>ENA-ORXR01000074-ORXR01000074.1-marine-metagenome-genome-assembly--contig:-NODE-74-length-150855-cov-43.528081_pt1 | contig 150855 bp, 133 predicted proteins | sample MGYA00237866_ERZ511479 | MGnify/ENA metagenome assembly ERZ511479 | reverse complement strand
CGATGACCCGGCCGATTTCGTGTTTTCGGGGTATGGCGAAGCCTGTGGCGGTAGTCGCCGTGCCCGCCGCGGCCTCGCCCTCGCTCTCCAAGAAGAACGGCAAGTTTCCTGGGAAGTAGTTCAGTCCAGCTATCGCAAGCTTCTCTACGGAGTAGGCGTCGAGTCAGGAGTTGGCGAAGGTGGGCGGGCGACCCGCTGCGGGTTCTCTCATGATGAGGCGATCGCTGTGCTTGAGTCCGGCGGACGACTCCCCATGTGGCAGGCGCTTCGGTGCCGGGTCCGCTACCTCACCGACGGGGCAATTTTCGGCGGAGAGCGGTTCGTCGAGCGTGTTTTCCAACGCAATCGCGATGTGCTAGCCAGCGCAAATCGCGACTCCGGTCCCCGAGCGATGCGAGGTAGTCAGTGGGGAAAGCTACGAATCCTGCGAGATCTCAGGGTGAACGTTTTCTCGTAGTCGTCGAAGCCAAGATCCAGATACCGAAGCGGCAGTTTCAGCACAGCTACCACGGAACAGTCGCGTCTCGGCTTTGGTAGCTGACATTCTCAAGCAAGAGCGCCCATGACAAACGGTCCCGAACCATGGTCGTGTAAGCGTTTCCTAAGCTTGGCAGGAAATTTCTCGTAGAGGGGCACTCCAAATGGTATGATCTTCATTGTTCCCTTTAACTTTGAGCCCGTCCCCATTTACCACAGGGACGAGACAAGCTTAGTGACTACTGGCCTTACTGAGAATGTAATTGTTACCAGAAAAACAGGTAGCCCAAACCCTCCAGATCAGACTTATGACAACGGTGAACAACCGGAGATCCCCGATCCAAAGTAGTTTACTGTAGAGTTGATGTCTTTTGGCAGAATAGTAAGCGGAGGATCAGCCAGCCTGTTGATTGTTTCAGCAATGGTCTTGAGCGTTTTCGCGCAGAGCAATTCAAACAAGGTGGTTCGTTCTGAACTTCAAGATGTAGATGATGGTCAGCATATCCATCGTAAATCGATGCATTTTGAAAAGCCGATTCCGTCGATCATGTTTCGGTTGGACAAAAATGGTTCGCATCATGGTTACTGGTATAGGTTTCACGATGATGGCACCCTGAAGGAATACGGCTCTTACGTGAACGGACAAAGGGACGGTTGGTGGTATAGTTTCTTTTCGGGTCAGGGCCAGAAGTTGTCGATGATGGGTAGGTATTCAAATGGGAAACGAGAAGGCGATTGGACACTGTTCAGCCCGGACGAAAGGGTGGTGGGGGTTGGGCAATGGAAAGCTGGAATACCTCACTCGGGCCAATTTTTGGATATCTCGATTCTGGAATACGACCCTTCTGAGCCGCCGCTACTTGATGAACCTGCGTTTCGAAAAAAATTTGGAAATTCAAGGTCGATAAAAATTCCTTTAACAGAGTCAAATCCTTACGATAGATATATTCGTATCGGGCTAAGATGAAAAAAGTGTAATATACTGTCTTTGCTTCATAGTATTAGGTAGTCTGAGAGCTGATGAGCCTGTAGCCTTCAAGTTTGTAGACGAAATTGGACAGCCCATAGCAGGAACATTCACTCTTCATCAGACAAAGGGGGGGAACGCGCGGATTAGGCAATCCACGCTACTGCCCTAGTTACTTATGATCTCCGAAAGTGCGGAATGTGTGATCTACTGCCAGCCGAGCAGAGAAAGCATTCGGCCGGTCGAACCCTTCTCGACCCGATAGGAGTAGTAGCGGTCGACATTGGCGGCGGTGCAGGTTCCGCAGTCGAAGTAGCGATCTTCTGCAACTCCGGCATTGAGTGCGTCGCTACGAATGAGTGCGGCAAAGTCGATGTCGTAGGCGGGAGGACGAATACACGGGCCGAGGTGGACGGTCAGGTCCGATGGCTTGGAGGCAAACTGACTAGCCATCAGTTCGATAGCCAGCCCGGTGATGCCGAGTTCGCTGCCGCGCCGTCCTGAATGGAGTAGGGCTCCGACATGACGTTTTGGGTCGACGATGGAAACGGCGCCGCAGTCGGCCACATAGATTCCCAAGGCGATTCCCTTGAGGTTGGTGATCAAGCCATCGACTCCAGGGGCCATGGCCGGAATCGTCTCCAGCGAATCGACGATGGTGATCTCTTTGCCGTGAATCTGCTCGGCGGTGGCCACCCGATCCCAACTGAATCCGAGATCTTCGGCAACTGTCGTGTGGTAGGGTGTCAGGCTGGCGATGGCGGCGTTCTTGTCCGTGTCCATGTCGCCGGCCTCTGGAATACGCCGAACGAAGGCATGCTGGAGACTGGGGATTTTTGAGAGTTCTGGGAAGGATTCAGTCATAACGAAAAAACCTCACATCCTCTCCCCGACAAGGAAGAAAACGTGAGGTCTGGTTCCTATCGGAACACTTACCCCTAGAAAGTCAAACTGGCGAAGACTTCGGGGTGTCCTCTAGAGGGACAAAGCTGGCGTTGCCGGAAGCGCAGCACGAGGCTACGAGGTCTCGCCAAGTCCGTCGAGGTCGAGGAGGGACGCGGCGATCGTAGAGTCGGATCCTTCTCCATGAGTGGCGAGGAGTTCCGTGACGCTGTCTTCAATCCCACCACGAAGGCGGCTGACAAGCTCTTCCCCTTTCGAGGTGATCTGCACCATGACCTTGCGGCGGTCATCTGCGGCGTGGAGGCGTTCGACATAGCCTAGTTTCTCAAGACGATCAACTAGGCCAGTAGCGGCGGCTGTCGAATGGCCCATCTTTTTGGCGATGTCGGACATCGTCAGCCAATCTTCCTTGGCTAGATAGCCGAGGAGGAAAAATTGTGCGTAAGAGACGTTGCCTTTGTTGAGTTCTTTCGAGAGGTCGAGAAGGAAGGACCTCTGCGTGAACATGATGAAATCTGCCAGCTTTGCGGCCTCTTCCTGTCGATTCTGGTTGTTTACCATGGTCTTTGGGATGGGTAATTGGGTTGTGAGAGTCGTTTTTGTTGGCAGACCTAAATAACTCTTCTGAATTAAAAGATAACCCATGTAGAAGGTCTACGCCAAAATTTTTTTAAGGAATCGTAATTTCAATACGATTTCGCTCTTTTGGTTAGCAGTATTTAAAGTCAACATACCGAAATAATCAAGAACGAATTTCAAAATTTTGGAAAACCAATCAACTTTGCGAACAAAAGAATTGAGAATACGGGAAGGCCTTTGTTTTCAGGGGTTTGGGCCCATTTCATTCCAGAGCAAGAGGTCGATTCTGCTCGTGTTTCGGGGTAGATTACCCGAATTTTCAGGAAAAATCGAGAGTTCGGGCTTCGATATTCAGCTATCGGGCCTCGAGTGCGCTGATGGCGATTTTTTCTAGGTCCGAGGCCTCAGGGACCGAGGAATGGCTCGCTTCTGCCTGAGAAAGATCGCTCGGACGGCAGATGTTTCCAGCCTTCCAAACGAGTGCTTGGTCGCCGTAGGGGCCGACGACGCGGGGGTCGGACCAGGTATGGATTCCGAGCACGGAGTCATTGACTGCGGCGGCGATGTGCAGGGGGCCACTATCGACGCTGATGACGCTTTGCGCCGTTCTGCTGAGCCAAAGGAGTTCGCCTAGGCTGGTTTGGCCGCAAAGGTCGAGAACATGGTCTCCGTTGGCTGGATGGAGTTCTGCGGGACGAGAGCCGACGAGCACTAGGGGAAGGGGGGCGATCTGGTCAATCAGGTGCTGAATGGCTCCTGCATCCAGAGTCTTGCCAGCGCCGCGGGAGTAGGGGTGGAGCAGGATAAATTGATCGGGGAGTTCGGACTTGGGTTTGGACCCGGGGCCGAATGGAAATTGGATCGCGTCTTTCGGGCAGGGGATGCCGGCTGCCTCCATGACTGCTAGATTGTGTTCCACGGCATGGCAACCTGCTGAAATCGGGGCCTTGATGTGGTAAAATGCCGGAGCACCCTCGCGGGCATCGCTGGCGCCGACGATGCGCTGGCTTCGGCGTGAACGTGAGATCAGCGCACTACGCAGAAGGCCCTGCAAGTCGATGACTGTCTCGTTGGCGGGGCTTGTGGAGCGGTTGCTGTTGGCCCATTGGAGAAAGCCCCTGACCGCGCCGAGGCCTCGAAGTTCCCGTCTCGGGAAGGCGATCAGTTCGTCGATGCCCTCGACATGCTCTAGAAGAGGAAGCCATTCGGTATTGGCGATCCAGCTGATTTTTGACTTCGGGTGGGCTTGGCGGAGGAAGTGTAGCGAAGGCAACGCATGGATAATGTCACCCAACGAGCTCGGCTTGACGAGAACAAAGCTCGGCGGCGTCTGGGGGGAACCGGTAACTTCGGGGTTCCTATTCACGGCGGAAGAGGGGCTATTTGCCTAAGTCGAGGCGGCTGGCGAGCATCTCGGGGAGGCCAGCGTCGATGATCTTCTTCTTCGCGGTCTGGATGTCGTAATCGAGGCGGCGATTGAGAATCGTGCGCTCGTCGTAGTCGTAGATGGTGTACGAGGACCGCCAGTCGCCGTCGCGCGGCTGACCGACGCTACCGACGTTGCAGAAATATTTTTTACCGTCTTCTAGGTGGAGCGACGATTCGCGGTGCTCGGTAACGGTGTCTTCTTTGACGTAGGTGACCGGCGAGTGGGTATGGCCGTAGAAGCAAAGTTGCGTGAACTGGTAGCTGAAGCTGGCCATGGCATCGAAGCGATTCATGACGTAGGCCCAGCCGCTGGGAGTGTCGAGGGTGGCGTGGACGATGGTGTAGTCGCGGACCTGGCGCATCAGGCGAAGGTCACGTAGCCACTCTTTGTCCTCTTCGCAAAGCGCGTCACGGGTCCAGTTCAGGGCTGTTTCGGCAAGGGGATTTAAGCCGACGAGTTCGGTATCGACCGAGGCCTCCTCGTCGTGGTTTCCTTTTACTACTGGGCAATCGAGCTTTCTGACGATATCGAGACATTCGCCGGGGTTGGCGTTGTAGCCGACGATGTCGCCGATACAGACGAAGTGTGTGCAGTCCTGCTCGGCTGCATCCATGAGTACGGCTTGGAGCGCCTCAAGATTGGCGTGAATGTCACCGAAAATTGCAAATTTCATCGTCAGAATTGCCCTAGGGGGAAGACGAGGTTATTGTCTCGGAGGAGCGGGTGCTTTGCAAGCCCCATCTAGCGGCGGGGCGTTGGTGCCTGCTCTCTGATTCTGAGGGGAAAGGGGATGTTTAGCCGTTCTTCGAGCACCTTGAGGTCACGGATTCCGCTGGGAGTTCGGCTCCTTTCACCCTGATCGTAGTAGCGTTTGAGGATATCGTAGGCGGTTTGCCACCGCTCTGGCTCACTGCACTTCACCAGTTCGTGGGCGTAGGCCCGCTCTAGGGGAGGGTTCCCTTTGCACTCGAAGGCTCGGCGGAAATGTTTTGCTGCCTCGGGTGGATTTGGGTCCTTGCTCCGATAGAGATTGGCGAGGGCGAGGTGGAGTTCGCCCGAGTCCGGAAGGTAGGTAAGGCCTTTCTTGAGAAAGGCTTTTCCTTTGTCGGTGTAGCTCGACACGAGTTGGTTGCGTATGGCGAGACGGATCTCGGAATCCGGCACGTTGTTCTGGTAGTGGGAGGTGGCATTGAAGGCCATGTGCCAGCTGGCCATATCCCAGTATTTTTCCACTCGGGGTTGGAGGGTGGTGGTCAAGTTGGAGAGGGCCTCCAACTCTCCCCAGTCCTTATCTGCAAGGGTGAGGTAAGTCCGGATATCGAGGCCACTGGCGACGAGCGAGCGGAATCCTCCCAGAGCCGCAACGAATTGCATCTGGCTGAGTTGGTCGCGGAGGGCGAGGTCCGGGGCACCCTCGCGAAAGTGGAGTCCACGGATTTCAGCTTCTAGCTTTGCCTCTACAGGCAGGCGGATGATGCCAGCCACGCTGATGATGGCCAAGGCGATGAGGATCTGTTTCCTGCTGCGCATGCTGTGTGGCTGGGCTAGAGTTCCTTCTCGGCGAAGACGAAGTGGGCGGCGAGGTTGTAGATGACGATGTAGAGAGCGGCGATACCGGTGACCTTGAGCAAGACTCCGCCCGGTATGTCGTCGCCGCTGACGACGCCATCGACGAGACTAAACAGCTGTAGGTCCGGGAAGACGATGGCTAGAGCTACGGTGACCAGCTTTTCGATGGGGCCGGTAAAGGCCCCCTTAAGGAAGTAGTCTCGCGCAAGGCCCTGCCCATGGCCGATGAAGAAGACGGCGAATCCGACGACGATGGTGAATAGAGTCGAGGTGGCGAAGGTCGAGAGGAGTAGGGATAGGCTGGCTAGCACCGCAGCCTTGAGGAAGATCGAGAAGACTGCTCCCTGTAGCCCCCAGCGGGCACCGTGTTCTTCGACCAGCGCCCGAACACTAGCGATGTCGGCTTCGGTCGCGCCGTCAGCCTGCAGGAATGAGATCTGTTCGGCGATGAGCATGTTCTGCCGCAGGTAGAGGATGCCAGTGAAGATGGCGTCCATGACCAGCAGGCTGATGCCGATCAGTAGCAGGACGCCGAGGAGCTTGCCAATGAGGTATTCGTACCTCGGCACCGGCTTGGAAAGAATGGTGTAGAGGGTGCGGTCCTCGACATCGCGGGGGATGAGAATGGCGGTGCCGACAATGGCGAGGATGATGGAGAACAGCGACATCGAGCCGAAGGCGACGTCCTTAAGGATTTTCAGCTCCTGTTCGTAGCTGAGCTCGATGAACAGGAACCCGGCGATGCACAGCAGGATGACGAAGACGACGAGGAAGTAGAACACCTTCATGCGCGCCAGCTGCGTTAGGGTGCTGGTGGCGATGGTCCAGATGCGGCCAAGGGAAAAGGCCTTGTGTCCTGCGCGAGCGGGGAGCGCATCCCCGGAGGTGTCTGAGGTGGTTGCCATGGGTGGTGATCGATCAGTTGTTCTTCCGGTCGGCTGCCGCGTGCTCGAGGAATAGCCGCTCGAGGGTGGTCTTCGGTTTGCCGACGCTGACGAGGTCGGTGCCTTCGGCGGCGATCAGGGCTCTTACCTTGTCGAGAACTTCGGGGGTGGCGTCGCGGAGCAAAATTTCGGTCTGGTCCTCGACTGAGATCAGCTCTTCGAGGAATCCTTCGCGGACTAGCTGGCCGCGGAAGATAATACCGACGCGGTCGCAGATTTCTTGGACTTGTTCAAGCAGGTGGGAGCAGAGAAAGACGGTGATCTTCTCGTCGCGGAGTTTGAGAATGAGATCGCGGATCTTGCGGCTGCCGACGGGATCGACTCCTGCGGTGGGTTCGTCGAGGACGAGTAGGCGCGGACGGTGGATGAGGGCTTGGGCGAGGCCGATGCGTTGGAGCATGCCCTTCGAGTAGCCTCCGAGCCGGCGGTCGCGGGCACCTTGGAGTTCGACAAGGTCGAGCAGTTCTTCGGCGCGGTCGCGGATCTCGGCCTTGCCCATGCCGCAGAGGCGACCGTAAAAGCGTAGGGTCTCGATGCCGCTGAGGTGCTTGTAGAAGTACGGATTCTCTGGGAGGAAGCCGACCTCGTGCTTGCTATCGACTCGATGGCTGTCCTTGCCGAAGATCTGTGAGCCGCCTTCGGTCGGGGCGATCAGTCCGAGCAGAATCTTCATCGTGGTGGACTTGCCGGAACCGTTCGGTCCGATCAGTCCGTAGACTTCGCCGGGGGCCATGTGGATGGAGATGTCATCGACGGCGAGGAGGCCTTTGCCCTTCTTGAAAGGCAGTGGGAAGACCTTCGATACGTGATCGATGGAGACGGCTGGCTGTGGGGATTCGCTCATGGGCTCGTCGCTTGGGCTAACTATCGAAGAATGCTGAATCCGCTGATTCCTTCAAGTGGAGGGATATCTTCGAACTCTTGTTCCTTGATGAAGGAGCGGAGTTGGCTGTCGTCGATATCTTGGAAAAAAGCGTCGAGTTCGATCTCGTCGTAAGCCATCACTTGGAGCTCGACGGAACCGTCGTTGAGATTCTTCACCCAGCCTTGGACATCGAATCCGGCGGCGATCTGCTTGATCGAGTAGCGGAATCCAACTCCCTGAACTCGTCCTGCGAAAATGGCGCGTCTTGCGGTCATGGGTGGTTGGTGGGAAGAAGTTGTTGGAGCGAGGTTTCGTCGCTGGTGTCGGCGAGGATGACACCGGCTCGGTCACTGGTGTAGCGGATCTGGAGCGATCTTCCCTGGTTCGTGAGGGTGTAGGATCCGGATGTTTTCTCCTCGGTAATGGTGTCTTGGTCAATGGGAACACCAAATTTGTTCGATTGGAATGTCCGCAACGCCTTGAAAAATTGCTCTGCGTCCTTGGTCGACTTCCAACGAGTTTCCCACCGGAGCTGGGTATGACCGTTGGGGCTTGGGTAGCAGGTGACGAGGTCGCCGTTCCAGCCGGTGGCCGCTTCGGCGGCGACTCGTTCAGGGACGTATTGCTTGAGTAGCAGTTGAGTCAGGAGTTCTCCGAGGGGTTCGTTCCAGAAGGGCTCGATGCCTTGAATTGGACCTAGTGGAGGCGGGATCTTCCAGCCTACCGGGGGAGCAGCAGGGTGCAGGATGGCGGCGGTGGGAAGGCTGTGGCTGTTGATGTTGTCGCGCAGGGTGTGCCAGGCCTTGTCTGCGATCTTACTCTGAACGGCGGCTAGTCCCCGGTTGCTGAGTTGGGAGAATAGATCGCGGACCGAGGCGGGGGCGCGGAAGAATTCCAATGCCTCCTCGTTTCCGCCCATGCCGTCGGAATCGGCGGCTGGTGCCGGACGTTCCATCATGTCGATGACTCGGGCGCGAGCGCCTTCTCCTAAGCGCAGTGCGATTCGTGCCAGCCATACGTCGTCTTCGAGTCCGGTCGCCGGACTGGTCCAGACCGGGGCAAGGCCAAGGTGAAGGGCGGAGAGGGGGGGAACGACTTGGCCAATATTTACGGGAGCACCGGCGATGGTGAGCAGAGAGTCCTGCTTGGAAGCCACGACTGGCAGGGTCTCGAGGATCATGTCCTCGAAGCAGGCGAGCAGGTCGGTTTCTGCCGGGATGAGTCCGAGCGTGCTCCAAACGGTCGCCCGTTTTTCCCAGCGAGCTGTTCCGGTTGGGGCGAGAATGGTGCGGACTTCTTTGCGAAAGCCGAGCTCGTTGGTGAATTCGATTCGGGGGGAGGTGAGGCCTTGGTAGTCGAGAAGTTCGAGCGCCCGTGCGACCTCGGACTCGATACCGGCCCGTGGTGGTGGGGTGGCGGTGGCATCCGGGAGCGGGACTTCACTGTCTTCGCCCTGCGATTCTTTGAGCAGGCGGGCGTTTTCCTCTTCGAGGAGGGAGACCTGCTCTTGAAGGCCTTGGACTTGTTTTTGCAGGATACCTACTTCATTGGAGCTGGTATCGATGCCGACTCCGGGAGTTGGTGTTGACTTGGATCCTTCACGTGGCTCCGACTCATTCGCCAACTGGTTGCCGAGGAACAGTGATCCAGGGATGCAGAGAAATAGGAGAATCCAGCGTGGGCTGAGGGGCATGTGTGGCCTGCAGTGTGGGTGACGCGATTGCTAGCGGCGAATGTCGGACGAGCCGCCACGTCGGATCGGGGAGGTGCCTGTGGACGGGACCTGTTGCATACCGCCGGTGCCTTCTTCGTAGCGATAGCCAGGAATCTCGGTGGTGCCGTTCACTTCTGGAGTCATGATCGTCTGCGGGACTTGGCTGGCGTCCATTTCCTGGGGGGAACCGAGGCCTTCAGGGTAGGTGTAGGCGGTCGGTCGGAGGCGGTTGCCCTTGCTATCGTAGCGGTAGAGGAGGCGTCGGATCACTTGGGCATTGGCATTGAACATCCGCTCTTCTTCCATGCGTCCGAACTGATCGAAGCCGTATTCGACTCGGGCTAAAAGATTGCCGGCTGCGTCGAAGATCTGTCCTTGGCGGGCGCGGCCCTTACGGTCGATCTGAAACTGCTTCTTCAGGAGCAGCAGGTTGTTCTTGTTGTAGGTGAATTCTTTGAGGACTCCGGTGTTGTTGTCCTTCTCCGACAAGGTCTTGCCGCCGTCCTTGTGGTAGATCGTCCGCACCCGCTTGTCTGCCTCGCGCGCGCAGGCCGAACTTAGGACAAAGCTGGCAAGTAGCAGGACTGCTGCGAGGGAAAAGCGGTTGAGCTGAGAGCGGATGGCCATGGTCTTCGTCTTGATGGGAAGAGGGACACAGGCTAGGCTAGCTTACGATGGTAGGCAAGAAGCATCCAATAGCTTCCCGCATCTGGAAGGCGGGGCGGTTCGAGTTCGATCTCCAAGAGCGGGGCTTGATCATGGGGATCATCAATGCCACGCCGGATTCCTTCTCGGACGGCGGCTCGTATTTGGCTCCGGAGCAGGCGGTCGAGCGAGCATTGGAACAAGTGCGGCAGGGCGCCGATGTCATCGACGTCGGTGGCGAATCGACCCGTCCGGGCGCGGATGTGGTCAGCGCAGATGTGGAAGCGGCTCGGGTGATTCCGGTCATCGAAGGAATCCGCGAGCGATGCGAAAACGTCGCCATCTCGGTGGACACATCGAAGGCCTCGGTAGCCGCCGCCGCCATCGAAGCGGGGGCGGACATCGTCAACGATATCTCGGGGCTCCGTGGAGATCCTGATATGCTCGCGACTCTGGCTCCGACCGATGCTGGTCTCATCCTCATGCACATGCAGGGCGAGCCACGGACGATGCAGCACTCTCCGGAGTATGAGGACGTCGTGGTTGAGGTCGCGGACTTCTACTTGGAGCAGCTCGAACTCGCGGAAACTGCTGGGTTGGAGCGGGAGCGAATCGTGCTCGATCCGGGGATCGGATTCGGCAAGACGCTGGACCACAACTTGCAACTTCTTCGGGCGATTCCCGATCACCTTGACCAAGTGGGCCGACCGATCCTGATCGGCGTGTCGCGGAAGTCGTTGTTCGCTGGCCTGATCGGGGCGGATTCGATAGCGGACCGGCTCTGGCCTACGGTGGCGATGACCTCGTACTGCCGACAGTTGGGTGCCGGAGTCCTCAGGGTACACGACGTCGAGGAAAATGCTCATGCGATGAAAATGACCGAGGCCATCTTGCGCGCTGGATGCGCGCCCAAGTCCTGCTAGACTATTGATCGAAGAGCCTTCCTAAAGCGGGGTAGCGGCACCGATTTCGTCGAACCAATGTACGAACTGATCAAGAATGTAAGGTGGCAGGATGGGGTAGAGATCCTCATTCTCGCTGGGCTGTTGTACTATGGTTACCGCTACTTCCGGAATACCCGGGGCGCGGCCATTCTTACCGGCCTGCTGGCGATTCTGATTCTATTGACGTTCCTGTCCGAGCTCCTTCAGCTTGAGGTGATCGGCTTCATCATGCGCAACTTCTTCCTGTTTCTGTCGATCGGCTTAGTGGTGATCTTTCAGCCCGAGATGCGCCGTGCGCTTGCCGAGCTGGGCAGCAGTAGCTTCTTTTTTATTGGCAAGAGGCGGACCGATCTCATCGATAAGGTCTGCTCGGTAACTGAGCTTCTATCAAACAAGCGGTTCGGTGCTCTGATCGCTATCGAGGCTGATGAGGAACTGAATAGCTACCTCGACACCGGCGTCGCACTTGATGCCGATTTCTCTAACGAGCTACTCCTTACTATCTTCCACCCGAAGACGGCCTTGCACGATGGCGGCATGATTCTCGCTAAGGAACGGGTCAAGGCTGCGGCTTGTGTCTTTCCGGTTAGTCAGAAGGAACTTCTCGATCGATCCATCGGGCTGCGCCATCGCGCGGGTCTGGGGATCAGTGAGGAGACCGACTGCATCGCTGTCGTCGTTTCCGAAGAAACCGGGGAGGTTTCGATTTGTCATCGAGGAGCCATGGAGATGGACTTGGACCGGGCCCAGCTTCGTGATCGTCTTCATGAGCTACTTCACGCCGAGGAGTCCGAAGAAGAGACGGCGAAGGTAAAGGCAAAGCCGAAGCCGAAGCCGAAGAAGAAAAAATCGATGAAACCAAAGTCGAAGCCCGGGGACGAAACGGGTGAGGCTTCCTAACAACCAAACTTTGTCATGCTAAAGAACTGGAGACAGAAGCTGGGTGCCCTTGTTGTGGCTACCGTGATCTGGTACTTGATCAAAGGCCACCTGCGTCGCCGGGGTAGTCAGTTCGACTATGTGCCAGGTCAGGTACAGGTCGAGACCCGGCAAGTCCTCGGAGATTCTCCGTTCTTTGTCTTATGAAGTGGGTCGTCGATTGCCACGTACACACTTGTTTCCTGACGCCGGAGCAGGCCGCCAGGGAGAGAAAGTGCCATGCCTTCCTCGATGCTTTCGAAGCATCCGGCGTCGATGCGGTCATCGTCACCGAGCACGCTTGGAGAAGCTACCGCACGGCATTCGACCAACTGACAGCAGCCCAGACAAGATCGTCGAACTGGAACACACTTCTGATTCCGGGAGTGGAGGGCTATACCAAGGAGGGGGTCGATATTATTCTCTACGGGGAAAGCCCCGAGTTTTACGAGGCGCTAGTCGAGATCGGTCTGTCCAAGCCAAAAGAACTTAGCCTGACCGAAGTGGTTCGGATCGCCGAAGCGGAACCTCGAATCGGCTATTTTCTGCCTCATCCCCGTGGCTTGTCGAATACTGCGGTCTTGAACAACCGGGCAACCAAGGATCTGGGGTTGCCTCTCCACCGGGTGGAAAAGATCAACGGCTCGTTTGGTATGCTCAGTACTGCGCTGGGCCGGGCTGGACGATTTTTACCGTCGAAGACTGTGTCTCGGGTCGAGGAGGCATATTGCTACGATCATCAGCCGGACCAACAGATCTTCGCAGGGAGCGATGCCCACCATCCGTCGGACATTAATTCAATTCACTGCTTATCGATCGAGGTTGAGGAAAAACCCAAGACGGTGGCTGAGGGTTTTGCTTTGCTGCGGGATGGGGTGGACCGGTCGTGGCGGGTCGAGCGCGAGGGGTTCAGCTTTAGCCGCGTTTGCAGTCAGGGGCTGACGACGTTCGTCGAATTCCTTCTCAAACATTCGAACCTGTCGCGTCGACAGCGATCCGGTGGTGACAAGTAGGCAAACGACGGGTATGGGAGAAGTCTTATGTCCGCGCGAACTTACTTTGGCACCGATGGAATTCGGGGCCCTGCCAACCAGCACCCACTGACCCCAGACTTTGCTGTTGCCCTAGGTCGGGCTGCGGCCTCTGTGCTGGCGACTACTGGCGATAACCGGCACCCGAAAGTCGTCATCGGGCGCGACACTCGGATTTCTGGACCGATGCTTGAGGCGGCACTTGCGGCTGGCTTGAATTCCGCTGGTGCCGATGTCGAGCTACTGGGAGTCCTTCCCACACCTGGGGTGGCCTTGAACTGCCGTCGGCTCGGAGCCGATTTCGCTGCCGTGATTTCCGCTTCGCACAACCCGGCCGCAGACAACGGTATCAAGTTCTTCGGCGCTGATGGCTTCAAGCTTCCCGACGGCACCGAGGAGGCAATCGAACGTGCGATCGAGACCGGCTCACCTGGTGTTGCCGGCGATGCCGTCGGCATCATTCGCGTGGTTCGGGACGCTCGGGATAGCTACCTTGAGGCTGGATTGAATAGCGTCAGCGGCTTGAATCTGAAGGGGTTCAAGGTGGTTGTCGATGCCGCGAATGGTGCTGCTTCCGGCATCACTGCTGAGGCCTTCACCCGACTCGGAGCCGAGGTCGTTGAGGTTGCCGCTAGCCCAGATGGGGCCAACATCAATCTCGGTTGCGGGTGCACGCACCCGAGCTTCCTCGAAGCCCATGTCACTGCTGCCGGAGCCCACTTGGGCATTGCGCATGATGGAGATGCCGACCGGATTCTCGTTGTCGATGAGACCGGTAGCGCCTTGGATGGAGACGAGTTCATGGCCATCGCTGCTCGGCATCTAGCTTCCAAGGGCCAGCTTCCAGGCAATAAACTGGTGTCGACGATCATGAGCAACTTCGGGCTCGATGCCTGTCTGCAAGAGGTCGGTTGCCAGCTCGTTCGGACGGATGTTGGTGACCGCCACGTCATTGAAGCGATGCGAGCCAACGACTATGCTCTTGGTGGCGAACAGAGCGGCCACATCATCTTTAAGCAGTTCACTACCACCGGAGATGGACTTGTCGCCGCGCTCCAGATCGTGTCCATCGTGCGCGAGACTGGGCTTCCCCTCAGTGAGCTCCGCAAGTGCCTGCGCAAATTCCCTCAAGCCCAGGCTGCGGTTCCTGTTTCCTCGAAGCCCGACCTCGCTTCCGTGCCGGCTCTGCAAGCGGCGATCACTCGAACCGAAGCCGCCCTAGGTGGAGCTGGACGGGTTCTCTGCCGTTACTCGGGAACTGAGCCGAAACTCCGTATTCTCCTCGAAGGGGAGGACGCCACCCAGCTCAAACTCCTCTGCGACGGGCTCGAAGCCACGATCAAGCAGAGTATCGGCTAAATCCTTGTGGATATTTTCCTAACAGGCACCGACACGGGCGTGGGTAAGACCTTCGTCACTTCCTTGCTTCTCCGTGCTCTCGGTTCAGCCGGTAGGCGGTCGGCGGGGTATAAGCCGATCTGCTGTGGTGACCGCAGAGATGTTGGGGAACTCCTCGACGCCAGTTCGGTCGATCTAGAGCCTGACGAGATGAACCCGGTCTGGTTGCGTACTCCGGCCAGCCCGGCTGCGGCTGCCATCATCGAGAACACCGTGGTGGATCGCGCCGAACTAGTGCGGGGCTACCAAGAAATTGCGGCCAAGTGCGACGATGTCCTGGTCGAAGGTGCGGGGGGATGGGAGGTGCCTTTGGGAATCGGAACGAGTATGTCCGATTTTGCCAGCGATCTCGGTCTACCCGTTCTCGTGGTGGTCGATAACCGCCTCGGCGCTCTCAATCACACTTTACTCACGGTCGCGGCGATCCAAGCCCGAGGATTGCAATGCATCGGCGTCATCCTCAATCACACCGAAGACGAGCGAGATATCGCCAGCGTGACCAACCGCCAGATTCTGGAGGAGCATCTCGGAGTGCCGATTCTTCTCGAGATACTGCACGGCGAGGACGCCCTCGATCCGAAGGCCCTCGATTTTCTAACCCAGGTTGGTTAGTGGTAGCGGAATCCGGGAACCGGAGCGTAGCCTGCGAAGTTCGTGCTACCGCCCAGATCCAGTTTCATCTTGAAGAAGTCAACGCCGGCGCCGTTGACTCCGCGCTTGGTCTTCCCCTTGGCCCCGAAGACCATATGCTTGCCGGTCCGCTGGTCGTAGCCAGCATAGATCATGACGTGCGTGATCGGCTTAGAGGAACGGTAGGTTCCACTCCAAAAGAGCAGGTATCCGGGGCGGAGCTGGGAAACCGCATCTGAGGTCGAGCGGGGCGAATAGATCATCCCTTGCTTCGATAGCCAACGATACTGGTCGTAGGCAGTGCGAGGAATGTCTCGTTGGCCCATGGATCGCATGACCCAGCGGACCGTGCCTGAGCAGTCCATTCCCCCCGAGCCAGGGTTGCTACCGCCGAAACGGTAGGGTAGCCGCTTCGAGGCGAGATCGCGGCAGGCCAAAAAAAGCCTGCCCGTATCCATCCCACCAGGAGAGTAGTGGTGGGAGTGGCTGAGTGACGATTGGCGGTATCCGATCGCTTGCGTCAGTCCTGCCGCGCCAAGCGAGAGGGCAATCAGTAGAACAAGTTTCTGGCGATTATTAGATCGTGCCCTGGCTATTTGGTGAAGTATTTGTAGCATCATATATTAGGACGATGAACGAATTGGGTATATCTAAATATATAATATTAATAATTTTTAGCAACATTTAGTATCAACTATAATAAAATTAACCACTCCTAATTACTTATAAATCTTAACTAATTCGGATATTGGCTCAAGTTGGGCTATCTTCGACCACAAACCATGGGTGATGGTGTCAGAAGGGCGAAGCCGAACTTCCGCGAGCGGCTTCACGAAGTGCCTCACAAGCCGGGTGTCTACCTGATGAAGGATCGGCTCGACCGGGTCATCTATGTCGGTAAGGCCCGTGACTTGAGGAAGCGGCTGGCCAACTACTTCACGCCGTCACGGCAACGTCTCTCCGACCGGAAGACCCGTGCCTTGATCGATAGTATCTGGGATTTCGAGATCCATGTCGTCCGCAACGAGCCCGAGTCGCTTCTGCTTGAGGGCAAGCTGATCAAGGAATTCAGGCCGCGCTACAACGTCAGTTTCCGCGACGACAAACGGTTCCTGCTTGCCAAGGTTCACATGGATGAGCCCTATCCGAAGTTCCAGCTGGTCCGCCTGAAGAAGGACGACGGCGCCAAATATTTCGGACCATTTGCCCATTCGGGATCTCTCCGGACCACCCTGAGTTGGCTTACTCGCGAATTCGGACTGCGGACCTGCCGACCTGTCCGTCCAGGCGAAAACGACTACCGGCATTGTAACGACGACGTGATCCGAAACTGCTCCGCGCCCTGCATTGGTAAGGTCGACGAGACCGAGTATCGGAGTCGGGTTGAGAAGGCCTGCTCGTTTCTCAATGGACAATCTAAAGACGTCGTCCTGCGCCTTGAAGCAGAGATGGGGGAGGCGGCTGCGAAAATGGACTTCGAGCGGGCTGCCGAACTGCGGGACATGGTCGAGGACATGAAGCGGACCCTTAAACCGACCCGTCAGTTCAGTCGCGGGAGAGGACTGCCTCGATCGAAGGATGATGGCAAGGACTTCATGGGCGATGTCGTAGATCTCCAAGACGCCCTCGGCTTGGACCGACCACCGACGGTCATGGAGTGCTTCGACATTTCCAACATCTCCACTACTCACTGTGTCGCGTCGATGGTCCGATTCACCGACGGTCGCCCAGACAATGCCAACTACCGGCGCTACCGCATCCGTACAGTCGATGGCCAAGACGACTTCGCTAGTATGGCGGAAGTGGTTCGGCGGCGGTATTCCCGCATCCTTTTAGAAGCCCATGCACGTGCTCCCGACGAACTGGGAGACACGCAAGAGAGGCCGCTCGAAGCCATGCGACGACTCGAGAAAGTGGATGCCGATGGTTCCAGCAAGACTCGCTTTGTGCGGCTTCCAGACCTCGTGATTGTCGATGGCGGTAAGGGCCAGCTCTCCTCAGCGGTGGCGGAACTCAGACGTCTAGATCTCGGCGACCTACCGATCGTCGGCTTGGCAAAGGAGCGGGAAGAAATTTTCCGTCCGGGCGAATCTCTTCCGATTGTCTTGCCTCATGATCGCGGTGGATTGATGCTTCTACAGAGGATTCGCGACGAGGCCCACCGGTTCGCCAATGGCTATCACCAGCTTTTGATGAAACGCCGTATCGCTGAGAGCCTCCTAGACGACTGCCCCGGTGTGAGCGAAACTAGAAAGCGAAACCTTCTTAAGTCATTCGGATCCGTCGCCCGGCTTCGAAAGACTCCGGTAGAAGAGATCGCCGCCGTCCAGGGCATCAGTAAGGCATTGGCTGAAGAAATCCGCGACTTCCTTAAGGCCCACCACTAGCTCAACAGAATCCACATGAAGCTTCCCGAATCTCGATACCCAGCAGTGGCTTTCGTCGCCCTTTTGTTTGGTCTCCTCACCGGACTACAAGCCCAGAACTCTGGGGAGGACGACAGCAGTGAATCACTGCCCTTGACTGCGTCTTGGGAGACTCGAACCGAGGCCCGCGCGCTTCGGTTGATGATTCCCGCTCCCCGTGGTCAGATCGTCGATACCTCCGGATTGCCGATGGTTCAAAACAAGGTGACCTATCGACTCGGAATCGGTTTCCCTCTGTTTGATCAGGCAATGGATGCCACTGTGCTTTCCTTTGCCAAGAGCCGGCTGGCGGCGGCCGAATCGCTGGTTCCGGGAGCCACTTGGACTCCGAAGGACAAAGAGATCCTCAATCACTACAAGCATCGTCGCTGGCTCCCGCTCTTGGTTTCGGGAACGCTCGATGAAGACCAGATGGACGCTATCGAGAATGGCAAGGAGCGTGCCGAAGGCCTGCTTCTGCATGCCGTCTATGAGCGCTACTACCCACATGGGAAATTCGCTCCCCACGTGCTCGGAGCGATCAAGAATGAGATCAGCATCCCGACCGGACCGATTGCTGATCTAGATCCCATCTTCGAAATTACCAAAGGCCGTGATGGACTAGAACTCGCTTTCGATGAAGATCTCACTGGCACCCATGGTGAGATCAATGTGCTGTTCGATACCGATGGAACCGAACTCAGTCGAGAGATCGTCGAACGTCCCATTCCTGGAGCCAACGTGGTGTCGACACTCGACGTCCACTACCAGCGCTACGCGGAGGAGTCCTTAGCTAAGAATACCCACGGTGGCGCAATGGTGGTCATCGATGCGAGGGGCGGCGACATCCTCGCCATGGCCTCTTTCCCTTGTTACGACCCGTCGATGTATGTCGGCGGGCTGAGCCAGGAGCTCTGGGACGAACTCCGAAATGATCCGAAGAATCCCCTCTACGCCAAGACTTTCCAAGGCAAGTACCCACCAGCTTCGACGTTCAAGACTGTCGTCGCTTTGGCAGGGTTGGAGGACGGTCGTATTTCGCGGCATACGATGTTTCCTTGTCCTTCGTCAATGTCGGTCGGCAACCGTGTGTTCCGCAACTGGAACAAAAAGAGCGAGCCTTCAATGAACGTTGTCGGGGCCCTCAAGAGGTCGTGCAATACCTGGTTCTACACCGTCGGAATGGATACCGGATCGGACAGTATTCTCGCCATGGCCCGGAACCTCGGGTTCGGCCAAACCGTTGGCCTTCCCATCGCGGGAGAGAACTCCGGCGACCTACCGAACAACGAAGAACATCGGAAGCGAGTCGGCTTCGCCATCCGCGGTGGAGATTTAGCGAACATTTCCATCGGTCAGGGATCTGTCACTGCCACCCCGTTGCAAGTCGCCCGCTCGATGGCGGCCATTGGCACAGGTGAATACCTCAGCGAGCTCCGTCTGATCAAGCAGGTGCAGGACGTGAACAACAACATCATCAAGACCTTCCCACCTCCGCACCGTACCCAGCTTCAAGTGTCCCGGCACAATCTAGATGTAGTCCGCGAGGGCATGGTCGCGGTGGTCTCGGGATCGAACGGCACCGGGGCCCGTGCCGCGATTCCTCAAGCCCAGGTAGCGGGAAAGACCGGAACCGCCCAGTGGGTCATCTCAAAAAAGCAGAATCTCGCTTGGTTCGCTGGCTTTGTTCCCGCCAAAAACCCGCGTTTCGCATTCGCTGCAGTCTACGAGGGCAACCCGGGTGAAAAAGTTGGTGGTGGTAGTAAGGCCGCGCCGATCGTGCATGACGTGCTCAAGCGGATGTATAACCGCCTCGAGGCGGACGGTGGTGGTGAAAAATACGAGGAACTCACGGAAAACGCACCCAAGGTCGAGCTCAAGGACTTGCCAGTGGCCCGCCCGCTCGATGTCATTCCTGCCGCACCAATTCCCGAAGCTCTTCCACCGGAGCCGGAGAAGAAGCGCGGCCTGTTCCAGCGTCTGTTTCGTCGTTAGTCTAGTAGCCTGAACTCTCACACCTACTACCTATGTCTCTCGTCGTCGCCGGAATGGTCGCCATCGACAACGTCCGCACCCCGGACGCGGACCACTCGGAATTGCTCGGTGGCTCGGCTGCCTATGCCTCGCTGGCGGCTTCTTTGTTTACCGAGCCGGTGTATCTTGTTTCCATCGTCGGGCAAGACTTCCCGCAACGGCATTTCGACACACTTTCTAATCAGGGGGTCGATCTCTCCGCAGTGGAACAAGCCGAGGGCCAGTCGTTTACCTGGAGTGGAGAGTACTCCAGCGATCTTAATGTGCGCTCGACAACGGCGCTCGGCTTGGGAGTGTTCGAGAACTGGACACCGAAGATCCCGGCACAGGTCACGGCCACGACCGGTTGCGTCGTCTTGGCCAATATGAGTCCCCGGGATCAGCACCAGATTCTTGACCTTTGTCCCGACGCTTGCTTCACCATCGCCGACACGATGGAGCATTGGATCACCGGTGAGAGGGCCCTTCTTGACCAACTCTTGCGAAGAATTGATCTGCTTATCCTCAACGAATCTGAAGCTCAGCTATTCACCGGATCGAACAATACGATCCGAGCCGGAGAACAACTTGCTCGAGCAGGATCCCGTTGGGTGGTAGTGAAGCTTGGCGAGTATGGATCCCTTCTTTTTGGCAGAGAAGGCGAGCTGTTTCGCTGTGGAGCCTACCCATTGCGGCAGGCGGTTGACCCGACCGGAGCGGGTGACTGTTTCCTTGGTGGTCTGGCGGGCTACTTGGACGGCCAGGCAGTTGAGGAGCCTACCTCCGATGATCTCAGACAGGCGATGATGCGTGGTGCCGTGGCGGCCAGTTTCACCTGTGAGGCGTTTAGCACCCGAGGCGTGGAACAAGCGGATCGCGTGGCGATCGACGATCGAGTGAGGCAATTTGTTTCGATTCACTCGACGGTGTAGACTCGGTTTTTACGCTTTTCTCACTACGGAACCAAGGAAGTGATTGACTTCCCTACCGGTAAACCACGGGTAGAAACAGATCGCCTGGGCTCGTTCTACACCGCGCAAATGCCTCAAGACCGCTACCCGGATTTCAAAAAAGAGTTTGAGGCAACCCTCGATGCCGCTGAAGTCCAGCTCCCAATCAGCACAGTCAAGATACTCTTGTTAGATGGAGGGCGGCCTCTCTGGGGATACCTTGAGGATAAGAGCGAGCGTTTTGCTGATTACGAAAAGTTACTCGATTATTTCCATGCCACCGGACACCTTTCTTATCAAGGATAGCCTCCTCCGTTTCGAAACCTTGAAGCAAGGATTCAAGAGCACGTCTCGATGCTTCTTGAGAAGATTTACTGAGCGCTTTGCAGGCGGATGAAATGAGCTCTGAAGAACATTGTTCGGGTTTGTCTTCGAGTATTTCTGGCAGTAAACTGACAAAGGATTCTCTGAATTGTTCAGAAAAGTGATCCGCAAGGGCAAGCATGGTTGTTCGAAGATCCATGCTTGCCCAATATATCCACTGTAATTATAGTACAAGTGGAAAACGTGATTATTTTCAAGTGACGCTTAGAAAGTCAGACTTTCACCCTAATTAATTACCATCGTTCTCCAAAGCAAACATCTTCAGTCCCAACATCACCTGCTTGCAATGAGTGGCCTCCCGGGTCGAAAGTCCCTTGATCCCCACCACATTCCCAGTCATGACCAAGACCGAGCGCACCTTTCTCCTCGACCTTCTGCAGACTCCCAGCCCGACCGGCTTCGAGGTTGCGGGCCAGAAGAAATGGGCTGGGTATGTACGCAAATACGCGGACTCAGTAGAGAACGACGCCTACGGCACTACCTGGGCAACGCTTGCCGGAAGGTCAAAGAAGGTGCCGTCGGTCATGATCGAGGCGCACGCGGATGAGATCGGCTACATGGTCAAACAGATCACCTCGGAGGGCTTCCTGCGCATCGACCGCATCGGTGGGTCTGACGCCGCCACCGCGCGGGGCAGAAGGCTCGATATCTTCGGAGACAAGGGAACCATTCGCGGCATCATTGGCAACACTGCCATCCACATCCGTGAAGATCAGTCGACCGAGAAGTCACCGAAAGCCAACCAACTCTACGTCGATATCGGAGCTTCCAGCGCCAAAGAAGTCACCGCCGCCGGCATCCGCGTTGGCCACCCCGCAGTCTACGCCGACGGCGCCGAGGAGTTCGGTAAGGGTAAGCTCACCGGTCGGGCTCTGGACAACCGCATCGGCGGCTTCATCATCGCCCGCGTCATCGCCGAACTAGCCAAAGCGAAGTCCCGCCCGACCGCCACCTGCCTGGCAGTCAATGCCGTGCAGGAGGAGATCGGCGGCTTCGGTGCCAAGATGGCCGCCTACCGACTGATGCCCGACGTCTGCCTAGTTCTCGACGTCACCCACGCCACCGACACCCCTGGCATCGACAAGGCCAAGCACGGCGACGTCATCCTCGGCGGCGGACCGACCCTGACCCACGGCACCGGTAACCATGTCCAAGTGGTCAAGCGTCTCCAACAAGTCGCCAAAAGAGCCGAGATCCCAATTCAGGATGAGGCTTCCTCCCGCGCCACTGGAACCGACACCGACAGCATCTACCACATGAGAGAGGGCATTCCCTGCGCTCTCATTTCCTTACCGATGCGTTACATGCACTCCGTCGTCGAGACCGTCGACCTAAAGGACGTCGAACGGGTTATCCAGCTGATGGTCGCCTTCGTGAAATCGGTTAAGGCCACCGACAAGTTCTCGGTCAAGGTGTAGCAAAATTCGACGCCCACCGGCTGGCATCTCCGCGAGGCGGAGCCGCGCTTCTCACCATTTCTTGTCCGTTTGGCGGACGCGGTGCCGGCTTTTAACCCCGTGAGCCACAGAGCGACTACGGGGCTAATCGATGTCCCACACCCCACAACAACCGTTGGCTACCTTTTTTACTAAGAAATTATGGCAAACATTGATTTAATGGGGATTTCAATTACGCTAATAACCAAGACATACTGCCCTTCACAAGATTCGGTGCCCACTGCCATCCGGACCCCTGCCCCTCGCCATGACCTTCTCTGCTCCAACCACGCCCGGGAAGAGCCCCATTCTTACCCTCTTCGGTACACGTCCCGAAACGATCAAACTCGGTCCCGTCATCCGAGAGCTAGAGTGTTTGGATCTGGCCACACGCAACGTCTTCTCTGGCCAGCATCAGGACCTTGCTCGGCCGTTTATCAAATCCCAGAAAATCCGGGTCGATGACGATTTAGAGGCCATGCGCCCCGGTCAGACGGCGAATCAACTTTGTGCCGAGGTTCAACGACGCTTGGACACGGTCCTCCAAGAGCACGGGCCCTCAGCGGTCATTGTTCAAGGCGACACCAACACGGCGATGATTGGGGCTCTGGCAGCCTTTCAACGTCGTATCCCAATCGGCCATGTCGAAGCGGGACTTCGCTCCGGGGATGCTGGCAATCCATTCCCCGAGGAGATGAATCGTCGGCTTATTAGTCAGTTGGCGACCTGGCACTTCACCGCCACCGACCGCAACGCTGATGCTCTCAAGAGCGAAGGGTTCGCCCCAGAGTCAATTCACACCGTGGGCAATCCCGGTCTCGATTCCTTGCGAGTGACATTGTCGGAGGCAAAGCCCAAGGCCCAACTAGAGGAACTTCTCAAGCTCTCCGAAGGCATGAGGCTGGTCGTCTTGACCACTCATCGCCGTGAGAGCATCGGTGGACCGATGGAGCAGAATCTCCGAATACTCCGCGACTTCATCGAGGCGTCGCCAGATTTTTCGCTCGTCTTTCCAGTGCATCCGAACCCCGAGATCCTGCATCTGGCCGAAACCCTGTTCAGCGGAATCCCAAGAATTCATAGAATTGATCCCCTACCACACGACCAATTTCTCCTGCTTCTGTCTCACGCTTGGGCCATCGTCTCCGACTCCGGCGGCATTCAAGAGGAGGCACCGAGCATCGGCACGCCACTTCTGATCATCCGAGAGAATACTGAACGCCCAGAGGCCGTCGATTGCGGAGCTGCGCGGATGGTCGGCACGCCAGAGCTTCTACGAGACGCCCTGCAGGAGGCCGCCTCTGGTGCCGATTGGTTTCAGCAGGCGCATCAGGTGGACAACCCATTCGGCGACGGCCGGAGCGGCAAAAGGATTGCCGATATTCTCAAGATGGAACTCTCTGACCCCTACACGGCATGATAAGCAGCTCTGCCAAGCCAACGCTCGCTGTGATCTGTCCCGCCTTCAACGAAGAGGACATTGTCGAAGCATCGGTCGCCGAGTTGGTCGAGTATCTCGAGCAACTTAGTGGGACCTATGACTGGACGCTCTATTTGGTTAATGACGGAAGTAGCGATGCCACCCCTGCGATCGTAAGCCGACTGGCCGCAAATTCACCACGAATCGTCGCCACTGACCACGAAGTGAATCTCGGGCTATGCCAGGCATTGAAAACTGGTTTCGACTTGGCAAGTGACAGCGACTTAGTGGTCACCATGGATATCGACCTGAGTTACTCTCCCGACCACATCGGCAGGATGCTCAGTCGCCTTCGAGACACCAATGCTCACTTAGTTCTGGCCTCGCCCTACATGCAAGGTGGGGAAGTGACTAATGTTCCGGCTAATAGACTGTTCGCTAGTCGCATCGCCAATCGCTTTCTCCGAGTTGTCGCACCGGACAATATTTCCACGTTCACTGGAATGGTCCGAGCGTTCGATGGAGAATTTCTCCGATCTCTGGATTTGAAGGCCAAAGGTATGGATATCAATCCGGAGATCGTTTACAAGGCTACGCTTCTTCGCGCCCGAATCGAGGAAATTCCCGCCCATCTCTACTGGCGAGATGGCCTTGAAGAAGACTCTGGAACGGGCACCGGAACCTCGTCCCGGAAAAGTAGCATGCAGATGCCTTGGCACACCCTGGCTATCTTGTTCTCGGGCTTCGTCTTTCGTCCGTTCCTGCTGTTCTTCGTACCCGGTGTACTCATTCTCCTGTTCTCCCTCTGGGTCGTGGCTTGGATCGTCATTCATGTGTTCCAAGCGTTCGCTCCGCTCGATTCCGACACCTGGATTCTGGAGCGCTTCTCCATCGCAGTGGCGCAAGCCTACGAACTCGCTCCGCACACCTTTCTTGTTGGTGGCATGACGACAATCATCGGCATCCAGCTCTTGAGCCTTGGCGCAGCCTCGATGCAGAACAAGCGCTACTTCGAAGAACTCTATCATCTGGGCACAACCATCTACCGTGAACTCCGTAAACAATGAGTCATCAATCTAATCCTATCTCTCTTCCCTCGGATCAAGATTCCACTGGTCGCACACTGGGCGACGAAGAAATCGCTCTAGTCACGGAAGCCATCCGGTCCGGCACTCTGACTAGCACCAAAGGTGCCTTCACTAAACGGTTCGAGTCGGCCTTCGCTGAACAAGTAGGTGCACGCTTCGGCCACGCATGCTCGTCGGGCACAGCGGCCCTCCACGTCGCCATCGCAGCCGTCGATCCAGAACCCGGAGACGAGATCATTACGACTGCGATCACCGACATGGGCGCCATCACTCCGATCCTCTTTCAAGGTGCGATCCCGGCATTTGCGGATGTCGATCCGAATACCTACAATGTCACCGCCGAGACGATTGAGGCAGCCTTGAGCGAACGGACGAAGGCAATCATGGTCACTCACCTGTTCGGAAACCCATGTGTCATGGGGCCGATCATGGAACTCGCCAAGTCGAAGAATATCCCGGTTATCGAAGACTGCGCCCAGGCATTCCACGCCGACATCGATGGTAACTCCATCGGCACAATCGGCGATATTGGCTGCTTTAGTCTGCAACAAGGTAAGCACATCACCACTGGTGAAGGAGGTGTCGTTGTGTCCAATAACGAAGACCTCGCCCGTCGCGCTTTCCTTATCATTAACAAGGCTTGGGGATATGGAGATGAAAATCCAGATCATTACTTTTCCGCTCTGAACTACCGGATGACCGAACTCCAAGGAGCCGTCGCATGCGCCCAGTTGGAGAAGCTTGGCGAAGTCGTTGACGCCCGGTGCCGCACAGCGGCCGAACTGTCTCGACAGCTGGAAAATATCCCAGGAATTGGTCGTCCCCAGATCTCGGATGGTGCCCGTCACACCTACTGGAAATACTGCGTCAATGTCGATGAATCGATCATCGAAGGCGGAGCCGTTGGCCTAGGTGCAAAGCTTCGCGAGCTTGGGATCATGAGCGCGCCTCGCTACATCCAGAAGCCGGCCTTCCGTTGCCAAGTCATCGCCGACCAGCGCACTCTCGGCAACAGTCGCTGGCCCTTCACTCTCGCGAGAGAGGAAGCGCTCGACTACTCCGAAGAACGCTATCCAGGAACCTTTAAGGCGTTGTCGCATATCCTTGTCCTGCCGTGGAACGAGGCCTACACACAAGAGCATGTCGACTTTGTAGGCGACTCGTTGAAACAAGCCGCAGCCGAACTCAGCGCATAGTTACCATGTCCGAAACGAAACCCATTCGGATCGCCCTCGTCGGAATCGGCGGTATCGCCCTTGCCTACGAAGAAGCCTTCGCCAAGGCTCCGCGCGCTCAGTTGTGCGCGGTGATCGACACCGACTCTGAGCGGGCCGACGAAGCTGCGGCAAGAACCCGAACCGTTGGCTACTCAAGTCTTGAGGACTTGCTCAAATCGGGAACCGACTGCGACGCCATCATTCTTTGCACGCCCCCGAATACCCACTGCGCGCTCACTTGCCAAGCAATAGAAGCCGGGCTTCACGTGCTCTGTGAGAAGCCACTTAGCATCGACTCGGACAGTGCCGAGAAGATGAAGGCCACCTCGGAGCGCACCGGAAAAGTGCTCACCATGGCGTCGAAGTTTCGCTACGTGGACGATGTGGCGAAGAGTAAAGAGATGCTCGATTCCGGCCTCATCGGGGATCTTGTTCTGTTCGAGAACGCTTTTACTTCGTCCATTGATATGTCGGGACGATGGAATTCAAGCCCGGAGATTAGTGGTGGTGGAGTACTCATCGACAACGGCACACACTCTCTTGATATCGCCAGGTTTCTACTCGGACCGATTGCCGATGTCCGAGTCGTCGAAGGACTGCGGACTCAGAGTCTGGAAGTCGAAGAGACCGTCGCCATTTTCTTACGTAGCGAGTCGGGGGCCATCGGCAACATCGACCTTTCATGGACCATCCACAAACCACTCGACTACTTCATCCGACTCCACGGAAGCAAAGGTTTGATCAGTGTTGGCTGGGGAGAATCGAAGTATAAGCTGACAGGAGAAGACTGGGTCGTCTTTGGTGAAGGCTACGACAAGGTCGGAGCCTTCCGTAACCAATTGGAAAACTTCGCCGGGGCTCTTCTTGGCGAAGAAGAACTGCGCATTACCGCTGACGACGGCGTCGCCTCGGTCCGCGCCATCGAAGCCGCTTACGAAGCCTTACACTCGGACCCTTGGGTCCCTGTCGCCCGAGCCTAGGAAAAATGCCTAAACCTCCTCGTATTCACCCCACCGCAATCGTTGAAGACGGTGTCGAAATCGCTGACGGTACTTCCGTGTGGGATGGGGTTCATGTGCGTGGGCCGGGCACCAGCATCGGTCAAGACTGCATCATTGGAGAAAAGACCTATGTGGCCTACGGTGTGCGGATTGGGCATCGCTGTAAACTGAACGCCTTCGTCTACGTCTGCACCGGAGTGTCGCTCGGCGACGGCGTCATGCTCACCGCTGGGGTGACTTTTACCAATGATCGTTTTCCCCGAGCTACGACCAGCGATCTGTTGCAGCTTCGTGGCTCCGAGCCCGACGAGGAGACTGTCAAAACCCAGGTCGGAGATGGAGCCACCATCGGTGCCTGCTCGACGATCGGACCGGGGCTCGCCATCGGACGCTTCGCCATGGTCGGAATGGGGTCGGTTGTCACCCGAGACGTCGGAGACTTCGGATTCGTTGTTGGCAACCCAGCCCGCCTCGTCGGCTTCGTCTGTCGTTGCGGAAAGCCCGTCGCCCGTTTTCAGGACCAGACAGACATTCCGCTGGGGAAGACTACATGCTCTTGTGGGCTTGCCTACCGGATCGAGTCAGCCACACAAATCACCGAACTCTCTTCTTCATCCGATGCCTAACACTGATTCTAAACACTGGGGAATTGTCGGTGGTGGCGTCCTCGGGATGACTCTGGCCCTCCGCTTGAGGCAACAGGGAAAACGAGTCACGCTTCTTGAAGCTGCGCCCAGTACTGGCGGACTGGCTGCCGCTTGGGAAATCGGCGGAACTACTTGGGACAAGCACTACCACGTTACCTTGCTGTCGGACTCATCGACCCGTAGTCTTCTCAAGGAACTGGGTCTCGATGACGACATGCGTTGGGTCGAGACCAAGACCGGATTCTATACTGGGGACAAGCACTACTCGATGTCCAGTAGCCTTGAGTTCCTGATGTTCCCACCCTTGAGTCTGATCGACAAGTTCCGGCTTGGCGCGACGATCTATTACGCCGCGCGGGTCCGGGACTGGAAGAAGCTCGAAACCACCACGTCGGCCGAATGGTTGTGCAAGCTGTCGGGCAAATCGGTGTTCGAGAAGATCTGGAAGCCGCTACTTATTTCCAAGCTGGGCGATGGCTACGATAAGGCCTCGGCAGCGTTTATCTGGGCGATCATTCAGCGCATGTATGCAGCAAGGCGGAGCGGCATGAAGAAGGAGATGTTCGGCTACCTCCCAGGCGGCTACTCCCGCTTCTTCGAAAGTCTGGGGAGTCACCTCATCAAGGAGGGAGTCGTGCTTCGGATCAACGCAGCCGTGGAGCGAGTTTCTGAAGGCGTCGCCGGAGTCGATGTGCAGTTGGCCAATGGGCAAGAAACACTCAGCTTCGATCAAGTCGTTCTGACCGTGCCGTCTCCTGTCGTGACCAAAATTTGTCCGGATCTCAGTGCAGCAGAGCGCAGCTCTCACGAAGGCATTTCCTATCAGGGGATTCTCTGTGCTTCCGTTCTTCTCAAGAAACCGCTCGAGGGCTACTACGTCACCAATATCACCGACGATTGGGTGCCGTTTACCGCAGTGATCGAGATGACCGCACTCGTGGAGCCAGAGGAGATCGGCGGAAACTATCTGGTCTACCTGCCGCGTTATGTCGACTCCAGCGACACCGGCGCGTTCGAGCGAACCGATGAGGAGCTTCGAGAGGAATTCTGGTCTGCCCTTCAGCGGATGCACCCGATGCTGGAACAGGACGATCTCGTCGCCTTTCAAGTTTCGCGGGCACGCCACGTCCTTGCGATTTCGACCATCGGCTACTCGGAAAGTCTTCCGGCGTCGAAGACCAGTATTCCCGGTGTCCGAGTCGTCAACTCTGCCTTGATCTGCAACGGCACGCTCAACGTGAACGAGACCATCGCGCTCGCCAACAACGCTGCCCAAGACATCCTCAAAGAAGCCCCGCCGGAATGAGTCGATCCTGTCCTGCATGCGAAGATATTGGGCTTCGGCCCAGCTTGAAGATCTCGACGCACCAACTGTTGCTGTGCTCCGGTTGTGGCCACGAGTTCCTCGAAGCCGACCGCGATCCCGATCATATCGAGACAGTCTATGGGGACGACTATTTCTTCGGTGGTGGGGCTGGCTACCCCGACTACCCGGCAGAAGCCCGTAGCCTGATTTCACGAGGCCGTTTCTATGGCAAAAAGCTTCGAAGCTTTGGCGAAGCCGGGGAGTTGCTGGATGTCGGAGCTGCCGCTGGATATTTGCTCGAAGGGTTCTCTCAGGAGGGATGGACCGGAGAAGGAATTGAGCCTAACGAGCTAATGGCAACCCTCGGCGGTGACCGCCTAGGAATCGACATTCACTGTGGAACCTTGGAATCCTACGACCTCGGTTCCCGCCAGTTCGACGCAGTTGCGGCGATCCAGGTGATGGCCCACTTCGCCGATCCTGAATACGCTTGGGCTCGGCTGAGCAATCTCGTCCGCCCCGGGGGATTGCTCCTTGTCGAGACATGGGATCGAGGTAGTCTCACCAGATGGCTGCTAGGACGACACTGGCACGAGTACAGTCCTCCGAGTGTGCTTCATTGGTTTACCAAAACTAGCTTGGACGAACTCGCCAGACGCCATGGATTCTATCTTCTCGAGTCGAAAACGACCATCAAGTGGATCAGTGGCAACCATGCCTGCTCCCTCGTGGCCAGTAAGCTCCCGACAGGCGCGGCCTCAGGTATGGTCAAGGCTTTGGGATCCAAGCTTCCGGATTTTCTTCGGCTACCGAATCCAGGAGACGACCTGTTCTATTCCATCTATCGTAAACAACCAGCAAGCGGATGACCGACACCCGACCAACCGCCAGCCTCTCGCTCGACCTCGACAACTTGTGGTCTTATATGAAGACTCATGGAGATGAAGGATGGGAGAGCTTTCCCAGCTATCTCGATGTAGCCGTTCCCCGAATCCTCGAAATCCTCGAGCGGCTCGACCTTCGGATTACGTTCTTCATCGTTGGTCAGGACGCAGCCTTGGAGAAGAACCATCAAGCTCTTCGCCTCATTGCCGAGGCAGGTCACGAGATTGGCAACCATTCCTTTCACCACGAGCCTTGGTTGCACCTCTACAAACCGGAGGAGATCCGAGAGGAAATCATCCGTGCGGAGCAAGCCATCGAGACAGCGACTGGCGTCCGACCAACCGGTTGGCGTGGTCCTGGCTTTTCCTTCTCTCGGGATACGTTGGAAGTACTCGCCGAGCGCGGCTATCCCTACGATGCCTCCACATTTCCCACTTACCTAGGCCCCCTTGCCAGAGCCTACTACTTCATGACCTCGGGGCTGGATAAGGAAGAACGCGAGAAGCGGAACCAACTATTCGGTATATTCAGCGAGGGAAGGCGTCCGTTGAAACCCTATCTTTGGGATCTGGGAGGCAAGGAAGGCTTTCTGGAGATGCCGGTAACGACGATGCCGATCTTCCGCCTACCGTTCCATCTGAGCTATCTTCTGTATCTCGGCGGATACTCTCCCATCGCTGCCCGCAGCTACCTTGAAGTGGCGACAAGACTTTGCCTTCTGTCGAAGACGCCGGTTTCTTACTTGCTCCACCCCTTGGACTTTCTTGGTAAGGAAGACGCGCCCGAACTGGAATTCTTCCCGGCGATGCGTATGTCTGGCGAAGCCAAGTGCGCACTGGCCGAGCAATTTCTAGGACGATTGTCCAGGAGCTTTCAATTCGTTGCGATGGGCGAACATTCGCAACTATTGAAGGAAACAGGAAGTCTTTCGACTCATGCAGCCCCCGCACCATCGGTGACCGCAGCCCCCAACCAAACCACCGAATGAGATGCCCCGAGAAGACTCCGCGCTGGCTTCTTCCGGTCGCCATCGGATTGCTTTTTCTCTACATCGCTCTCGCGTCTAATCCCTACCTTACCCCGGCCTTCTACGACAACCTTACCTACTACCTCGGAGCCCAATCCATTCTAGAACTCGGAGAGTATTCCTTCAACGGAGAGATCATCTCCGATTGGCCGCCGTTTTTCTCCGCATTTCTCGCGCTGGGATTTTCGGTTTTTGGAAGCAGTATTGTGGTGGCGAAACTTCTTTCCGGTCTCTGGGCTCCAGTGGCCGTCTTTCTCGCTTGGAAGGTTCTAGCTAAAGAGCGCAGACGAGAACCTGCCTTGACCGCTGCTGTTCTCGCACTACTGCCGACCTGTTTGACTCTAGCAAGTCGGGTGTCCTCGGACTGGATTCATGCGGCTCTGTGCTTCCTTTTTCTTCTGATTCTAGAGTCGTTGCGAACCAAGCGGAGCTGGGCCATTGCCACCCTCGCCGGCATCGTTCTGGGGTGCGCTGCGCTGACTCGACTACCTGCGGTCTTGCTCGCAGCTCCCATCGTGTTTCAATGGTTCCGTATCGTCTTAAGCGACCCGTCATCTTCGATCGCGGCGCGTTTTCGCAAGGGAATACCCGAGGTGATCACCGCTATTATCGGTGCAGGTTTGTGGGGCTCTTGGATGTTGTATCTGATTCGGATGCGGGCTTTAGGTCGAGTGTCGGTCGGCAACTACGAGAAGGACGGTTTTAGCCTGTTTACGGAATTCGATCCTCTCAGCCTTGCGGAGTCAGTGTTCGACCTATTTCTTCAATGGCTCAATCTGGCAGCCGCCATCGGACCAGTGTCGTACGTCTTTCTAACTGTCGCTACCGTTGCGCTGGTCGCTGGGGCCGTCAGCACAATTCGTCGCGAGGGATTTCGGGCTTCGGATGCGTTCGTGGTGGCCAGCCTTCTCCTGTTCGTAGTCTATCATTGGAAACTTGGTCGATACTCCCTTCCAATCGCCCCGTTCTTGATCAGCTACATGCTCGAGGGGATTCTTCTTACGGCTGGCGTCCTAGCCAAATGGATGGGCTCGTCGGCATTTGCCCCGCGAATATTCACAGCCACCGTCGCAGGATGGTTTTTTGTTTCACTGTCGTTGTCCTCACTTGTCCTTTTCAACGGTCGCATCTCCGACAACAACGGGCCGCTGTGCCGCTGGATGCTTGATTCTCCTCAGGATTACTACAAAAGCTACTGGTTGGAGCTATATGAAACTTGCGAGAAAATCCGTCGCTCCGACATCGATACCATAGGGTCGGTCGGATATTTCGAGCGCTATGCGGTCGCTTGGGCTGATAGATCGGTTGTCTTCATATTGCCGTCGGAAGTGGCGGAAGCATCTGGGTCGGTCGACGCTCTACTAATACCTTCCGACCTGAGTGCTGAGGATGTCAAAACCCCGGGATGGGAGTCCTGGATCGAGCGAGATACGGTTCGTATTCTTCGCCCGGTTGGATCTGCAAACGATCGGCCTTAACCTACTGTTGAGTCGAAACCTGTCCGAGATGGTTGAGTAGAGACAAGAACGGCCCGGTTCCCTTCTTGTCGTCGCCCTTCCACTGGACGTGCGCCTCGACCCGAGGGCATCGAGCCCCCCCTAAAGAGCACACTGAACTCCGGATGGTGAATCGACGTGTCGAAGTCGGTCGTCGCGGGTAGCGAAGTCTCGGTCCGCACGGAAGTGAACAGACAGTAGGCCGGAGGATCGTCGGCGGATAGATGGAACAAGGGATCGGAGTCCCTGAGCGAAGCATTGGCGTCCTCGTTGCCGACAAGCCGGGAGAGCCCACGTAAAGCTGAGAGCAAGAGTGAGGTCGGAGATCAGGAAAGCCAGCCAAAGTTCATTCCCACGACCTCCCACAAATCACCCCGGATTAGAAGTCCCTTCAGACTGGCCCTCTTGATCTAGTTGGAATAGATAGGATTCTTGAGCCTAAAGTGTAGGAAGTCATTTATTGTAGGAAGTCATTTCTTCCTGCACACTTCTCCGTATAACGATGGCTTCGGACAACCCAGACGAGGGAGCGCGCGCCTTGCTGAGAGCGGGAATTCCTGCAACAGGAGAAGTCGTTCCACGTCCACCTCGTGGATGGCCTCACCTAGAAACTGTCAACGACGCTATCGATGGCTACGACGTGCTGGAAGTCGCAGGGGTCGGCGCGATGGGAACCGTCTATCGGGCTCGACAGTCCCGGTTGGGTAGAGATGTCGCGATCAAGATGATCCGTCTCGACGTTCCCGAAGCGCAGCACCTGCGGATGCGATTGCAACGGGAGGCCCAAATCATGGGAAGCCTCTCGCACCCGAATGTTGTGCCCGTCTACGATGTCGATTCGAACGACGACTTCTGCTGGATTGTCATGGAGTTCGTCGATGGAGAGAATCTAGCCAGTCTTCTCGAACACAGTGGGGGAAGCCTTCCCCCAACGCGGTGCATCGACATCGTTCGCCAAGTTGCGGAGGCTTTGCAACATGCTCACGGCGCCGGGATTATCCATCGGGACATTAAGCCCGCCAACCTTCTTATCGATGGCAATCTGGTGCGGGTCGCAGACTTCGGCATCGCCAGATACGACACGTTGATTCCCAGTCCGACCGCCGACCCGACGCTGACCGGTGTCTTCATGGGGACCGAAGCCTATTCGGCTCCCGAATTATTGCTCGAGAGTGGGATGTCTGAGGCAAGTATGCAGTCGGATCTGTACAGTCTAGGCGTGGTCTTCTACAGGCTACTCACCGGACGGCTACCAAGGGGAATCTTCAAGTTGCCTTCAAAAACTATCGCAGATTGTCCGGTCCACCTCGATCAGGTTATCAGTCGTTGCCTTGCCAGCGAGACCACGGGGCGCTACTCCGACGCGACCGAATTTCTTGCCAACTTGGAGGCGCCAGATTCGAGCCACACGCCGAGGCCGACCACCAGAACCAAGACGTTCCCCATTCCAAACAAGCACGCGATTCTTCTGGCGGCTGGTCTGACCACGTTCTTCATCGTCTGCTTCTTTGTCGGAGCAGGAGACAACCGATTCTCGCTTTATGCGCCGACAACTTCGAAACAGTTCCACTCGGCCCTAGCATTGACGGTCATCACCAGCCTATTTCACCTGCTCTGGGGAGGAGCTTTGTACCGAAGCTGGCGGAGAAATCACGGCAGGGTCTCCACCGGAATCACCCTCGGTGTGGCTGCCTTCGTGATGCTGGGAATCGGGCTGATCACCGTGCTCGCGGTCATGGATTAGTAGCCACGAAAAAGCCCCGACCGCTTGCGCGATCGGGGCTCTTCGAATTCGTATCGATCGGCTACGCTAGCTGACCTCACCGCGGGCCATTCCCTTTTCCTCGAGCGCTGCTTGCGCGGCGGCAAGCTTAGCAACGGGGATACGGAACGGGCTGCAGGACACGTAGTTGAGTCCGGTGCGGTGGAAGAACTTGACCGAATCAGGATCTCCACCGTGCTCGCCGCAGATACCGATCTTGAGGTTCTTCTTGGCCTTGCGGCCACCCTTGGTTCCGGCTTCCACGAGGGCGCCAACACCAGTCTGGTCGAGGCTGGCAAACGGGTTGTTGGCCATGATCTCGGCATCCTGATACTCAGGCAAGAACGAGCTGGAGTCGTCCCGGCTCAGTCCGAGACAAGTCTGAGTCAGGTCATTGGTTCCGAAGCTGAAGAACTCAGCGTGCTCTGCAACCGCCTCGGCGGTGAGCGCGGCGCGTGGGATCTCGATCATCGTTCCGACGGTGTATTTAAGCTCCGACTTCTTCAGGTCATACTTGGCGCGGACACCCTCAGCGGCCTCGTCAATGACTTGCTTCTGGTGCTCGAGCTCCTTGGCGTAGGCGACGAGGGGAACCATGATCTCTGGGAGAACCTTAGTGCCTTTGGCCTGGACCTCTGCGGCAGCTTCGAGGATCGCCTCGACCTGAGCAGCGGTGATCGGCGGGTAGCTGACGCCGAGACGGCAACCGCGATGGCCAAGCATCGGGTTCTCTTCGTGGAGCGAGTGGATACGCTTCTTGATCGCAGGAGAACTCATGCCGATCTTCTTCGACAGCTCAGCGATCTGCTTGGAATCCATCGTGCCGATGAACTCGTGAAGCGGGGGATCCAGAAGACGGATCGTCGCTGGGCGACCTTCGAGTGACTCGAAGATGCCGATGAAGTCCTTCTTCTGGAAGGCCTTGATCTTCTTCAGTGCCTTGGCGCGACCGTCGTCGTCATCGGCGAGGATCATCTCACGGACAGCGTCGATACGGTTGCCTTCGAAGAACATGTGCTCCGAACGAGTCAGGCCGATCCCTTCAGCACCGAACTTGATGGCGTTGCGCACTTGCTCAGGTGTGTCGGAGTTGGTCCGGACACCGAGCTTGCGGTGCTTGTCAGCCCACTCCATGAGCTCGATGAACTTCTTGTAGGTGTCCGATTTTTTGGCCGCAGCCTTGTTTTCGAGGAGGCCCTGAATGACCTGCGACGGAGACGGCTTGAGCTCGCCTTTGTAGACATTGCCAACGAATCCGTTGATCGAGATGAAGTCACCTTCCTTGAGGGTGATGCCCTCGCCGGTGAGCGTCTTCTTGCTGTAGTCGATCTTCATGCCGTGGGCACCACAGACGCAGACCTTACCCATCTGACGGGCAACGAGTGCGGCGTGCGAGGAAGCACCACCTTCAGTGGTGAGGATACCTTCAGCTGCGATCATTCCGCGAAGATCTTCTGGAGAAGTGGCCTGGCGGACAAGGATGACACTCTGGCCCTTGGCTGCAGCGGCAACGGAGGCTTCGGCGGTGAAGTAAATCTGGCCGCAAGCAGCACCTGGACCAGCCGGGAGGCCGGCTCCGATCTTCTTCGCCTTCTTCTCCTCAGCAGCGCTGAAGATTGGTGACAGGAGGTGGCTGAGATCGTCGGCGGGGATCCGCAGGATAGCTTCCTCTTTCGAGATGAGCTTCTCCCTGACCATGTCGATGGCGATGTTTACAGCAGCGAAACCTGTCCGCTTACCGTTACGAGTCTGGAGCATCCAGAGCTTACCGGCTTCGATCGTGAACTCGACGTCCTGCACGTCACGGAAGTGCTTCTCAAGAATTTCACGGACCTTGAGGAGTTCCTCGTGCGATTTCGGTAGATCCTTCGCCATCTTGGCGATCTGCTTCGGTGTGCGAACACCAGCGACGACGTCCTCGCCCTGTGCATCGATGAGGTACTCACCGTAGAAGACATTGTCTCCAGTAGCGGGGTCACGGGTGAAGGCGACTCCGGTGCCGGACTCTTTTCCGGTGTTACCGAAGACCATTGCTTGCACGTTGACAGCAGTTCCCCATTCAGCAGGGATGCCGTACTTGGCGCGGTAGACCCTAGCGCGGTCGTTCTCCCATGAGTTAAAGACGGCGTTCACGGCTCCGTAGAGCTGGTCCATAGGATCTTCGGGGAAGTCGTTACCGGAACGCTTCTTGATCAGCTTCTTGAATTCAGCGACTACCCATTGGAGCTCTTCGGCGCTGAGGCCGGAGTCGTCGTCGACCTCGGCTTTCGCCTTGGCCTTGTCGAGGATGACCTCGTAGGGATCGTGGTGCTCACCAGCTTCGGCTTCGACTTCCATGACGACGGAGCCGTACATTTGGAGGAACCGGCGGTAGGAATCCCAAGCGAACTTCGCGTTGCCGGTCTTTTCTGCAAGAGCTTCGACGACGGTGTCGTTGATGCCAAGGTTGAGGATCGTGTCCATCATCCCAGGCATCGACTCGCGAGCACCGGAGCGGACGGAAAGGAGAAGTGGGTTCTCGAGATCACCGAACTTCTTGCCCATTGCCTTTTCGATCTTAACGATGTTCGCTTTGATCTCGGCGTCGAGGGTTTTGGGGTATGTCTGCTTGTTGGCGTAGTAGTGGGTGCAGACCTCGGTGGTGATGGTCATGCCGGCTGGCACGGGCAGGCCGATGTTGCACATCTCTGCGAGGTTGGCGCCCTTGCCTCCGAGGAGGGACTTCTGAGAGCCGTCGCCGTCAGACTTTTTCCCGCCGAAGAAATAGACGTTCTGTTTCTTGGCCTTCTTGGCGGCGGACTTCTTTTTCGATTTGGTAGCCATGGCTAGTCGTTCGTTGCTGTGTTAGCTGAATTCGCGAATTCAAGCGGGGTAGTTTGCATGCGGACACCCACTGGAAAATTGAATCGGCATCGTAGCAATGCCGTCATCAGTGTCAACGGGGCATCTGAACCAACACCCGAAGTGCGGAAGACGAGGCCTACAAGGCCACCCGGTTTTTCTTCCTGCGCTATGAAAACGAAGATGCAAAAGTCCCAGTTTTTTGCACTCACACTGCGAGACGCGCACGGAGATCAGGAAGCTTGTCCTCTGGAAGGATGATAGTAGCGATAGCCACATCGGCAACCAAGTGTAGCTCTGCTCTATCCCAGCGTTCGATCGCATCATTACCAGCCGCGAAAAGACCCGGTGCTGGAAGGCGATAGGATTGCTCGCGAGGAAGCCTGGTTTCAAATCGCGAACATCAAATTTATACCCGGGATATCGAAATCGCGAAGGAACTCCTGAGAGAGGTCGGAGTAGTCGTGCGCAAGCGACACCGTGGTGGGGTCGAGCGGATCGAAGGCAGGTAAGTAAGCCGGTAAGTAGGTGAGCCCTACGCCGCCGCTGGTCGCCACACTTCGAAAGCGCGCTCCAGCAACCAGACGATGCCGACGAAGGCCTTGCGGACGTAATCCGCCAGGGTTCCTAGACTTTGCATCCAGTCGTCGCGGAAGTGGGCGAAGTCGACGTCCGGTGAGGCGAGTAGGAGCAGGGCGCAGATCAGTAGCAGGTTGGCGAGGTAGATGAGCACTAGGGAAAAGAAGACCCCATTCTCGATCAAATCCGGCTGGTCCTTGCCAATCATCCAGACGGTGAAGGTCAGGTGAAAACTCCAGGTCAAGCCGACCAGCGCCATGATGACCCAGATCCAGCGGAAGCCGAATAGGCCGAAAAAGGGAGCGGTTCGGTATTCGTAGACATCGAAGAAGAAGGTCAGAAACACCGAGGCCGCCAAGACGATGGCGGTGTAGAACGGAATCAGATACGGTGCCAGCGAGATAAGAAAGTTCGTCTTGGTCGTGTAGATGTAGCCCCCCTCCGGACTGGCGTTGAAGCGTGGCACGCTGGCACCACAACAAAAGGCAACGACCGCATGGGTGGCCTCGTGACCGAAGACGTAGAGGTGCAATGGCCGCTTCAGCCAGACGAAGACCGCCAACCACACGGCAGCTCCCAGAGAGAAGGACCAGACCTGCGGGGAGCTCCACAAGCCGCTGTCCTTGGCCGAGAAAAAGATCAGACCAAAGGCGGCCTCGCTAGTGGCGAAGCAGATGGGGAGAAGGAACAGCGCGAGGACGAATTTGACCCAAATCCGATCCGGTAACCATTGCCGGGGTTGCGCTTCGTAGTCTCGATCAGTCTCGAAGGAAACCGTGCGAGCATGAGCCGCCATTGCTCGCTTCTTCGGCGACCGGCGCTTGTTCTTACTGCTGGCCTTGGTGACCTTCGAAGTTGCCTTTTTCTTGGCCGACTTCTTCTTCGCGCCTACCGCTTTCTTCGCCGGAGATGTCCGCTTTTCCGCGGCAACCTTCTTCTTGGCGAAAGCGGCCTTTTTTTTGGCGACGGCACTCTTCTTTTTGGAAGTAGTGCGTTTCGCTGGCGCCTTCGCCCGCTTGGCGGGCGAGGTTTGCTTCCGGGCTGAAGTGGTCTTCTTGTTAGCCGACTTCTTCTTCCCGGCGGCCGCCTTCTTGCTAGGCACGTCCGAGGTACTTGCCGGTCTTGGTGTCGATCTTCAGGATGTCGTCAGGCTTGACGAAGAGAGGCACCTGAACTACGAGGCCGGTCTCGAGCGTGGCTGGCTTCTGAGGATTGTTCGCAGTATCGCCTTTGATGCCTTCGGAAGACTCGGTAACCTTGAGTTCGACAGAGGATGGCAAGTCGATAGAAACCGGATTCTCCTCCACGAAAACGACTTCGCAGGAGAGGTTCTCGGTCAGCATCTTAGAGCTTTCTCCAAGCAAGTCGGTGCTGATCTCGATCGTGTCGAAGGTCTGCGGATCCATGAAGAAGTAGCCCGAGCCATCGGTATAGCTGAACTCCATCTTGCGTCGGTCGGCGTCGAGGATCTCGACCTTCTCACTGGCGGCGAACTTGATGTCCTTGGACTTCCCCGAAGCGAAGCTCCGCATAATGACCTGAACGAAGCCTGCGCCTTTACCGGGAGTGCGGTGCTCCATTTCAAGGAGCATACCCATATCCCCCTTAACCCTGATTACCTGTCCCTTGCGGAGGTTTGTTGCGAGTGTTGCCATAACTTCTATTAGTTAGGGTAACCTAAGGATCTTTTTCAAGACTGCAATACCTGATCTGGACTAGTGGGAGCGTCAAATTTCGAAGCCATCGACAGCTCCCTAGAGACACGGAGCCGCTTTCATAAAGCAATGGTGGGTAGCGTGGATGAGGTCCGACTGGCCTTTGCAAGTCGCGACAATGACGGCTATTCTTTCGGGTGGCCCACCTCTTGTTCGTGCTCTCCCAGTTCGCCCTCCTCTCACTAGCAGTCGCCGGGGCCTATCGCTTTGTCCCATCGCCCCTCAGCCGGTGGGAGCGCCCGCTTGCCGGGATGCTCACGGGAATCGTCGCAGCCTACGGAATCACCCTAGTATGTGGAGCCGCCGGTGTTCTTCGACCACCAGTCGTTGGCATCGTCTCCATGGTTCTCGCGTTGCCATCCCTTCCCCGTTTCTTTCGCTGGGTCGGCGGTGGAGTGGAGATCGGGAATACTTGGCGAGCCTTCCTTGCTTGGTTGAGACGGGAGCGCCTTGCTGTCCCGGCGCTTGCCCTAGTCCTGCCCGCTATCGCATGGTGGTTCCTGCGCAACGTTACCCGACCAATCTACTTCTCTCAGGACGACCGTACCTACCATGCGAGCAACACGGTCTATTGGCTCGAACAGGGAAAGATCACCGTCGCCCCGTTTACCTATCAGGGCTATTTCCCCCTTGGTGGGGAAGTCGTAGCTGCCTGGTTTTGCCTCCCCTTCGAACATGAGGCGGCGGCCTACCTGACGGGAGTGCTTTACGCCGTGCTCCTCGGGCTTTGCTTCCTGCACATCGCGAAGCTCCTTGGGAAGCCCTTTGCCTCAGGTCTCGTGACTCTTGGGCTGGTTCTCGCCACGGGCAAGGTCCTCGCAACGTCTGTGGTCTTCGCCGATATCGACCTAGGCATGCCGACCCTTGTCCTGGCTTCTCTCTCCCTCGTCGCCGGAGCCGTCGGAGCGGGCCTGCCTCGCGCGGAACTGCTCGCAAGGGGAGTACTGGCTGGTGCCGCCGCTGGTTACACCGTCGGGATGAAGTTAAATTCGGGCCCGAGCTTGGCCATCGGCATCCTGGTGCTGGTCTTTTGTGTCGCCCGTCGAAGAAAAGAAAGTGGCGGAGGCTGGCCGGCCGCGCTGGGGCTTGGTGCTACGATGGGAGGAATGGCTACCCTGTTTGGTGGATTCTGGCTAGTTCGCAATTTTCTCCTCACCGGAAATCCCGTCTACCCAACCGAACTCGGCCCGTTCTCGGGCCCGATGACAAGCAAGGATAGCGATATTGTACGCCTGTCGATGGAAAACTTTCAGGCTCTTCCTGATAACGAGCGCACCCAATTAGTGACCGGAGTATTGGATTGGCCATGGCCGATGCTAGCCCTCTCCATCGTCGGTTTTTTCGTTCTCCTAAATTGGGCATTCTTTCGGAAAGGCACTCCGTCGGCTTCTCCCGTTTTGCTTTGCCTCACTGTGCCAGCTGCCATCATGCTCGCGCTCTTTCCCTCGATGCCGTTTTCGTTACGAAACGAGTTGCTTTGGATCGAGTCTACAGGTCGCTACCTCATCCTTCCCTACCTCGTTGGGATGGTGGGAATCGGGGCAGTTCTCAGCGGTGCCAAGTGGAGCGGGCGACCCCTCGGACGGGTATTTCTCGTCCTCTGCGCAGGCGCGATCCTTGCCGTGCTAGCCCTCGCTCAGACCAAGGCTGGAGGGCTCGTCCTGATCGCCGGTTTCGTGACAGTACTCGCCGGGGCCTACTTGTTGGGCCGATCCAGCGGGGAACTGGCTCTGCCCAGGTTCCTTGCCATCGTCCCCCGAGGAGCGGCCGTACTACTCGGGATGCTTGTGGCACTGGCGGGGGTCGTCACCATGGAAAAGGCGACGAGTTCTAAACGCAAGGCAACATGGGTGGCCCGTGGGCTTGCTGGTTTGCCAGATGAAAGTCGCATCGGATTCTACAATGAGGGGCTCTTTTTCGGCTACGACCTCTACGGGGAACGTCGGCGCCTCAAGCCAGTCCGCTTAACTCCGGAGGGCAAGATTCGGGCGCTGGCGCACCACCGGACAGAGAGGCACGAGGATCTCACCTTCTGGGACACGGTATCACCTCGCTTACCTAGCGACGTTCACGGGGATGACTTCCTCGGTAACCTCCAGACTTCGGCCATCGACTGCGTTATCACAAGCCGGGCCGACAATGGCGGCACGCCGACAGGGCAGGAGTTACTATTACTTCAACTTCTTGAGGATGGAAAAGTGAAGATCCGACAGCAGACAGACGAGGGCATTCACTGGGATATTCTGCGCTAGGGAACCAACCGCAGCGGATCCAGTGAAGGGCTCCTTGCAGACCGGGTGGCAGGATATAGCTTTTCCACAGATCGTCAGCCCATGCCCGCGAAATCAAAGAAAACAAAGACTTCTGCCAAAGAAGCGGTATCCCGGCCCCTCTGTGTCGATCTGGACGGAACAGTTCTTCATTCGGACACCCTTTACGAGTCGTTTTGCGTCTTTATCCGCAACCATCCTCAAAGATTTTTCGAGCTCGTCGCCCAGCTGTTCAAGAACCGAGTCGCCCTAAAGACCTTCCTAGCAACCGAGGTAAAACTCGACGTGGAGAGTCTCCCTTACAACGAGGATGTTCTCCGCCTCATCAGGGGAGCCAAGGAGGCTGGAAGGAAGGTCCTTCTCGTCTCCGCGTCCCATCGCAATTTGGTAGAGCCGATCGCAGACCATCTTGGGGTCTTCGACGAAGTCGTGGCGACAGATGGCGAAACAAATATCAAGGGACAGGCAAAGGCCGATCTCCTCGTAGGGCGTTATGGAGAGGGCGGTTTCGACTATGTCGGAGACAGCAAGGCCGATTTGAAAGTCTGGACTGTCTGTCACACGGCGCATGTTGTCAGAAAGAACTCCCTGGCGGAGGAGACGCGCGCTGGTGGTGGTGCAAAGGAGGTCGAGTCCGTCGGGACCGATGGAGGGTTCCCACTCGTTGCGCTCGTGAAGCAGATGCGCGTCCACCAGTGGGTGAAGAATATATTGGTGTTCGTCCCCCTAATTACCGCTGGTCGTTTTTTCGACCTCTCTGCTCTAGTTCCGACGATCATCCTCTTTGCGGCCTGGTCCCTTGTGGCTTCGGGGATCTATTTTGCCAATGACCTCGTTGATCTCGAAGGGGATCGAGCCCATGACAAGAAGCGAGAGCGCCCAATGGCCTCTGGTGCGCTCCCCCTTTCTTGGGGAATTGCTCTCTCTCCACTCTTGCTTGTCTGTGGCTTGGGCTTGGGATTCGTCGCTGGTTGGAGCGCTGGCATCGTTCTCCTCTCTTACATCGTCATCAGTCAGGCCTATTCCCTTCATCTCAAGCGGCGGCTTCTCGTAGATGTCTTCTGTCTGGCCTTCCTCTACACCGTGCGGATCGTCGGTGGCGGTGAGGCTTCAGGCAATAGCGTGACGATCTGGCTACTCGCCTTTTCCTCACTCCTCTTCCTTGGCCTAGCGTTCCTGAAGCGTTGCTCCGAGCTCTATCTCGTCCGCCAGAAGGGGAGGGTGCACACGGGCAACCGAGGCTATAGTATCGAAGACATCCCGATCATGATGATGTTTGGGGTCGCCAGCACCTTCAGCGCAACGATCGTGCTCAGCCTCTACATGAACAGCAATGTGGCGTCGGAAATCTACACTCGTCCAGCCCTCCTCTGGATTCTAGTGCCCCTTACTCTCTTCTGGCAGTGCCGACTCTGGATCGCGACGACGCGTGGCGAGATGGAGCACGATCCGATTGTCTTCTCGGCAAAGGATCCGGTCAGCTGGGGTATCTTCTTTCTGGGAGCCCTTTGTTTCGTCCTGTCACTCTGATCGCCTATTTTTTGCAGGAGATTGTGTAGTGCGGATACCAGAACATCGTTTTCTTCGATTCCCTAAAGTCTCCAAAGCCAGCCTCCTTCAGAAGCGTTCGCATCGCCACAGGAGATATTTCATGTCCGATCTCACCGCCGAAAATCAGGTCGTGGAGCTTGTTGAAGAGCACAAATGGGTGAGCACCATTGATGTCTTTGACCAACAGGGTGCGGCCTGGAGACATCTTGTCGTAGAGTTCCTTGAAGAACCAGGCATGGAGAGGAATGGGTAAGTGGTGGAAAACATCGATCATCGTCACAAACTCATACTCGGCAATCTCCTCAGGCAAGGTCTCCCCGTCGTAGACGTCGAAGTCAACCTCGACCCTATCCGTATAGGGGGCCAGCATGGTCTTCGCGTTATCAATGAGTGATTCCGAGATCTCGATTCCCCGCAGCTTTGTAGGCTGGCTATACTCAGCGAGGAGGAGACAAAACTGACCTGACCCACAACCAAAGTCGAAGATACTGCGGCCCAAGCCTATGCCGTTCAGCAGATCATGGAATGGGCAGATGTAGGGCCGGTAGGCGATCTTGAGCCGATCCGTGAAGGAGGCATCGACCGTCAGTTTTTTCAAAAAGCTGACGAGGGTAGACGGGGTGAGTTCGGGAGGCGTCGTCTTTGACATGGGAAAACAGAACGCGGAATGTTTGGGGGACTACAATCTGGCACAGACACGACGACAAGCGCGGACTACCCGCGAAGTACCGTAGACCGAAACACTAAGCCTCCTCAGGAGCTGGCTCGTCGGCAGGATCGAACTCGGTGATCTCGACACTATCCACCAGTAGGGAAAGTGCCTTCTGGGTGAGGATGTTGTGTCGGATGCGTCCGATGCTATTGTTCTTCTGAAGCTCCTTGATGTATTTCTTCGGAGCGACTCCCTGGCGCGCTGCCATGTTGAGAATAGCGTTGGTGACCTCTTGGTCCTCCGCCTTTACCTTTTCCTCTTCGGCGATGCGCTCGAGTAGGAAGGCCGTCTTGACGTTGACCTTGGCTTGGGCTCTGGCGCTTTCAATGATTTCTTCTTGGTGGGCAAGAATCTGCTCCTCGGGCATACCGCGCTTCTGGGCGTCGGCAGCCATGTCATCGACGCGGCCCTGGACCTCATTGGCGACAACGCTGGCTGGAAGCTCGAAGTCGGTCTTTTTGTCGAGGTACTCGACGATTTGGTTGACCTTCTGACTGTGCAACTGCTGCTCCCACTCGGTCTCAAGCTGGCTAAGAATCTCGGTCTTCAGCTCTTCGAGCGTCTTGCCCTCTTCTACCTTGGCGGCGAATTCGTCGTTCACCTCGGGAAGCTCTTGCACCTTCACGGCCGTGATCTCGACTTGGTAGACGAGTTCTTTGCCCTGAACATCCTCAATGGGGAAATCTTCGTCCATGGCGACGCTGACTTCTTTCGACTCACCAGTCTTGGCATCGATCAAGCCGTTGCAGAATCCGGGGAGGAAGCCGTCCTCATCCATCTTGATCCACTGAGCAGCCGCTTTGGCAAGTGTTGGAGGTACGTTCTCGATTGCTTCAGCGAGCGGCTTGCCTTCGACGAAGCCCTCGTAGCTGACCACAGCGAAGTCGCCCATCTGCAGACCGCGGTCCTCGATGTCGTTAAAGGTGGCGTAGCGCTCGCGCAGGCGGTCGATACTCTGCTCGACCTGCTCCTCACCGATCTCCATCTTAGGAAGGCGAATCGGAATGGCCTTGTAGTCCGGAAGTTCGAACTCGGGAGTGGTTGTCACGGAAGCCACGAAAGAAAATCCACCGTCGTCGCCGTAAGCCTGGCCGGTGATGTCATCGACGCCAATGATGCTGAGCTTCTCTTTCTCGATGGCCTCACGGACGGACGAATTGATCAGGCGGTCTTCGAGTTCACCGTTGATCTCTTTGCCGTAACGTTGCTCGATCACTTTCGGCGGGACCTTGCCCTTACGGAAGCCCGGAACGTTGGCATTCGCAGAGATGGAGCCGATGACGATGGCTCGCTCGGCGGCTACAGAGTCGCTGGGCAATTCGATGCTTACCAGAGTTTTGCACTCAGGAAGTCGTTCCACTTGGATATTCATGGTCGTTTTGGTGGAGAAAAAATTGATAGGTCCCCGAATCGGAGGGGACGGAATCTAGGGGTGCTTGGAGGCATTGACAACGCCAAAGCTGCCAAAGCTGGGGGAATTCTCGTCCCCTACTTGACGCTTAGCTAACAAGAACTAACACAGTATCATAAGAAATGGATTTTCTCAGGAGCAAGACGGGCATGGTGCTGCGTTTTACTACGCAGCCATGGCGTGCTGGATCTTCAGCGACCTCATTGGATCCGCTGCTTCTGCGCCCACACCCTTTGCGGTGGGGGTGAAGCTCTTTGCCGGCCTAGCGTGCCTCTTTTCGATCGTTCTGCTGCTTCTTCCCGAGGCTCTGGCTTGCCGATCTGGTGCCAACTCTGGAAAAAACGAAAAACAAAAACTCGATCCAGCCGACCACCTTCGCGGGCACGGCGAGCGGCTGGGGGTCAAGTCAGGCTGGTTCTGCTAGGCGAGTCCGCCACTCCCCCACCACCCCTACCCGCGGACCTTGGCCAGCTCGACATTGATGTTGGTCTGGATCATCTGGCCCATACTCGTCACCTTGCCGAAGACCTCTGGGGCTTGCTGGAACTCGCCGAGTTCCTCTGCGAGTTGTTTGATCTTCTCAGGAGGCGAGCAGGACTCAGCATCGAGTAGCTTGAAGAGAAGCTGAAGCCGGGGCAGCGCCAGGGCGATCCGGCGGTTGATCAGGGAGCGTTCCTCATCCTGGTATTGCCGCATGGCAGTGTAGTTGAGAAGCTCCGTGCACAGGGAGACAACTTGGTCGTTCTCCGGGAAAAACTGCGGCAGGTACATGCGCAGGTGGCCTTCGTAGCTCTGCTGGTCGAAGTCGATGGCGCGCACCCGATATTGAACGGCCTCAAAATCCGGGGTCATGTCGACGACCCAGTTGTAGGAACGCATATCGCCTAGGAGTCGGATAAAGGATCGCTGGCTGAATTTGACGAATTCCTTGGCAAGACGAACCTGATTGGTCTCGGGACGATCAAAGTATTTCTCAATGAAAACATCCCCAGGAATACCAGGAATATGCTCCTCGATGAGGGTGTCGCCATTGACTAAGTAGTTGATCCGGTTCGGCGAGAGAATGTCCTCGAACTCCAAGCCGTAGATCCGGTTAGCGTCGGCGACCTTGACGTAAAAGTGGTCGTAGTTGTCGTTGAACTGGTTCACCACCCGAATCCGAAACGGGCGGGAGTTTCCGAAATCGCAGAAGTCGATCCGCTCGATAAAAAGGTGGTCACTGATGCGGCTCTCACCGGTCTTCATCCGCGCGTAGATTTGGGTCAGGCGCTGACCGAGTGGCTTCATGATGTGCGGCTCGTAGACCACCGTGAGCCACAGCGTGTCGTTGCCGACGGAATCGAACAGCGGAAACGCATCCATGAATCCGATCAGATCATGGTAGAGATTCGGGATGTCAGCCCGGTGGCCGTAGATCTCGAGGTAGTCATTGAGCGCGTCGGTGACCGGGTAGAAGGCCTTTTTCTTCAGCTCGATCTTGCCTTCGGGTGTCTCCATGAATCTTTGTCCCCACGGACGGATGACCGATCGCTACTTACTTCAGCTGAAGAATAGCACGAGCAATAGCCTCGGCTAACGTTTGGCGGTACCATTCCGTCTGGCACTTCTTGGACTCACTCAGGTTACTGATGAATCCACCCTCGACGAGAATTGCCGGAGACTTGGTTCTCAGGAGCACCGCGTAGGACCCCTTTTTGATTCCGCGATTTCGAGTATTGGTAATTTTGCTAGTCACCGCCTTCTGCACGACGGCAGCGATCTCCTTGCCAGCTGGACTCGAATAGAAGGTCTCGATTCCTCGCACCGACCGATCCGTGTGCGCGTTGAAGTGGATGCTGACGAAGATCGAGTTAGCGAACCGGTTCGAGATTGCGGCCCGATCATCGAGACTGACATATTCGTCCTTTCGACGGGTCATCGCCGTAGCCACGCCCTTCTTTCTCAAGATCGACTCCACCCGCTTGGCGACATCGAGTGCGAGGTCCTTCTCGTCCACCCCATACCAAGAGGCACCGTTGTCCCTGCCACCGTGGCCGGGATCGATGACTACCGTTGAAAATTCGACAGCGGCCACCGGGGCACAAAACCCGAACGCCAGAACAGCGGCCAGGAAGAGAACCCGAAGCAAAGAGGGGAATTTTTGGCAAGATGCGACGAGCATGCGACAGAGGGACTCTAGGATGCTCAACCATTTCTGTCAGCCAAAAACTCAATTCATCCAAGATGACCATCCAGAGGAAGTGACATCAGCCTAGCCGTCCGCACTGCCCCGTCGAACCTCGGCGGTGAGCGCGGTGGCGAAATCAGGGGCGGCATTCTCCAAAATCTCAAAGGCATTGCGGATGGTACCGCCGGCCTGGGCTTGTAGAATGGCTTCCCACAATTCCTTGGCGAAGTCGTCTTTCCGCACGCCTTGCAATTGGAAGGCCAGCTCACGTAAGCAATGCTGAAGCAGGGCGCCGGAGCTCAGGAACGGACGCCAGGGTTGGTCGGTGCCTCGATTCTTTCTGACATGGCCGAACGCCTTTTCGTGGTCCAGCACTGCTAGGTGCTTACCTTTCCAGAGCAGGTTGGGGTTGTCTATTGGACGGTCGGTGTTCTGGACCAGGCCGTCGAAGGCATAGACACCATCGGCTTCATCTCTGACTGTCTTGGGCACGGCTCCTGCCATCCAAGGAAGCCATGCATCCCCAAGGTACCATTGTTGCGTAGTTCCAGCCGAGGCTTTGTCCGATGAGGGCGGCGTGGTCAGCTCGACCAGAACAGGTTCTGGGGAAAGAAGGCCGAATGCTCTGGCTAGCAACGTGGCCAAGCAATCGATGGCCGGTCCTTCGGTGTGATCTTGGTAGCCGGCGGTCGGCTTGACGACAAATCGCTCGGGTTCGGTGCCGTCCACCTCGGTGGCTAGAACCAGGAACGGTCGGTTGATGCCACGATCCATCGGCTTGATGAAGCGCGTGGCTCGATAGCGACGGAGCTCGTTCATGGCATCTTCTTTCCCTCGCCCAAGGCAAGGTGGTTGGCCGTAGCCTTAGCTTACTTTGTGGCTGATCCTGGCGGACGCCTGCTCGAACTGTTGGAGTTTTCTCCGGAAGTAGGGCACGTCCTGATTGGTGAACGTCACGGTCTTTTCTATGATGGCCTTCGCGGGCGAGATGGCGCGCATGCGGCTGAGGAGTTGCTGATGGGAGGAGGGGCTGGAAGGCATGGCGAAGTAAGGATTGGGTTGGACATCAAGTTGAGTGTTCGGGAGCCGCGCGGCAAGAACGAAACGAACTGCGTTTCTTGGAGGGGACAGAAATGTCCCCTCTCCTTGTGCTTTTTTGTCATCCCGCACCGAGTTCCGACGAGTCGGAGGGATGGTGCAGGGATCTCGGGATGCTGGTCGGTAAGTTCAGCCTAGAAACGACAATCGGACTGGTAGGCCTTCACGTCATGGCGAGGCGGAGGAAGTTCGGATCGTGCTTCCGGAAGAATTGGTCTCGACGAGGCGTTTCTTGTCTGAGCAGGATTCATTCTAGCCTACAGAGGGTGGAATCCAGATGCTACCTAGAGCCCCAGAGCGGTCGGAGTCTGACAAACACCGATTGCGGATTCCACGGATGTGGGGTTTACAGTCTAGACCTGATGGATATCTTCCTGCCGACGGTTCCTATCCCCATCCCCGTCTGACCGCTATGGCAAAGAAACTCAGAGCACGACCGTTCCACCGGCCCGGAAGATTCCTTCCCGTTCTGCTTCTGCAAATCCTGGGAGTGGCACTCCTCGTCGTAGCCATCATCTTCTTGATCAAGGTCTTCGCCGAGGGCGGTAGCAAGATTCACGGGATGATCTTTATCGGTTTCCTATTCGGAGCGATCTTCGTCACCATCATTCGCCGAGTTCTCGAGGCCAAAATCACCTGCCCGCTTTGCCACGGCACCGTGCTCCGCCCGCAACGTTGCCGGAAGCACAAGAATGCCCGGCGCTTCCCCCTATTTACCCACCGGGCCACCGCAGTAATCGAACTTCTGACCAAGATGAAATTCACCTGCATGTATTGCGGCACGCCATTCCGGCTGAAGCGCTAGCTAGCCTGATTTAGTCAGATGGCCAAAGCCTCGAAGCTCGCCTACGTCTTCGAGCGTTTTCCCACCTACACCCAAACATTTTGTGTCCGGGAGGTCCTCCAAGTCATCGAGGATGGCCACGACCCTGTCATTTTTTCGATCCGCGACACCTCAGACGAGACCGTCGAAAACTGCCCAGCGTGGCTTCGGGAGCGAGTCCACGTTCTGCCTCCGGAGAAGCAACTCATCGAGAAAATTAAGCAGCTGAAGGAGCACCGCCAGCTTCCTCAGTCTGTCGTCCTAATCCTCCGCCACTGGCGAGATCGTCCAGACAAGGCTCGGGTCTACGAGGCTGCCTATATCGGTCACCAGCTTCGCAAGCTCGGGGGCGGCACCTCGATCTCCGTGCGCCACGCACACTCCCACTTCGCTGGTGTCGGCACGCGGACGCTCTGGTGGCTGCACAAGATTCACGGGGTCGGCTACAGCTTCACCGGCCATGCTAATGACCTATTCTGCCCGCCGTCCGATCTAGCCATTCCTGACCTCGGCAAACTCGTCGGCGACGCAACGTTCGTAGCCACGGTCAGCGACCACAGCGGCAACTGGCTCCGGTCCCGGTTCCCGAACGACGCGAAGAAAGTCCACCGGGTGTTCAATGGCCTCAACCTATCGGCATTCCCACCACCGGCCTCCGGCACTGCAAAGGGAATCGGCTCAGGCCTGATCGTCTCCATCGGTCGCCTGATCGAAAAGAAGGGCTTCGCCGATCTGATTTCCGCCTGCGCCTTGCTCCGCGATCGCGGAGTCGACTGCCGCTGCACGATCGTCGGCGAGGGACCACTGGAAGACCAACTGCTTCAATTAATCGACGAGCTCGATTTGGCCGATTCTGTCAACTTGGCCGGAACCAAGTCGTCGGAACAGATTGTCCGCCTGCTTCTGGATCAAGCCCACGTCTTCGCACTCCCCTGCGTCATCGAAGCCGACGGCGGCATGGACAACTTGCCCACCGTTCTGATGGAGGCCATGGCCGCAGCTCTCCCGTGTGTTTCGACCAAGCTCGCGGGAGTTCCTGAAATGGTGATCGACGGGGAAACCGGACTTTTGTGTGAACCCGGCGACGTCGAAGCGACAGCCAACTCAATCGAGAAGCTCCTCACGGAACCCGACCTAGCAGCCAAAATGGGACAAGCCGGTCGAACTCGGGCGGAGCAACATTTTGCCCTTCCCCGAACCGCAGGAGCTCTCGGACAGCACTTTTCCCGTGCGACTTCCCCGCTTAACAAGCTACTGCGCAAGCGCGCGGCGAAGGTTCGCGACAAGGACTTCGACCTCGTCCGATTCATGGGCAGCGCTTAGCGTGACCCGAAGCCGTGCAGCCCCGCGCGCCACCGTCGGGTAGCGCACCGCCGGACAAAGAATACCGTCCTCGAGAAGCTTCTCGGAAAGGGCCACCGCCGCGCGCTCATCGCCGACCGGAACCGGAATGATCGGCGTCCGCAGTTCCCCGTCCGCCAACGGAATTCCGAGCCCTTCTTTGAATTGGCCAATCCGCTCCCGAAGCCGCCGCCGCAGTTCGTCACCTTCGTCAGAGGCCAGAATTCTCAACCCCTCAGCCCCTGATGCCGCCTGGGCTGGTGGCGGCGCGGTTGAGTAAATAAAGCTCCGAGCTCGGTTGCGGATGACATCAATTCCCGGACCACCCCCAGCGACTACCCCACCGGCAGCACCCGCGGCCTTGCCCAACGTCGCCATACGAAAATCGACCTCGGCTTCCAGCCCTAGCTCAGCACACAACCCCCTGCCGCCGGGACCGAGGACCCCGAGTGCATGTGCCTCATCGACGAGTAATAGCGCGCCGGAATCTCGCACCCGTTCGACGATTCCGCGAAGGTCCGCCGTGTCGCCATCCATACTAAACACTGCCTCGGTCACGACCAAGATCCTCCCGCTCTTAAGATCGACCTCGTCCAAGGCTCGGTCGAGGAGCTCGCCGAGCCGCTCGACGGAATTGTGCGGAAACACCCGGAGCGTCGCGCCGCTCAATCGCGCCCCGTCGATCAGGCAGGCGTGGCTCAACTTGTCGGCGATGACGACGTCGCCCTTGCCCACCAGCGCCCCAAGCGTGCCAACCGCCGCACCATAGCCGTTGGCAAATCCGAGGGCGGCCTCGGCACCGAGAAATCGAGCAACCTCGCTTTCCAGCTCCGCGTGCGGTGGAAGCCCGCCACAGATCAATCTCGATGCTCCGGAACCAGCTCCGTAGATGTGGATCGCACGGGCAGCCGCAGCCTTGATCAAGTCATGCGATGCTAGCCCAAGGTAGTCGTTCGACGAGAAGTTTAGGATTCGGCGACCAGCGAGCTCGACCTGGGTCCCCTGAGCAGAGCCGAGGCCACGGGTGGTCCGCCGCAACCCACTGCGATCCAAAGCATCAAGTTCGTCGTCGAACTGCCTCATGGCGCTGAGACTAACCCTCCTCGCCGTTGATCTTCTTCTCGGCGAGCTTGTCCGGCTTGGCCCCGAGGGAGATAGCGATGTCGTAGTGACGCCGCGCCAGCTCCCGAGCCGGAGGACGTTTATCGAGATAGAGAAGAGCGAGATTGAAGTGAGCGTCGGCATACTGGGCATCCAGCTCCAGAGCCCGTTGCAGCTCCTGCTCAGCGCCATGTAGCCAGCCCAGATCCTTCAGGACGACGCCGAGGTAGTTGTGCGCTCGTGCGTCAAGCGGGTCCTCGTGAAGAGCTCGGGTCAATGACGACACGGCTAGATTCGAGTCGCCCTTACGGAAGTAAATCAGGCCTTGAAGTACCCATGCCTGAGCGACGTGAGGGTTGATCTTCACCGCTCGGTCCAGATGCGAAAGAGCACTGTCGAGTTCGCCGGTCCGGTGCTCGACCGTCGCCAGATTCATCAGAGCCAAGGCGCTATTCGGTTCGTCCTGGAGAAGTCGAATATAGGACTTCTTTGCCTCTGCCCAATCGCCCTTTCCGAAGGCAGCCGCCGCCTTGTAGGCCAATCCCTGTGCATACGTTGGAAGCCCAGCCGTCTTCTCCTCGACCTTACCTACCCGGAAGGTCACATCGCTACCGGGCTCAGCATCTTGCGCCAAGAGAGGACTACAAGATCCGAATCCGACCAAGACTATTAGAATACGAACACTGTTCATTCGATCAATTTTTTTCATTTTTCATTTGCCCTCCACCGATTTTCTGGTTCTGTTCTTCGGAACAGTGTTCTAATTGCGCCCATGGAACTTACAGATCGACAACAACAGGTCCTCGACTTTCTCAAATTTTCATCGAGAACGACAGGAGTCACCCCGTCCACCCGCGAGATCCAGCAACATTTTGGCTTCTCCAGCCAGACTGCCGCTGTCAGCCATCTCAAAGCTCTGGAACGAAAGGGAGCCATTAAGCGGCTCGCCGGTAAGGCTCGAGCCGTGATCTTCCCAGAAGAACTCGACCGCGAGCAGCTCGTCGATATCCCGATCTTGGGTGCCATCCCGGCAGGTATGGCTGCTGCCGACATTCAGCAAAGTGATAGCGACGGCTGTGTCACAGTGGATGTCTCTACCATCGGAATTCCCAAGAGCGCTCAGACGTTTGCAGTCCGTGTTCGGGGAGAATCCATGATCGATGCCCACATCTGTGACGGAGATGTCGTCATTCTTGAAATCAAGGAGCCCCGCAAAGGCGATATCGTCGCCGCTCTCATCGACGGTGAAACGACACTCAAGCGCTACATCACTGAACGTGGACGTCCGTTCTTGAAAGCAGAGAACGACGACTACCCCGACCTGATTCCAGCAGAAGAGCTCGTCGTTCAGGGAGTCATGGTGGCTCTTGTGAGGAAGTGGTAGCGGCAGACCGCTGGCCCGTCCTCACACAGAAAGTCGCCTCCTGCCAGCGCGGTAGGGATCGACGCTGCGTCGCGATCCGAGGTGTTTGCTGTCGGAGCTACCGCCTGCCCACCCGGGTAAACGCCCCGGTAAACGCCCCCGGATGACGGCGAAGCGTCCGTCCTCATGGTCTCTGTTGGAAAGTGCGCTTTAGCCACTCCGGTCAGAACGGAGTTCTCGCGCAGTGTTAGGAAACGATTCCTTTCGATCCGGGACGGTCGCAATGGGGTTGGTGTAACAGATGACAATGAATAGACCAACCCGACCTTGCGCGTCTGGTGGGAGGCGATGTCTTGCCTTCGGTTATGTCCGCCTCTCGCCCATACAGCTATCCGGGGGCGCTTGGGGTGGGGTGGGGCGAGCGCGCCGGACGGCGAGGGAGCGATCATCCCTACCTCGCACATCTGGTAGGGATGGCTGTCTTGCCTTCGGCTATGTCCGCTTCTCTCCCGTTCAGAGATCCGGGTGCGCTCGCGGTAGGATCAGCGCGCCGGATGGCGACGGAGCGACCATCCCTACCTTGCGCATCTGGTAGGGATGGCTGTCTTGCCTTCGGCTATGTCCGCTTCTCTCCCATTCAGCGATCCGAGGCGCTCGCGGTAGGATTAGCGCCTCGGATGGCGACGGAGCGACCATCCTTACCTTGCGCATCTGATAGGGAGCTATGTCTTGCCTCCAACTAAGCTCCCAGCTCGCCTCGGCGCTCCTCCAGCGTCTCCGCTAGATGCGCTAGCTCGGGCTCGTCGATGAGTTGGCCGAGTAGGAGCTCCATGGCGGGGGGGATGTGTTGGAAGAACCGAGGCTTACCCAAATTCCGTCCGAGGTTCCCGTAAGCTCCCAGCGCCTGCATGAGCCGTTGGATGGCGCATCGACGCAGCCGTGTAGCGAATTCCTCGAAGGAATCATCTCGGCCCAGCAGACTATGGTGATAGCGGGCTAACTCTTCTCGCGCTCCCTCGGGGAAGGTGACGTAGGGATCGTAGATCAGGGAGGCCAAGTCATACTCTGGGAGTCCGCGACGGAGTCCCTGGTAGTCGATTAGAACCGGCTTTCTTTCGGCTCCGGCTAAGATGACATTCTGAGATTGAAAATCCCGGTGCACAAGGCCACGAGGCTCTGCGGCCAGAGAGGAGGCAAGATCTCGAAGGCCTGGCTCGCCACGGAGTCCAGCGATCTCGATTGGTGAGAGTCCGCACATCCCTCCGACTAGATGCTCGAAGAAGTAGCCCTGCTCCCATAGGTAAAGCGACTCGTCGAATGGCTCCATCAAATGAGATTCCTGAGCCTCGGAAAGGCCATTTTCTCCTATGCGATGGAGCTTGGCGACTTCTTCAAGTGTGGTCTCGTAGAGTGGCTTGCGGACCTCCCAAGGCTGGTCGCGAAGGTCCCACAGGCTGTCCTTGCCCATGTCCTCCACCCAAGCCAGCCGCTGTTCAGCATCGTGACCGAAGACCCGGGGTACGGCCACTCCGAGAGTACACAGGGTTTCGGTCGCGGGGAAGAACTGAGGATTGTCGGCCCGAGCATCGGTGTAGGCCATGACGATGATCTCCGACTCGCTGGAAGGCAGTCCCTTGAGCCGAAAGTAACACCGGTCAGAACCTCCGCCATCGACGGGAACGAGAGAAATTTCAGCATCGCCGACCGCCGGAAGACTTGCTCGAGTCGCTTCTAGGATAGCGTGAATTGAAGGGATATCAGACATGACCAAAAAAGTTAGGCGTCTAGGCAAGTATGTTCGCCAGCGACTCGGACACCATCACGGACGATGCATCGGGCAAGCCGGGACCAAGGCTCCACCTTCGCGCCAACCCAGAGAACGGTGTCTTCTAGAATAGCACCTTCGCCGACGACACAATCGGCAGCGACCACGCTCGACCCACGAACCTCGGCGGTCTCGTGGACCTCGGCATCCGGGTGGATGTTGGGCTCGCCATCAAGTAGCGCCTCATGGGCGTCGAGGTAAGCTTCGCGCTCGCCCAGATCCCACCAGGTTCCGCCGTCGGAAACGAATCCGCCGATGGCATCGGAAGACTCGATCAGTTTCAGAAAGATCGGGACAACCGACTCCTTCTTGCCCGGTTCGAGGTGCTGGAGAAAGGCAGGCTCGACGATGTAAATGCCGGTGAATTGATGCTCCGGAGTTCCCCGGGCAAGCGCACCGCGCATGTCACGAACAAGGCCGGTATCCGAATCGAAACTGACGTTGCAATTGTCCCCCTGGCTACGGAGGACGAGGGTGACCATCCGCCCGGAGGATCGATGAAAATCAAGGGCCTCCTGAAGCGGGATATCGGTCAGGATATCGCCGTTATAGACGACGAACGGCGCATTCCCGTCCAAGAGATCAGCGACGTTGGCAATTCCACCGGCGGTCTCTAGGAGCACCGGTTCGTGGCGGAAAGTGATTGGTAGGTCGGAGTAGGAACCGTCGGGAAACGCCTCGGAATAGGCATCCGGTAAGTGGTGGGTATTGACCACGAACTCCCCCACCCCAATGCCGATCAGGTGATCAAAGGCGTAGGTTATCAGCGGACGCTGGACTAACGGAACCAAAGGCTTGGGCAAGCGATCGGTAAGCGGACGCAGACGGGTTCCTAACCCCGCCCCAAGGACGAAGGCTTTCGGTGCGCTTTGATCTACAGTGGCCACCCAGTTACCTACAGGGGCCAACGGGACTGGGGAAGGGACTTTTTTGTCTAGGCGCGAACAATTTCCCGTCCGAGCAGATCCGTAGTTCAATCCCAAGGGGCTCGGTGTATCGTTACCCAGTCACGACTCTCATGAACCTCACCGAACATCGCCGGTTTCTCGCCGCCCAAGGCTATCTAGAGCTCGGCATGGAATCCGATGCACTGGTCGAACTGGACGAGCTGGAAGAACCCTTGCGTTCCCATCCGGACGCTGGTCGGCTCCGCGTGCAGATTCTTCTCCAGGCCGAGCGATGGCGAGAATGCGTCGAAATCTGCAAGGACCTCTGGGACGGCACCAGCGCCACCGCCGCGATGAGGCTCCACGGTGCCTACTGCTTGCACGAGTTGAAACGCACTGAGGAAGCCCGCGACCTTCTCCTCTCCGCAGGTGATTTGCTCGGCACCGACCCGACGTTCCACTACAACCTCGCCTGCTACGCCGCTGTGCTTGGAGACTCAGCAGAAGCCCGAGACCGACTAGCCGCCGCCTTCGACCTGGATCCCGACCTGATCGAGATGTCCAAAACCGACCCGGATCTCGATTCGGTCCGCAACTTGATCTAACTGGTAGTCGTGGATCAGGAACGATTGGTAGAATATGTTGAAGCCGGTGCTTGGAAAAGCCACTTCGACGGTAGCGCGCTCGCCGAAGGACAAAAGCTCGCACGAGCCCGTCAGGTAGGAGGCATCGCAGGCGAAGTGCTCGACACCGGAGACCTAGAGTTGGTCGCCACCGTTACGGAAAAAGACGGCACCGAGCACAAACCAGCATTGGCGTTCTGGGACGAAGATGGTTCGATCCAGCTCGATGGTAGCTGCCGATGTGACGTCGGAACGAACTGCCACCATGCCGTCGCCATTCTCGAGAACCTTCTCAAGGCACCGCAAGCTCGATTGGCCAAAGCCCTGGGAGATGCTCCCCAAGACGACGAGATCTCAGAAGCTAAGACCTTGCTCCTCGACGAACCGGACGAGCCCGAAACCGTAGGAGCCCCAGATTCATCCAGACCTACCTTTATCCTGCGCTTGGAAAAGCGTCCCGGTGGAGACGGCTTCGCTTGGCTCCCGGACATCCTCGGCCATGCCTTCGCGGTCTACGGTAAGCTCCAGGTTCCCCTCGACCCATCCGGCAACCTACTGCCCATCGTCACTGCCGAGGAGAAGATCCACCGCAATCGCGCCGCCGAGATGGAGGCATTGCAGACCCTCTATGCCCTCGACCTCCGACCGGGCGCCGAGGAACCTCCGGCTTCTCTAAAGAAGGTCGAACGGCCGGGCTTCGACGGCACGCTTTGGCAGGTTGATCAGAAAAAGTGGCAACACCCCGAGCTGTTCTGGCAACGGTTCCGCCACGAAGGTTGTCCGGCGCTGGAGCGACGCCACTGGGAGGTCCAGTTCGCCCCCGGAGTGGGTATGGTTCCGCTAATCTTCAAGACCGAAACCTGGCGCGCAGAGATCGTTGAAGAGGGCAAGGGTTGGTTCCGCCTGTCTGCGGGGTTCGACGTCAATGGCGAGCCGTTCGAGCTTCAACCGATCCTCGCTTCGCTGGTCGCCAACAACTTCCTCGAGGCCACAGAAGGCTTATCGTCCGGCCAAGAGTTCCTCATTTTCCTACCAGACGGCCGAGGTCTAGCCCTACCGGTCGGCCGCTTCCGACGGATCATGCTGACCCTTGGCCAGCTCATGGAGTTCCCTTTTATCGACGGCAGAATTCTCCTCAACAAGCTCGATGCCGCGCTCCTTGCCGCCGCCGACGGCAACGAGGAGGCCGAGGGCGAAGAACCCACATTCGGCATCGAGACCATGCCCGAGATCGAGGAACTGGCTCGACGCGTATCGAGCTTCGAGAAAATCGACCGGGTCCCCGTTCCCGTCGGTCTTGAGGCAACTCTCCGAGACTACCAACTCGACGGCTTCCACTGGATGCAATTCCTCGCCCAATATGGACTCCACGGAATCCTCGCGGACGACATGGGACTCGGAAAAACCATGCAAACGCTGTGCCACATCTTGGCCGAGAAGGAGAGCGGACGGAACGAGGGCAAGCCGACCTTGGTCATGGCCCCGACCAGTGTCGTAGTGAACTGGCAACGTGAGGCTGCAATGTTTGCTCCGGGCCTGAAGGTGCTGGTCCTCCAAGGTGCCGACCGGAAAAGGCGGTTCCGGGAGATCCCAGAGGTCGATCTTGTGCTCACCTCCTACGCATTGCTGGCGCGTGATCTAGAGGTGTTCAGCCAACACGAATTCCACCTGTTCGCCCTCGACGAAGCGCAGCACATCAAAAACCCAGGGGCTCAGGTCAGCGCCGCTGTCCGCGAAGTCAGCTCGACCCATCGCCTCTGCCTCTCTGGCACTCCGGTAGAAAACCACCTCGGCGAACTTTGGAGCCTGATGGACTTCCTCATGCCCGGCCTACTCGGCACCCAGGACAGCTTCACCTCGACCTACCGCACCCCGATCGAGAAAGGTGGCGACGGAGAAAAAGCCGAGCAATTGGCGAAACGAGTCGGTCCACTCATTCTACGCCGGACCAAACACGACGTCGCCAAGGAACTACCACCGAAAACCGAAATTCCCCACCTGATCCAGCTCGAAGGCGAACAGCAGGACCTCTACGAAACCGTCCGCTCGACCATGGACAAGCAGGTCCGCCAAGCCTTAGCGCTCAAAGGAACCGAATCCCAAATCGTCTTCCTCGATGCCCTGCTAAAGCTCCGCCAGATCTGTTGCCACCCCGACCTACTCAAACGCGACGAAGAAGAACAAGACAACAAGTCAGCTCGATCCTCGAAGTTCGACTACCTCGTCGATCTCCTCGCCACCTTGCGTTCCGAGGGTCACCGCACCCTACTCTTCTCCCAATTCACTTCGATGCTGAGCATCTTGGAGGAGCACCTCAACGCCGTCGATTGCCCCTATCTCATCCTCACCGGAGCCACCAAAGACCGGCAAGGCTTGGTCGAGCGATGGCAAGGCGGCGAAGGCGAGGTCTTCCTCATCTCACTCAAGGCGGGGGGAACTGGCCTGACCCTCACCGGAGCCGACACCGTCATCCACTACGATCCGTGGTGGAATCCAGCGGCCGAAAACCAAGCAACCGACCGCGCCTACCGCATCGGCCAAGACAAACCCGTCTTCGTCCACAAGCTCATCTGCAAAGACACCGTCGAAGAACGGATTCAGCAGATGCAGGGCAAGAAGGACGACATTGCCACCGACCTGCTTCGGGGCGCTACCCATTCGCTGAGTCTCGATGCCCAGACCATGGCGGAGCTGCTGGGGTAGGATCTCACGTCCTCTAAGAAAGTTACCGTCCTCCAGCGATTCGGAGGCTCTTCTGAGAGGTTCCCGCAGTGGGTAGCGAGGGATCGCCCAACCTCGGCATCAGCTATCCGCAACGATCCGGGGGGCGCTCGCGGCGGTGAGATCTGCGCAACGGACGGCGACGGAGCGACCATCCCTTACCCTGCGCTTCAGGTAGAAGCTTAGGTTAACGACCCTAACTCGCGCGCTCGACAAACAGCCGGCCCGCCCTCCGCCGAACCCAGTGCCCACCCGGCAAATTACAACGTGCTGGCGATCCGCCGGCGGCGACATCATCGAGCAGAGCAAGAACCCGCATCGCGAGATCCTCCGACAAATCGCCAATCCCAGATTCCGACAACCACTCCAACATCACCCGCGACCTCAACGCCACCGGTAGTTCGCCGACACCTTTCGTCGCAAGGCCATCCGGATCGCGCGGATGACGGCAACCATCCAAACCCTCCCGCACCAGCTGGTCGAGCAATTGCGAGTCCGCCCGAGCATTCCTCGACAGCCGTGATAAGGCCCCCCAAACATCGCGGCCCATGACCTCACTGGCCTGAGGGATTAGGTCGAGCCTGACGCGATTGCGCAGATATTCCCGACCTCGGTTGCTGGCATCCTCCCGAAACGAGATCCCGTGTGCAGTCGCGAACGCCTCTAACTCCACCCGGCGCACCGCAAGCAAGGGCCGCAGCAACTGGAGCATCTTGCGCCCTATCTTCATCTCACTCTCGGTCGCCATTCCCGCTAAGCCCCGAAGTCCCGTGCCCCGGAGCACATTCATCAGCACTGTTTCCGCCTGGTCGTCGGCATGGTGGGCGAGCACTACACGATTGCACCGATACTTCGACGCCAGTTCGGCAAAAAATGCATGCCTCGCCCGACGGGCAGACAGCTCGATCGACTCCCCAGACGACGTGGCAAGTCGAACCACCTCGACCTTGTCCATCTCAAACGGAAATCCGAGCCGTTCGGCAAGAGCACGGACAAACCGAGCATCATTGGCCGAGTCGCGTCCTCGCAATCCGTGATTCAAATGGCAGACAACCAGATTTTTGTATCCCTGCTGATGGAACAGATGAAGCAACGCCACGGAGTCACAACCACCGGAAACGCCGATAAGATAGCGCCGCCCTAGGGGCAACCCTAGGTCAAAATCACTCAGATGCTGTCCGGTCGGTCGGCTATCAATAGCCAACTATGAACCAGCCTTCGAATCGGGCAAGTCCCTGTCGGAAGTCCCTATCCAATCAATTTTTTTCGAAACCATCGCCTTGCCATCGAAGACAAACCTAGCACTGAACTTCTTCCCATCGACCATCTCACGCAGCCAGTAGCGGTCGTCTTCCCACATCTCCTCGAAGGGAATCTCATCGACGGAAAACCATAGCGGCTTCGCTTCCTCGGTCTCTGTCGGCACACCGTCGAATCCAGTGGACCGGAAAACCTGCACATGCATGGACAGCCCATCGACGAACTGAAACAGAAGTTCTCCCATATCCTCGGGATCGTGCGCCACGATACACAGCTCCTCTTCGACCTCGCGGAGGGCCGCCTCCAGAGCCGTCTCTCCTAGCTCAAGCTTACCGCCCGGACCATTAATATTTCCCACGCCGAAGCCGGTCTTCTTTCGGATCAGCAAGATCTGACCATCCTGAATGACGAAAAGCAGGTTGGCGCGAATTTGTGGTTCCCAGTTGGACCAATCGACTTCCATGAACGCAGAGTTTCGGGGTGGTCCATGCCGACCGCAGTCGCTTTTTCCAGAAACTTCAGCGCGCTACACCCAACGCGGCACGCAAAGCTTGAATTCTGGAATCGAGACATACGCAATATCTCCAGACAACTTCTCTAAAAAGAACGCCCCGCGTACCTTGGCATCGTCTCCCACAACGTGATAGCTGTTATAGGCAAAGGCCGAGTTCGGCTGGATGCACGAAACAGCAAGGGCCAAGTTCTGTTCTTGGGCGGCTCATGGACATTTGGCCACGGAATCAACGAAGACCAGACCTTCCCTGCATTGCTCGGAACGGGCCCATGGCGGAACTGGGAAGTAGTCAATCGATGAGTCAATGCTTGGGGCACCGTTCATTGTATGCTCTTACTAAAACATGAGCTGAATGCTGGCCGGACACCCGAAGTAGTCGTCTACTCCATGATCCCACACCCTGATGAGAAACTCGCCGCGCCGAATTTGCATTGAAGGGATCTGGGCAGACGAAAAGAATCACCCTCATATCGAGATACAATGACGGCGAACGGTTCGCCTAGGTCTTGCCAATCCCGGCGACGGTATCGAGGCGTCCCCGGAACTGGAGGATCTCAAACACGAGTGTTCTTGGCACTTCTCAGAAGGATGCGGGATCTTTGTCGGGAGCACAACATTCCCTTCAACTTTTCCCGCCGCCAACAGATTGGGAGGATTACACTCCCATATTAGTCAAAGACCTCCTCGAAATAAGGGATCTGGAGATGCTCGATTTTTCAAGTCTTCCCATTCCCTACTTCAAAGCGGATCCCCATCCGACCCCGGAAGGTCAGGCCATGCTGGCCGAAGTATCCGCCAACTCATCTGTGAGAAAATTTCTCCAAGAAAGCCAGAATTAGCCGCCGATCTAAGATCACCGGACTTCCTTGGCGGAGTTCCAATCGACTCAGTTCCAGAGCTTCAACAATAGCCCCTCACAGATACTGCCAACCGACTTACCTCATCTAAAAAGTAGCCTCGGACTCAGGTAGCCAGTCGATGTGCTTTGAAAGCATCACCTTGTCATCGGAGACGAATCGAGCGCTGAATCGCTTGCCGTCGCCATTTCTCGCAACCAATATCGATCGTCCCCCCACATCGAACGGAATTTCATCGATGGGGCAGAGAGGCTTGGCCTCCTCGATCTCAGTCGGCTCTCCATCATAACCACTCGCGAAAAACTTGCACATGCATGGAGAGCCCGTCGACGAATTGGAACAACAGTTCGCCCATGTCCTCGAGATCATGAGCAACAATTCAAAGTTCCTCCTCAACCTCACGCAGAGCAGCATCGACAGCCGTCTCTCCCGGCTCCGACTTGTCCCCTGGACCATTGAAGTTGCCTGCTCCAAACCCAGTCTTGTTCCGAATCAGTGGGATGCGATCATTACAAATGATAAACAAGAGGTTCGCTCTGATCTGAGGTTCCCAGCGGGTCTAATCGACGTCAATGGTGTTAGAATGTTTCTTCGACTCCTAGAGAGCAACAGCCCGAGAATACCGAGGAACTAACTTAAAATCGAGTAGAAAAAGTCCAGTTACTCTATAGTCTTCATTCTTATGCAACCTTCAAAACCGAAACGCCCAACACCCTCCAGTCCCCTGAAGATGGGGTGCTTCGTGCTCGTAATTATTGCGGCGCTCGCTATCGCTATGGAGCTGTTCGTCTGTTTTGTCGAATACCAAAGATTTGGCAAGTCCCCTCTCTGCCTCATTCAGTATCAAGAAGGCTTAAGGGCCAAATTAGGCAAACTAAAGGCTGGTCCGATCGGAATCTGGGAGAAGGACGACGTGCTCGGATACCGTCACAAACCGACGACTACTGGTGAGCATATTCACAAAAACTTTCACGCCACCTACTCAACCGGCGAATATGGGCAGAGACTTGCGGACGCGCCAGACGATCCGAACGGTAGGATTCTGTTCTTAGGAGGCTCCTTTACCTTTGGCTACGGAGTGAATGACACTGAACCATTTCCTGCGGTTCTCGGGTCGGGAGTATGGAAGGACTGGGAAGTTATCAATCGTGCGGTCAGTGGCTGGGGCACCGTTCACGCTCTATTGACTCTCGAAGAAGAGCTAGCAGCCGGAAGAATACCCGACTTGGTGATTTACTCGATGATTCCTCACCACCTCCATCGTAATTACTTACGCAAGTCTTGGATGGAAAATATCTGGGCAGAAGGCAGAGCCCACCCGAAAGTAGTGGTCGAAAACGGAAGGCCAGTTCACCAAGGTCTCGCTAAGCCGGGAGATGGCCTTGAGGAAACCAGTGATCTTGAACAAGCTGAAGACGAACTCTTTTGGGCTGTCCTTAAGCGAATGCAGAAGCTCTGTAAGGACTCTGGCTGTCCGCTTAAAGTCGCCTTGCTTCCACCTTCAACCGACTGGCAACGATACTCTCCAACCTTCGTCAAAACGCTTCTCGATCAGGAAGGCCTAGAAATGCTGGATCTATCGAGCCTAGATCTTCCGTTCATTCTCTCCGACCCCCATCCAACAGCGGAAGGCCATGTGATTCTGGCAGAGGCATTCGACCAGTCTTCCGCTGGGGAATTTGTCCGGGAGCGAGCGGCGAAGTAAATCAGACCCAACGCGGCACGCAAAGCTTGAATTCTGGAATCGAGACATACGCAATATCTCCAGACAACTTCTCTAAAAAGAACGCCCCGCGTACCTTGGCGTCGTCTCCCACAACGTGGTAACTGTTATAGGCAAAGGCCGAGTTGGGCTGGATGCACGGGAACTGTCCGACGACGCCATCACCTTCGACCACAAGATGCTCCCCAGAGTTTTGCTCGATCACCCACTTCCGCGCCCGCACGGTTACTGGAGTGATACCGTTGTTCCGGATGGTGACAAAATACACGAACGGGTGTGGACGATCACTCGGAGCATCTAAGCTCGGCATGTAGATGACATCATCTACCGACACCCTCACCGCAGGGACTTCCTGAACACGTTCTGACACAACGATCCGAACCCTAACCAAACTTGGCACCCGATAGGAAGCTTAAAAGTCAGCGCGATTGAATATTTCACCTCCTAGCCGATCTTTTCCCGTGCCTCAGTCGCAACCATCTACGAATTCGAGTCCCCCCGTCGTCCTCTCAGTAGCAGGATCTGACTGCTCGGCGGGTGCCGGCATCCAAGCCGACCTCAAGACTTTCTCCACCCACCGATCCTATGGTCTTACTGCCGTGACCTCGGTCGTGGCCGAAACTCCCCACGAGGTCGTCTCGGTCCATGTCGTGCCCCCACAGGTCCTTAGCGAGCAGCTCGACCTCTTGCTCAGCAGCTATCCGGTGGCCGCGATGAAGACCGGACTTCTTCCCAGTCCCGAGCACATCGCCGTAGTTGCTGAGTCTAATCTTCCGCCGTTCCTCGTCGTCGATCCGGTGTCCGTTGCTTCTACCGGAGACGCACTCGGCAGAGGCGACCTAATCGCAGCCTTCTCCGATCTGTTGCTACCACGAGCCTGCCTAGTCACTCCCAACCTCGGCGAGGCAAACGCGCTGCTAGGTCGCTCGATTACTTCACGCGAAGACGTGCCCGCCGCCGCCGCAGAGATCGCCCACCGGTTCGGGTGCCCAGTTTTGCTCAAGGGCGGACACTTCGAAGATGCGGGGGGGCCCGATGACTACCTCCACCAGAACGACGCCTCGGCTCAGTGGATCAAGGGCGACCGAATCGATGCTACGGACGTCTCTCACGGCACCGGTTGCACTCTCTCAGCCGCCATTACCGCGAACCTCGCACACGGCTGCGATGTCCTGAGCGCCGTCACCAGAGCAAAATCCTACCTCACCAAGGCGCTCGCAGAAGGCATTCGCTGGCACCAACCCGGCAAGCCGACCATCGGTGGGCTTCGACACCACAGCTAACGAACGAATCCACTGGCAGGCCCCGAACCACCGCGATATAAGAAGCACCAAGATGTGGTCCAAGATCTTCAGCACCGTAGGAGTGTTCTGTCTCCTCGCCAGTAGCCCCTCCCTCCGGGGACAAGGCCCTGCTGTTGGTGTCGATCAGCTCCAACAAAATTCCCTGCAAGAGGCCTTCCGTGTGCTCCAAGAAAACTACATCCGCGCCGATGAACTAGGCCACGATGCCATCAACCGCGCTGCCTTGGGTGGGCTCCTCGAACGGCTGGAAATCGGTGCCGAGCTAGTCACAAGTCCGCCGGGCGAAGAGGTTGAAGACAAGGCCGCCACTACAAGTTTCCCCAACGTCTTGGCGAAGATCTCAGACAACCTCGCCTACCTTCGGCTTGCACTCGGTGCCCCGGTTCCTACTCGGGAAGACATCGCCGCGCTGTGTGACGGCACCGACCGACTCATCCTCGACCTCCGCTCGCCCGACCAATCCGACGACTTCGCCAGAGCCGCCGAATTCCTAGAACTGTTCGTGCCCGCTGGCGAGTTGCTGTTCCAGATCAAGAAGCCCGACGGCGACCGCGGCACCGTCTACCAGGCAACAGCCGCCACCGAAGAACTCCCGCCTATCTTACTACTTATCGACGAAGCTACCTCCCCTGCCGCCGAAGTCATCGCCGCCTCCCTCGCCCCGCTCGACAATGTTCTCGTCGCTGGTGCCACCACCCGCGGACGCACCGTCCGCTACGCCAGTGTGCCCATCGCCGAAGGAGTCCGGCTCCGCTACGCCGAGGCCGAAGTCCACCTGCCCGGCGGCGAACGCCCTTACGGAATCGGCGTCGTGCCGACCATCTCCCTGACATCGGATCTAGAGAACAAAGCAAAGTCGATGGCCGCAGTCGATCCTGAGAACATCGAAGCCTTCCTTGCCTCACTGAAGCAAAAGGAACGCCCGCGACTCAACGAAGCCGCCCTCGTCGCCGGCACCAACCCCGAACTCCCAGGCCTAGTCGAACAGGCCCGCCGACGCCAACTCGCGTCCGAGGGCAAAGGCGTGCCAACCTCCACCGACCTCGGTCAACCTCAGGTCATCGACGTCGTTCTCCGGCAAACTGTCGACTTCCTCACAGCTGCCGACAGACTGGAACTCTCACTCGATTAATCAATCATGGGCGACTTCATCAACACCACCGGCGTCGTCTTGGCCCGCCAGTCCGAACGGCTCTACGACGTGCGCACTCCCATCGGCAAGGTCATCCTCGGCTTTATCGAAACCCGCGACGGCACCATCGACCTAGAGGATGGCCAGACAGTAAACCTTCAGTTCCAGTTCGAGGACTTGTCGCGAGCACGCATCCTTCCCCCGAAAACTAATGATGTCCTCGGTTCAGAAATCTGAAGTGACAAAAGAGAAATGGTGGTCAGGCCGGGACCTAGTTCTCGGTGCCGTCTGGGGGTCCCTCTCCGTGGCCGTCTTGGCTGGGTTTCTTTTCCGCGATCAGAGCTACCTGAACAACGAAGTTAGTGACGCCCAATTCGGCCGCATCGCAATTTTGGTCGGCTTTGGGCTCACCGCTCTAGCACTGTTTCTTCCAGCCGCGCTTTACATTGGTCGCCGTTCAGGACGGCTCAGCCGACGGCTTTCCATCGCTATCCCCGCAGTGATCGTTGTCCTCGGTCTCGCCGCCTACTTGCCTCTCTCCTTCTTCCACGAAAGGTCACTTGCCCCTCGAGGCGACTTCCACTCGTACCTCCAACTCACGCCCCCAACCGCTGACTACCCGCCCCCGGGGGACAAGACTAGGATTCTCTGTCTTGGCGGATCGACCACAGCCTGGCCTGACGAGACCGACGAGCGATGGACGGACAAGGCGGAGATTCTGCTGGAGGGAAAAGCAGAACTACTCAACCAAGCCAAGGAGTGGTTCACGACACAGCACTCTCTGATCAACTACCAGACGAACCTCCGCGAGGTCGATGCAGATATTGTCGTCGTCATGCACGCTATCAACGACTTCTTGATCAATGCCGACCACTCTTACTACTCCTCCGGGCCATTTCGTGACGACTACGGGCACTGCACTGGACCACTGACCAGACTTCGCCATTCCAAGCCTTTCCTCACACGAATCGGCGAGGCCTACTTACATTCCTGGTACTGGTTCGAGGAGGACCGTCGCAACGTTCTAAATCCAACCGTGTTTCCTGGTGAGGCTCCGTTTGAGCGCAACCTCCGTGCTCTCATCGACACCATCCGTGCCGACTCTGCCGCTCCGATCCTGATGACCCAAGCGTCCTTATACAAGGACGACTTGAGCGCCGAGGAACTGGCCACACTCTGGTTACACAAGGCCAACGGCGTGGGCCCGACCTCGCGCTGGTCCTTGGCCACAGGCAAGCGAGGCATGGAGCGCTACAACGCAATCATTCGCGCCGTCGCGACCGACTGCGAAGTCCCGCTCATTGACTTGGAAGCAATCATTCCCAAAGACTTGGACCACCTCAGGGACGACTGTCACTACCGCAAGAAGGCCATCGACCTCATTGCTGAGTCCGTTGCCACCGCGCTGAGGCCGATGCTCTAAGCGTCAAAACGGCAATCGAATCGGCAGAAAGCTGGACATTGGTAAGTGCCTGAATTGACGGAACAGACTTCTTCCCTTTGTCATCTGGGCCGAGCCCTCCCGGGCTCTCGACGCTCAAGACCTTGCACTTTGGTCAGGCGATCGCCCAACTCCATTCGATGGGCTCTGACCTTCTCCAAGAGCTCAGAAACCACCTCCGGATGATCCGTGGCTACATTCTTGGTCTCACCGACGTCCTTGGACATATCATAAAGCTCCAACGAAGACTCCGCCCAATCGTATTTCACCGGAATGCCATCCTTACCACCCTCACGCCCGTTCAAGGTCCGGTATTTATGAGGCAAGATCAGCTTCCATTTTCCACTGCGCATCGCTTGGAGCTCGGTCGTCTTGCAGTGGAAGAACAAGGCGTCATGCGGGGATCTGGCATTTTTTTTGCCCTTGAGAAGTGGTGTGATGTCCTTGCCATCGATGGATAGCTTCGGAAGCTTTCCACCGATCGCCTTGGCCACCGTCGGCAGAAGATCGATCGTTCCGGCGACTTCCGAGCACACCATTCCCGCCGGAATAGTCCCTGGCCAACGAGCCACACAGGGAACCCGCACGCCCCCCTCCCAACAGGTGCCCTTACCCTCGCGGAGCGGCCCGGCCGTGCCGCAATGATCGCCGTAACTCAGCCACGGACCATTGTCGGAGGTGAAGACAACGAGCGTGTTGTCCTCCAGCTTAAAGGTCTTCAGCGCCTTAAGGATCTCGCCCATCGACCAGTCGATCTCCTCAATCACATCGCCGAACACACCGGCCCTACTCTTCCCTTGAAACTTGTCCGAAACATACAGCGGTACGTGTGGCTGAGAGTGCGCGAGGTAGAGGAAGAACGGCTTCTTTTTATTGCGCCGGATGAACGCGACTGCCTTCTGCGTGTAGCGGCTAGTCAGCTGGCGTTGCTCCTCAGATGTGATCTCTGGATCGATGATTTTCGTCCCCCCGATCAATGCAAGCTTGGGCCACTTCTTCAAGCGTTCTTGCATCGGCAAATGCAGAACACTCGGGTGGAAGGGCCACATGTCGTTGGCGTAGGGGAGCCCGAAATACTGGTCGAACCCGTGGTTCGTTGGCAGGAACTTCGGTAGGTGACCGAGGTGCCACTTGCCGACCGCCGCCGTGGCATAGCCCTTCGCCTTGCAGACCTCCGCGATCGTCGTCTCTTCCGGATTGATGCCAATCGTCGAGCTCGGCCCAAGCGCTCCCGAGATGCCAACCCGCTCATGGTAGCAACCAGTCATCAGCGAGACCCGCGAGGCAGAACAGACCGGACTCGACACGTAGAAGTCGGTGAACTTCATCCCGTCCTTCGCCAAGCTGTCGATGTGCGGCGTCTTGAACCCCTTCGCGCCGTAGCACCCGAGGTCCCCATAGCCCTGATCATCAGTGAACATGATGATGATATTCGGCGGTCGCTCCTTGGCCAACAGACCGAATGAAAGCAGGCTGGAGGCGAGAAGCAGAAGGCTTAGGAATCTCATGAGAGGAAAGTCTATTACATAGGAAACGGTGCCGAAGCCAACATCTCTCACTGCGTCCTCGGAGAACCACTTTCGCCAAGTCCATCCATGGGCTACTGCAAGCCACACCGATGGACATCGTCGAATACAATCGTAACGCCTGGAACGTGCAGTCGAAGGAAGGCTGCCGCTGGACCACTCCCTTCCAACTAGAGCGCATCGAAGCCGCCCGCAAAGGCGACTGGGAAGTCCGTCTTACACCGAACCGGGACGTTCCAAGAACCTGGTTCCCGGAGGACCTCACCGGATGCCGAATTCTCTGTCTCGCCTCGGGAGGCGGTCAGCAAGCGCCCCTATTCGCCGCCGCCGGGGCCAAGGTCATCTCGCTCGACTCCTCGGATGTGCAGCTGGACAAAGACGTCGAAACCGCCAACGCCGCCGGTGTCGAAGTCACCGTCGAACTCGGCGACATGGCCGACTTGTCCCGCTTTGAAGACGGAAGTTTCGACCTAATTTTTAATCCAGTCTCCAACGTCTTCGCCGAGGCAGTCCGCCCCATCTGGAACGAATGCTCGCGCGTGCTGCGCGACGGCGGTTCCCTGCTCACCGGATTCATGAACCCTTGTTTCTACCTATTCGACCACGACCTTCTCGAAGAGACCGGCGAACTAACCGTCGCCTACAAGGTTCCGTTCTCCGAGCTCGAACAGCTCCCCCCCGAAGAACTCGAAGCTCGCATCGATGCTCAGCTGAGCATGGAATTCGGCCACACCCTAGAAGACCAGATCGCCGGCCAACTCGACGCCGGTCTACTCATGGCAGGTTTCTACGAAGACGACTGGGACGACGAGTCGACCTCGCTCAACCCCTACTTCCCGATCTACATGGCTAGCCGGGCGATCAAGATGAAGGTGTAGGTAGAACCGATTCTACCCAGATGAGGACCGGTCAGTCTTACGAGATCAACGCTAAAGTTGAAGGAGCTCCCAGAGAAGAGGCTCCCAACGTTTCTCCGTCGCTTGCTGAAGGTTCCAGGCTACCAAACGCATGAGCAAAACTCTGACTCCGTCTCCGGGGCCGCCCAGCCTAGCTTAGCTTAGGAAGCCGCTGCTAACTGCCGCTTCAACTGCCCGAACCCAATGAGGCGCTTGGCGTCCTTATCCCAGAGGCGATACGTAAGGCACTTGAGACTGCTCAACATCGTCATTGGCTTGATGTCGTTGAACATCGAGTGCGAGTTGTGACAGCGCTCCAGATTGTAATTTGGAATCCGCGAACTGAGGTGATGGATGTGGTGAAATCCAATGTTTCCAGAGAACCACTGAAGGACCTTCGGTAGCTTATAGAAGGAGCTTCCCTCTAGCGCCGCGGCTGTGTAGTCCCAAGTTGCCGCTTCTTCCCAGTAGGTGTCCTCGTATTGGTGCTGAACGTAAAACAGCCAAATACCAGCGGGACAGCCGACGCCCATGATGGTCATCTGAATAATGAACCAAGGCCAGAACCCGAAGATGGCAATTCCGACCCCGCAGAACGCAACCACCGCTAGGTTCATAAGGTGCACTGACTTCTTGTCCCGAGCATTCGCCCCCTGTGTCGTGAAACGCTCACGAATCACGAATTTATAGAACGGGCCTACGGTAAATAGGATCAATGGATGGCGTAGTAGTCGATACTTCAGACGCTCCGTCTTCGGCGCCGCCAAATACTCGTCCACCGTCATCGTCCAAACGTCCCCCATTCCCCGTCTATCGAGGTGCCCGCTACCAGCATGGTGAACTGAGTGCTCCCAACGCCAATGATGGAATGGCGTGAATGTGAAAATCCCCGTCACGAAACCCCAAAAGTGGTTCGCCTTTCTCGACTTAAAGAAAGAGCCGTGCCCGCAGTCGTGGAAGATGATGAAAATCCGCACCATCAGCCCACCACCCAAAAGAGCGAGGAGCAGCGTCGCCAACCAAGATACTTGGACGGTAAAATACATCACCACCCACAAGGCCAGAAGGCCTCCCACAGAATTTACCAACTGCCAAATGGCCTTCGAGGCGTCAGGCACTTCGAACTCAGCCACGACTTTCTTCCAAGCCTTCACCGTCTCACGATGGTTGGACTTAGCTTTTTCGATAGATGGGGCGGCAGGCGGAGACGAGATCATAAGAGGGGATATACTGTCATCCCATCGACGCTCATGGCAAGGTCTGAACACCTGTATCTATGGTCGTCTTTTGAGGTGATGAGAGAACTCCGCGGAGGCCACCGATTCTCTTGCGCGCTCGCCGATTTCCCCCGAAAGGTCTTCTCTTTCGAACGTAGTGAACAACAACGACATTCTTCGCCGCCTGCGCCACGCGCTGGATCTGAAAAATTCCGACCTGATGAAAATTATCGGAAACACCGGGACAGACCCGACCCCATCTCAGATCTCAAGCTGGCTCAAGCGCGGCGACGATCCTGGATACGTCGGACTTCCCGACTCCGTGCTCTGTCGATTCCTCGATGGCCTGATCATCGAGGAGCGTGGAAAGCGTGCTGATGGATCCATTCCTGAACCACTCGAAGAGCTTTCCAACAACGAGATTCTCAGGAAGCTGCGCATCTCCCTCGAGCTACATGACGACGGCATGAACACCGTCTTCGCAAATGCCAAATTCGAGGTGACCAAGGCGGAGCTTGGCTCGTTCTTCCGCAAGAAAGGCCACCGACACTACCGGGAATGTCCCGAACAGGTCCTACGGAAATTCATCGCCGGACTTGGACGAAATCCCAGGAAGAAGTCGCACGGGAAGTGACTGAGATGGCAGGAGCTCGACGCCCAGAGCCTCGACCTGCCAGCTCCCCTACGCTAGCCGGGGAACTTAATCGCAGGGACAAAGCGTATCGCGAGGACCCCTGCATGTCGATCCACTCAGCCATTCGCCTCGGTTTTCTGAGAAGCGCGGACCTTGGGTGGATCGGGTTTCAATCCCAGTCCCCACTTACTTGAGCCCGCTAACCCGAGTGTGTAACTCCCGCTACTCACACGAAACCGTCAGCCACGGCGCCAGACGGCTCCGTAACTCCTCACCCATCTCCACCGCGAAAGCTGGGTCGGCTGTGAGAAGAACGTCTGCTCCAGACTCGGTTCGGATCCGAAGCTGCAAGGTACAAACACCAGGATACTGGGCGACGATGCTTCGGATCGCTTCAAGGTCCTGCCTTGAGTGAGTTCGAGTCGCTAGGTGAAGCACCAACGGATCTCCTCTTACCGTTGGAGGCGTCTCCGCCACCCCGCCGGTTCCGGGTTGAGGCGAGTTCAGGTAGTTCGAAGGCGGAGCAACTGCCACCGGTGCCGCAGGCTGTGCAGTGGACGGCCCTGGTATCTCGTCCGGGTCCATTGGTCGGACCTTGTCGACGGTGAGACGGCGTTGCTCGGAGCGCGAATCGATCTCGACGTGCGCCTTCATGGCGACGACTTGGCCGGTCTTGATCAAGTGTTGCTTGTCCTGATAAACGTCGTTCCAAGCGATCACTTCGATGGTTCCAGTGAAGTCCTCCAAGGTGAACACCGCGAACGCCTTACCGGCCCGCTTGGTGTACTTGACCTCGACATTTTCCAAGTATCCGGCGAAGGCGATCTGCTTTCGGGACTCCGGCAGTTCTTCGACGCTGGCGATGCGACAGTAGCGGTCGGTCTCGATGATGTGGCGGTAGCTGTCGAGCGGGTGGCCAGTTACGTAGAAGCCGAGCAGATCCTTCTCGGTCTTCAAAAGTTCGTCCTTGGGCCACTCGGGAATTTCGGCGTGTTCACCGACGGCGTTCCCGTGTTCGGGCGCGCTAGAAGCGAATTCCATGGCGTCGAACAGTGACTCCTGACCAGCGGCCCGGTCCTTGTGTGCGGATGAGGCGGAGGCGACGACGTGCTCGACCCGCGAGAACAGAGAAGCCCGGGTCTCGCCGGTGAAGTCGAAGGCTCCGGCCTTGACCAAGTTCTCCAAGATCTTCTTATTCACCACCTTGTTGTCAAGCCGGTTGGCGAAGTCTTCCAGTCCCTCGAAGTCGCCCGTGGCCTTGCGCTCCTTGATGACCGAAGCCATGGCGGCGGTGCCGACGTTTTTGATCGCGGAAAGACCAAAGCGGATTGCTTTGCCCCGGGAGCGGATATTGATGTCCTTCTGTCCCTCCTTCAGCACGGGCACGACTGGTGGCTTTTCGGGAACGAAGGTCGGGTCGGGCGAGAACTTGAGCAGCGACTTATTGATGTCCGGTGGGAGCACGGTGATGCCCATGCGCTGACACTCGGTGACAAAAAACGCGATCTTCTCGGTGTTGGTGACCTCGTTGGAGAGGACCGCCGCCATGAACTCGACCGGGTAATTGGCCTTCAGATAAGCAGTCCGCCAAGAAACCATTCCGTAGGCTGCCGAGTGCGACTTGTTGAAGCCGTATCCAGCGAACTTCTCCAACAGGTCAAAGATCTCGTTGGCCTTTTTCTCCGGGATGTCGTTCACTCGCTTCGAGCCCTCGACGAACTTGGCCCGCTCGGAAACCATGACCTCGACCTTCTTCTTACCCATGGCACGACGAAGCATGTCCGCCTCACCGAGCGAGTAGCCAGCGAGGACGTTGGCCGCCTTTTGCACCTGCTCCTGGTAGATGAGAATTCCAAAGGTCTCTTTACTGACCTCCTCGAGCAATGGGTGCAAGTACTCGACTTTCTTCCTACCGTGTTTCCTGTCGATGTAGTCGGGAATCAGGTCCATCGGACCTGGACGATAGAGAGCGATCAAGGCGATTATGTCCTCGATCCGGTCAACGTTGAACTGACGACAGAGATTCATCATACCACCAGATTCCAACTGGAACACAGCGATCGTTTCCCCCGAGCCTAGCAGGTCGAAAGAGTTCTGATCGTCGAAGGAATCGGAGACTTCGATCTCAAAGTCCGGCTCGCGTAAGTGAATCAAGTCGATCGCATCCTGAATGACGGTCAGGGTCTTCAGGCCAAGGAAGTCCATCTTGAGCATGCCCACCTCGGTCAGTGGATCCATGTCATACTGGGTCAGGACTTGGTCATCCTTATCCGTCGTCAGTGGCACGAACTCATCGAGATCGACATCGCCGATGACCACACCCGCAGCGTGTACGCCCGGGTTCCGCTTCAGGCCCTCCATGAACGTAGCGAAGCGCCAGACGTTAGCGGTCGTTTCCTCGTTCTCGATGGCAGCGCGCAGCTCCGGGTTCTTCTTCTTCGCTTCGGTGAGCGTGATTCCCAAGTCGGCGGGAATCATCTTGGCGATGCGGTCTCCCTCGGAGTAGCTCAGGCCAAGCACACGACCGACGTCACGAAGCGAGCCCTTGGCCAGCATCTTGCCGAATGTGATAATGTGGGCGACTCGGCGGGAACCGTAACGTTGGCGGACATGCTCGATGACCTCGGGCCGACGGGTCTGGCAGAAGTCGATATCGATATCCGGCGGGCTCAGACGCTCCGGGTTGAGGAATCGCTCGAACACCAGCTCGAATCGGATCGGGCAGATATCGGTAATCCGCAGGACATAAGCGACGATCGATCCAGCAGCCGAACCACGACCTGGGCCGAGCGGAATGTTCTGCACCCGCGCCCAGTCCATGAACTCTTTCACGAATAGGAAGTAAGAAACGAATCCTTTTTCTTCCATCAGGGAAATTTCCTTCTCCAGTCGCTCGCGCAGGATCGGATCGGTCATGCCGCGCTCTGGGCCGTAGCGCTCAACCATTTTCTCGTTGCACATCCTGCGGAAGAAGACGTTCCGTTCTTCTCCGGCGGTGGCACCGTCTTCTTCGGTCGGGTTGTAGACCGGGTATTTCGAGATGCTGGTGGCGTCGAGTTGGATCTCAAAACCACAGCGGTCGGCGATTTCCAAAGTGCTATTACAAGCCTCGGGGTTGGCCTTGAACAACTGGCGCATTTCCTTGGCGGTCTTTAGGTAGACCTCCTCGGGGTAGCGCATGCGGTTCTCATCCAGCACGTTGTTATTCGTGCCGATGCAGATCATCACATCGTGGGCCTCGTGGTCTGCCTTGTTAAGAAAGTGGACGTCGTTGGAAGCCGCCGTCTTCAGTCCGAAATCCTGAGCGAACTGGTAGAGATGCGGACGCACCACTGCCTGCGGATCGAGCCCGTGATCCTGGACCTCGACGTAAAGCTGGTCCTTGCCGTAGATATCGACCAGCGACTGCATGGCCTCGCGCGCCTTGTCCATCTGGCTTTCGCGGAGGAAGTAGTTCACCTCGGAGCTGATGCAGCCCGATAGGCAAATAATGCCTTCGGAGTAGCGCGCCATATCGGCCTTGTCGGTACGAGGCTTGTAGTAGAAGCCCTCGAGGTGCGCACGAGACACCAGCTTCATCAGGTTGTTGTAGCCGACCTCGTTCTGCGCAAGCAACGTCAGGTGGTAGTTGCGCTTGTGGCCGGGGACCTCCTTGCGCAGTTCCTTGGCGGTGGGAGCGACGTAGACCTCGCAACCGATAATCGGTTTGACGCCGAACTTAAGTGCCTGCTGATAGAAGCCGATCGCCCCGTAAAGATTGCCGTGATCGGTCATCGCGACCGCCGGCATCTTCAGCTTGGCGACCTTCTTCATCAGGTCAGGAATACGAATCGACCCATCGAGAAGGGAGTTCTCCGTGTGAAGATGTAAGTGAACGAAGGAGTCAGCCATGGCAGTGAGCTACCCGAAGCTAACGTCTTGGCATCCAAGTGGCAAACTATGCGTGACACCCGACGAATTTTTCGTGCGAAATCTGCCCAGAAATTTCAGTAATGTCTCCCATGCCCGCCGAATCAAATTTTCAGCACGAGCTCACTGGTACTTTTGGTCATCCTATCTCAGAAAACCCCAGCCGAGTATCCGCATTACAGCAGGTAGGGCTGGATTCTCGGCGGTTCTTTTGCTTCATTTGCCCTAGACAAGACATTTCCCATTGCAATGGGGGTAGCGCTTGCTTGCATACAAATCCAAAGCCTCCTGCTTTTCCGGCTCGCGGCGTCGCCCGATCCGGAGCCACTGCTGCAAATTTACAATAGCCGATGAACGAAGTCATCCGGATCGGGGTGTTTTACGATGGAAACTATTTCCTCCACGTAAGCAACTACTACAACTACCACCACCAGAAGAAGGCCCGAATCAGTATCGGCGGGCTCCACGAACTCACGCGCGAGATTGTGGCCAATGAAGAGGGTGTGAAAGAGCGCATGTGCAAGATTGTCGATGCCCACTACTTCCGTGGTCGTCTCAATGCAGCTCAGGCCGACGAGCACAACAAACTCTACGCGGAGCGTGCGTTCGATGACATTCTGATGTCCGAAGGGGTAATCACTCACTACTTGCCGCTCCGCACTGGCACAGATGGGCATCGGGAGGAGAAAGGCATCGATGTCTGGCTCGCCCTAGAAGCTTACGACATGGCCATCCATAAGGCCTTTAACGTCGTCGTGCTGATCGCCTGCGATGGCGACTACGTGCCCCTCGCCCGTAAGCTCAACAGCCTTGGCATTCGTGTCATGGTTCTCGGTTGGGACTTTGAGGCGACCACTCCGGACGGCCGTCCAACGATCACGCGCACTTCGCAGGATCTGCTCGCCGAGGTGTCCTACCCGGTCAAGATGCACCCACTCATCGAGGATCGCATCGACAGCGATGATCCCCTGATGGAGAAGCTGTTCGTGCAAAAACGGCTTCCTGCCGCTCCAGTCGAACAACCGGAGTATGACCAGCTCGAGAAGTGCCGAGGTCCTGTGATGACGCTGAAAAACGGTTACGGCTTCATCGAACGCGCACCGAACAACGTCTTCTTCCACTACACCGACCTGATCGATACCGACTTCGCCGATCTTCGTGAAGGCGATCTCACCGAGTTCCTCTTGTTCGAGGGCGGGGGTCGTGATGGTGGAGACGTAGCCAAGAGTGTCAGACTCGCCGAAGTCGGCAACGAAATCAGCGACTATCCTGCCGGAGCGGCGGCTGAAAGCGCTGCTGACGAAAGCTAACCGTCCTTCATTCCAGAGTCTCCGGGGGGCGACGCGGTATCCAACGCCATGACGGAAATCGTCAAGTATTTCCTCCCGCTGATCTCTCCGCTCGGTGTGGGCATTGTCCTACTCACGGTGGCGCTGGTGCTCCTCTTTTGGAAGCCCGAGCACCGGTCGGGTAGGATTCTGGTGGCGGCGGCGCTCGGAGTGCTCCTCCTCGGTTCCTTGCCTCAGATTCCGACCGCCTTGATGCGCTCGATGGAGTACAAATACCCGCCCGCCGACATCGAAGAACTGAACCGGCAGAAAGTAGCCACCGTCGTTGTTCTGGGAGCCGGCGTGCTTGCCTGTCCAGAGCGACCGATTACCAGCGATCTCTCCCGACCGAGCTTGAATCGTTTGATCGAAGGCATCCGACTCTATCGCCAACTCAATACTCCCGACTCCCGGCTAGTCCTCTGTGGTCGTGGAAAACTAGATGCCAGCGAAGCAGTAACGATGAAGGATCTCGCCCTGCAACTCGGGGTAGTCGAGCAAGACATCATCTTGGAAAACGAGTCGATGGACACTGCAGACCAAGCCCGACTCCTCCTCGATATGATTGGCGAGGCTCCGTTCGCCTTGGTCACCGATGCCTCGCACATGCCCCGCTCGATAAAGGCCTTCTCGATGATGGGGATGAGCCCTCAGGCGGCTCCGACTTCGCATCTCACTCTCCCGGGCCCGTTCGGAGGCCTGTCTTTTTCCCTCCCCCACTCGACCAACATCCTCCACGTAGAACGATTTATCTACGAAGCCCTCGGCTCCGTCCGGACCGATGCCGAGATTCGTAGGATCTTGGCGAAGTAGTTTGGTCGAATTGCCTTCCCAATGACCGGCTAGCATCTACCATCCGGCGTGTCTCGTTCTCTCGTCTACCTCACAGCTACCGCGCTTTTCTCGATCTCCGCCTCGACACTCGCCCAAGTCGCGGGCTCAGATGAGCCGCTCCACCAGATCGCGTTTGGATCATGTGCGAAGGAACGGTTTTCCCAGCCAATCTGGGAAGCCATTGGTGCCTGCAGGCCAGACCTGTTTCTGTTTCTTGGCGACAATATCTACGGCGACACGGACGACATGAAGGTGCTTCGAGAGAAGTATGAAGTACTCGGGGCCAAAGAAGGCTTTGCCGCAATTCGAGAGATGTGTCCCGTCCTAGCAACTTGGGATGACCACGACTACGGACGGAACGACGCAGGAGCCGAATACGAGCACAAGGAAGCCTCTCAACAGATCCTCATGGACTTCTTCGGCGAACCCGAAGACTCGCCTCGCCGGAAGCAAGAAGGAGTCTACGGGAGCTGGAGTTTTGGCTCCGAGGGAGCGATCGTGCAGGTCCTTCTTTTGGACACCCGCTACCACCGAACGGAAATTCGTAAGGCACCCACGGAAGAGCGCCCGAAGAACTCAAATTACTTCGGCCCCTACCAGACTTCGACTGAAGACGGCGCCACGATTCTCGGGGAAACCCAATGGGCTTGGCTTGAAGAAGAACTCAAGAAGTCTGCCGATCTACGTATCATCGGCACTAGTATTCAGCTTATCCCAAATGGCCATTGGTGGGAAAAATGGGGGCTATTCCCGAACGAGCGAGACCGGTTCTTCCAACTGGTGCGCGACACTCGGGCAAACGGCGTCATCCTGGTCAGCGGCGATCGCCACCTCTCGGAGGTGAACCGGGTTCCGGCGCACGCAATTCCCGACGGCGTCGGCTACCCACTGCACGAGGTGACCTCGAGCGGTCTGACCCAAGCCGGTGGAGGAAGTCGCTCGGAACCATCCGCCCAGCGACTCCACCCAATCTTCAAGAGTAGGAATTTTGGCCTTCTCTCGATCGACTGGGAAAAACGCGAAGTGACCATGGAGATCCGGAATGAAGAAGGCGAGCCGATGAACTCAACCACGGTCGATATCGATTCCCTCCACCCACCGGTGCTCGACGAAGAAGCGGACAAAAAGAAGTAAGCTGGCAATCAGTGGAAGTCGGCGATCCGGTGTGCTTCACTGAAAGCACTATGGTCGACATCGACATCGGATACGAAGGAAGCCTGAGGTGTCAGGCGACACACGGCCCCTCGGGAGACCAACTGAAGACTGATGCCCCGGTCGACAACCACGGTCGAGGCGAGGCCTTCTCGCCCACCGACCTCGTCGCCGGTGCCCTCGGAACTTGTATGCTGACGATCCTAGGCATCATGGCGGACCGAGACGGCATCGATGTGACGGGAGCCAAGGCCTCCGTGCAGAAAGAGATGAGCACCGACACACCTCGGCGGATTTCTCGTCTGGTTGTGGTGATCGACATCCCGCTCCCGGCGGATCATCCCGACCGCGAGAAGTTGGAGCGCGGGGCGATGGCTTGCCCGGTGAAGCAGAGCCTGCACCCCGAGATCGATCTTCCGGTGCGCTTTCAATGGAGTGGCTAAAGCAGATCCGGGATCGCTCGCTTGAACGTGACGACCTTCTGGACCCGCTTCGGCTGATGCAGAACCAAGTGGAGTTCGAGAAGATCGGCGACTCGACGGTCGTGGCGGGGGGACGCTCCGGACGAAACGATCCTCGGTGTGGCAGTCTTCTTTACCAATTTCTCGACCTTTACCGGCAAGCGAGGGCGCTACCTGGAAGATATCCACGATGTCGAGCAGACTCGGGGACAGGGGATCGGCACCAGTCTTCTCCAGCGTCTAGCAAGTCTCGCCATCGAGCGAGGATGCGGTCGATTAAAGTGGGTGGTTCTCGATTGAAACGAGCGGGCGATTGAATTCTACCGTGGACTCGGCGCCGAACTTCTCCCTGACTGGAGGATCGTCCGGGCAAAGAGGAACAGATCCGAAGGATCGCGGTTTCCCCCGAACAGGATCAGCGTTAGACTTACGGCATGGAAGTAATCATCGAATATTGTGGTGTTTGAAACTACAAGCCCGAAGCCGTCCGTGTGGCGGCAGAAATCCGAGAAGCTTGTGGAGCGGAAGCCGAATTGATCGCTGGTGGCGGTGGGATTTTTGATATTCACATAAACGGCATACTCGTCTTTACCAAAAAGAACGTCGATCGGTTCCCTAAACCGGGAGAAATCGCCGCAACCATCTAGTTACTTGCCCTTTCCCGTGGTTGTCACGGATGGGGAATAGGGTTACAAACGACCCCAGTATTTCTCCGAATAGCTCCCTCATGTCAAATCGCCGAGACCTCAGCAATGCCAAGCCGATTGTGCATGGGTTGCTCCGCCTGACGGAGCCACTCATTGGGCCGCTGATGCGCCTTCGCCAGTCGCGTAAAGATCCGAGCGAGATTCCGGTCAGCATTGTCATTCCGGTTCATCCCAAGGACATCGCCTGGGCCCGCCGTTGCATCAGCTACGCGAGGAAGAATGTTCTTCATCCGATCGAGGAAGTCTTGGTGGTCAGCCGCCCCGATCACGGCATGGACGATTTTCTCAAAGAAGTGGGTGCTCGCTTCGTCGATGAAAGTTCTGTGCTTCCCATGCCTCTCGACGAGCTCAAGAGCAGACTGACCGAACACGGCTTCAGTCACTGGAACTGGATTTTCCAACAGCTTCTCAAGCTGTCTGCAGACGGCTACGCGAAAAGCGACCACATCCTCATCATTGATGCGGATACGCTTCTGCTTAGGCCTCGAGTCTTCAAACGTGGGAACACTTTGCACCAAGAGTTTTCTCACGAGCGGAACCCAAATTACCTGTCCGCCTTCTCCAAACTATTTGGTAGAGAGGAAGCTCATCGCTTCTCCTTCGTCTGCCACTACATGTTCGCCGAACGTCGGATTCTTCACGCGATGAAGGAGGCGATTAAGGAGAATACTGGCAAGGAATGGTACGACGCGATCATCGATTTGGCCGCGCCGGAGAATTGGAGCGAAGAAGAACTAGCTCAGGATCCGTTCAACTACTTTTCCGAATACGAGATCTATGGTCTTTTCTGCCGCTCGTTCTACGACGAGGTCAACCTGACTTACTTCTTCAATTACGGAGCAGAGGACTATCGTCCAGATAGTGACGACCTCGGAGTCTATCTAAAAGGGCTTCCTAGCTTCTACCGCTGGGCCTCGTTTCACTCCTACTACTACTCGAATTAGGGACCTACCGGGAGCCCCAATCCTCGAGGAATTTGCCCGGGTTGAGGATACCCAAAGGATCCAAGGCGTGCTTGAGCGCGCGATGAACATCGACCGACACCTCGCCCACGGCATCGGCGAACCATGGCATGCGGGCGATACCCACTCCGTGCTCGCCGGTCACAGAACCACCCCAATCAAGCACTTGCCGGAACAGCTCGTCCTGGGCCTTGTCCGCATTCTCGCGCACCGCTAGGTCCTCGATGCCATCGACCATGAGATTGACGTGAATGTTGCCGTCGCCCGCATGACCAAAGCAGGCCATGGCGACACCCGAACGCTTCTGGAGGTCTGCGGCGAACTCGACCAGATCAACCAGTCGGGATCGCGGTACGACGATGTCTTGGTTCAGCTTGGTCAAGCCGGTGGCCTTTAGTGAATAGGAAAACGCCCGGCGGATATCCCAGATCTTCTCGCAGCCGGCTTCGTCGGTAGCGGTCTCTAGCGAAATCGATCCAAGCCCCTCAATCACCTTGGCCAGATTGGCGATGTCCGAGGCTACTGCATCGGCACTGCCGTCGAGCTCGACTAGCAGATGTCCGCCCCCGTCAGGAATGCCCTCGCCCATATGGTCCCTGGCAGCCTTGAGAGTAAATGGGTCGGAGATTTCGATCGCGGCCGGTAAGACGCCACTGACTAGCACGGCCTGCACGGCTTCCGCCACTTCAGGAAATTCGGCGAATGACGCCGACAACATGGCACGAGTGGGGGGATGAGGAATGAGACGAAGAGTCGCTTCGGTGACCACGCCAAGTAATCCTTCAGACCCGACAAAGCTACCGATCAGATCGAAGCCCTGCTTGTTCTTGTGCAATCGACCGCCAGTCCGCAACACCCGTCCATCGGCGAGAACGACCTCAAGACCGAGAACATAAGGGCGAGTGACACCGTACTTTAGGCAGCGTGGTCCACCGGCATTGGTGGCGACGTTTCCGCCGATGCTGCACTCCTTCAGACTTGCAGGGTCGGGTGGGTAGAAACACCTCTTGGCCTTGGCCGCGTCTTGGAGATCGCCGGTGATAACTCCGGGCTCGACCACTGCGACCCAATCCCGTTCGTCGATCGCCTTGATCCGGTTCATGCGCTGAACCGAAAGAGAAATGCCGCCCTCCGCCGGGACACATCCGCCCACATAGCCCATTCCGGCTCCCCTCGTGGTAACAGGAATCCGATGTTCAGTGGCAAGTGCTAGGACCTTGGAGACATCGTCGGTCGACTCTGCGAAGGCGACAATATCAGGCAGATTCGCAGCGAACCACTTGTCGGTCGAGTGCTCTTCGAGAACAGCGTCATCAACCGATATCTGACTCGCCGGTAAAATCCCAGAGAGCAGATCATAGATGTCAGCGGCATTCATCGTCTGGTCGGTCGCGTAAGCTGGCAACGGTGTCGACGCCAAGCTTCACGGTGATTGAGCGTCCAGCTACTCAACGCTCGGTCTAGTCCGACATCTTCCCCAGAATTCTCGCTTAGATACCATTTATGAACAAGAATCTCCTGCCGCTCGGCAAGGAACTCCCTGTAAAACAGGACACTTTCAGGTTTGGGTGCGAGGGGGCGTTGGGGCTGGTCGTTCATCAGGGTAGCAACGAGGCTAGCACAAATCTGCTCAGCCTCACCGCTTTTCGACAGGCGAAATGGAAAAATCGAAAGCTGGGAGCAATTGACCGGAGAGCCGGAGTCACTAGACTCGTTCCTCGCCCGCCCGACGTAGCTTTGGATCATTCGTCCGCATCAAGTCTTCTGACTCAACAAAAACACCCGCTTTCTCAAGCGGGTGTGTAAAAATTGGAGCGGGTGAAGGGAATCGAACCCTCGTGATCAGCTTGGAAGGCTGGAGCTTTACCATTAAGCTACACCCGCATCAGTTTACTAATAACTCCAGAAGACGCCCCTGTCCAGCGCAGAGAGCGAAGAAGTGCGTAAAAACTAGATCCGCTAGATCCGCGCCTCGCTGGTCCCGGCATACGATCAGTATGAGGCAGACTCATTGGTCCAATGAAAATTCCCAACGGGGAATATCGCGTCTGGAGTCCACGTTGGTACAGCACTGGCTGAGGCAGTCGTGAACCAAATCGACTCATGCACCGCACCAAATGGAACAACCGACTTCTCCCTGCCTTTGCCGCAGGCCTTCTCGTCATCCCATCCATCACTAGCCTCCGGGCGGAACCATCGGACATGGTTGAACCCGGGAGGATGGGGAAATCACCCAGCCTTGAAACGGAGAGTTCGATACCCGCACCTGCCAGCTTCGCGGATCTCTGGACCAATGCCAAGCTGACTGGCGACTTCCGGCTTCGATACGAATATGGCGACCAAGGGGGGTTGAAAGCTTCGCACGCCGGAACCCTTCGGAGCCGAATCGGAGTAATGACGGGTAACTACGCCGGATTTTCCGCCTTCGCCGAGTACGAGGGAACTCTCGTAGCCGACAAGAACAGCTACCAGGCCGCCAGCGTTCATGGCACTGGACAAGACAAGACCATCATTGCCGATCCCGAGTCGAACGAACTGAATCGCGCCTGGCTCCAGTGGACCGGTGGCGGCACGACAATCAAGGCAGGTCGCCAACGTATGATCCTCAACAACGCCCGCTACATTGGTAATGTTGGCTGGAGGCAGAACGAACAGACCTTCGACGCCGTCACTCTCAAGCAGTCGATCGGAGACTTCGACTTCACCTACGGAAGTATCTTTCAGACGCTCCGAATCTTCGGATCCGAGAAGCCTGCAAACCCCGGGCAAACAGACTTCGATGGAGGAACCTCCCACCTCGGCCATATCACCTATGGCGGAATGGAAGGGATGAAGCTCGGGGCATTCGCCTACCTGCTCGACCTAGCGAACGATGCCGGATCGGCCAATTCGAACAACAGCTACGGACTCTACCTAGACGGTTTTACGGCTCTCGGTTCGGGTCTTAAGGTCACCTACTACGCTGAATACGGATATCAAACCGACGCCTTCGACAGTCCCCTCGACTACCAGGCGAGCTACTTCCACTTCAAGGCAGCACTGGTGAAGGACAAGAACAGCTTCGGAGTTGGCTTCGAGTCCCTCGGATCGGACAACGGTGTAGGCTACAAGTTCCCTCTTGGCACCAACCATGCCTTCAATGGCTTCGCCGACAAGTTCCTCGGAACTCCGGCCGACGGTCTTCAGGACCTCTACGTCTTCGGTGGAACCGCACTCCCCGGAGGACTGGCTCTCAAGGTGTTCTATCACTGGTTCGGTAGTGACGGAGGAAGCCTAGAATACGGACAAGAAATCGACGCAGTCTTAGTGAAGAAGCTCTCCGACAACCTCACTGTCGTCGCTAAGGGCGCCTACTACATGGCTGACGACTTCGCCAGCGCCACCACCCGGGCCAGTATCGAATTAGGCTACAAGTTCTAACCACCTCGTCCCGTCTCTCCTTGTTGTGCTCGCCCGCAGTGGGCCGGATTCGTCCGGTCGGCTGCGGGTTTCTTTTGAGGGGGAACACTACCCTGCTATCGGAAACCGGCTGGCGGCATCTGCTCCCTCAAGGTTGCGCGACACTGTTCCGCAGATCCCCAAAAATGTCTCGGTCGACAACGGGAACCCCTGGGAGGAATTTCTCGAAAACGCGCCCCAGCGCCTAGTCAGCGGCTTCCCGCCAGGAGGCTCCACCGCCACCAACGTTCCCTCCCTCAACTCGTTAGCAATGACCCAAGGAGTGATGATCCCGACTCCCATTCCGATCTTCGCGAGTTCCTTAATTGCTTCCATATTCCCCAACTCGGTGACCTTGGGCGCATGCAGCCCAGCTCTCCGAAAGTACTTATCGACCAATTGGTAAGTCGGGCTCTTACGCGCGTAAATGATGAAGGTCTCGCTTCCGATAGAGGCCTCCGACAGCCCCCCCCCGGAGGCCCAGGGATGAAGGGGGGACACTGCAAAAATTAGACGGTCGGTGAACATGGGACGAAACTGGAAACTCGGCTCTTCACTCGATGCGTGGATTCCAATCGCCAGATCGACCTCCCCTTGGGTAAGCATTCCTAGGAGTTCGTGCGTATCCGCTGACTGGATCGATACCTCGCAGTGGGGAAAGCTCTCACGGAACTCGCGGAGGACGGCAGGAAGCAAATACTGGCAACTGGTATCCGTGCATCCCACACGAAGACGCCCATAGCCCCATTGGCTAACCGACTTGAGATCTTTGAACGCCCCACTCATCTCGACCATAATCCGGTCGGCTCGCCGCAGAAGGACCTCGCCCTCGGCAGTCAATGCGATGGTTTTCCCGCGACGGTCCAGTAACTGGAGGTCCAACGAGGTCTCCAGTGCCTTCATTGAATGGCTAACTGCACTTTGAGTGACGAACATCTGACGCGCGACCTCAGTGAAGCTACCTGCCCGCGCAAGTAGCTGAAATGTTCGCAATTGTCGGATGTCTATTAACTCCATAAATGATCACCAGAGGGAAATGAGCACCCTTCATGAGGCCCATGAATTCTTTAGAAGCAAGAATCCTGCCAACATCCAAATCTGGCACGGAGAAAGCTAAGAGGATGGTAGAATGTCCTCCATCTCCCAATCCTTCCCGCAGACGATCCGACTGGGATACGTGCCTCTGGTCGATGCAGCTCCCCTGATCATTGCCAAGGAGTTAGGCTTTTTCCAAGAAGCCGGACTAAACGTCGAACTCGTCCGGGAACCAGGTTGGGCATCCGTCCGCGACAAGCTGGTCATGGGTTCCGAACTCGAAGGCGCCCACGCCCTTGCCGGCCTCGCCTTCGCTCTCAACTACGGCATTGGTTGCCTGCCGAGTCCTTGTCTGACCGGGCTCGTCCTCAACGAGAACGGCAATGGCCTGACTATTTCGAAGGAGCTCTACCAGAGGGGCGTGACCTCTCAGAACGTGGTCCAGCCCGGGCTTCGTGGCCTTGGTGGCAGGATCCTTCGGATCGCTATCGTCCATTCGGCATCGTCCCATCACTACCTGGTCCACCACCTAATGACCAAGGCAGGCCTGCAAATGGACAGCGACGTCGAACTGGTCACCCTACCTCCTGAACTCATGCCCCAGGCACTCGCCTCGGGAAACATCGATGCCTTCTCTGCTGGCGAGCCGTGGAATTCGGTAGCGACTCAGGGCTTCGAAGGCTTCTGCCTGACCACCTCACGGGAGCTTCATCTCAACCATCCAGAAAAAATCCTATTGGTTCGCAAATCCTTCGCCGAGGAGAGACCGGAAGAACACGCACTGCTGATCCGAGCAACCCTACGCGGCTGTCAATTCTGCGCCGAAACACAGAACTCCAGCCAAGTCGCACGGGTTCTCAGCTCACCGAGCTATTTGGGAATTCCTGTCGCCATACTTCAAAATTCCCTGCTGTCGTCTTACCAGCGCGGCCAAGGTGTCAAGGCCAACATTTACTGTCCTCTGCACACCTTTTTCGGAGACCAAGTGAACCGCCCGTCCACCGACGGCGGTAACGTCATCCTCAATCAGCTCAACATCTGCGGCGTCATTCCCCAGAGCAGAGCAACAGACACCAGTCCCATCACCCGGGTTAGCGACATCTTCCGGGGCGACTTGTTCGATGACGCCACCAACCCGACAACGGACCCCTGTCAGGCAATCGCCTGAAACCCACCATCTCCTCCTCTCACCAAAGATACGCCGCCACCACCACCATCATGAAAACCAACCGTAGATCAGTCCTCCGAACACTTGGTGCCAGCCTCGCGGCTGGACTCGTCCTGACCCAATCGGCTTCCGCCGAACAACTCGACATCGAGAAACCACTCCTCAAGTTCGGCTTCATCAAGCTCACCGACTGCGCACCACTGGTCATCGCCAAGGAGAAAGGCTTTTTCGAAGACGAGGGCCTCATCGTCGAAATCGAAGCTCAGGCCAACTGGAAAGTCCTTCTCGACCGAGTCATCACCGGGGAACTCGACGGCGCCCACATGCTCGCTGGACAACCCATTGCAGCCACCGTTGGCTTCGGAACCAAGGCTGACTTCTATGTCTCCTACTCTCTCGATTACAATGGTAACGGAATCACCGTCTCCAACGACATCTGGGACCAGATGAAGCCGAACGTCGCCAAGGACGCCGATGGCAAGCCCATCCACCCGATCCCTGCGGACTCACTGGTACCCATCGTCGCCAAGGCAAAGGACGCTGGAAGCCCCCTACAAATGGGCATGGTCTTCCCGGTATCGACCCACAACTACGAAATCCGCTATTGGCTCGCCGCCGCCGGAATCAACCCCGGCTTCTACTACGAGCCCTCAAGCAAAGAAGTGAACATCCCCGGCGTGCTCAATGCCGACGTCATTCTCTCCGTCACTCCGCCGCCGCAAATGCCCGCCACGCTCGAGGCCGGCACCATCGTCGGCTACTGCGTCGGCGAGCCGTGGAACCAGCAAGCCGTGATCAAAAAAATCGGTGTGCCCGTCACCACGAACTACGACATCTGGAAGAACAATCCCGAGAAAGTCTTCGGAGTCACCAAGGAATGGACCGAAGAACATCCGCAAACTTGGCTCGCCATCACCAAGGCACTCATCCGCGCCGGCCACTGGCTCGACGCCGGCGTCGAGAACCGGGTCGAAGCAGTCAAAATTCTGTCAGAGCCGAACTACGTCGGAGCGGACGAAGCAGTCATCGCCAACTCCATGACCGGCACCTTCGAATTCGAAGCCGGTGATAAGCGCGACATGCCTGACTTCAACGTCTTCTTCCGCCACCACGCCTCCTACCCATGGTATAGCGACTGTGTCTGGTTCCTCACCCAGATGACCCGCTGGGGACAGCTCACTGACCAGCAATCCGACGAGTGGTATGCCCAGAAGGCCAAGGACATCTACCGCCCCGATATCTATGAGAAGGCCGCCCGCCTTCTCATCGAGGAGGGACACTTCAAAGAGTCCGACTTCCCCTTTGGAACCGATGGCTACCGCCCAGTGACCTCCGAGTTCATCGACGGCAACACCTACGACGGCAAGCAACCGAACGCCTACATCAAGAGCTTCGACATCGGCTTGAAGTAGTGCCGACGGCTCCCCGGAGGGGCCTGCCGAAGCTGTGCTGACAGCGGAAGCAGGTCTCCCCTCTCTCCTCACCCCTCTCCGTCCCCCCGCCTTTCATCCTCTCCCATCGATACTCCAAACAACCATGAGTGCTACCACCACCGGGGCCACATCCAGCGGGCTCCTTCAGTCCAAGCCCACCCCGAAGAAGGCCCCGTTTAGTTGGGTCAAGTTCGCCCATCAACTCGAACGCCTAGGCTTAGGTTTTTTTGCTCCCTTTGCCCTTCTCATCGCTAAGGACGAACCCGAAAAACAGACCCGCCAGATCGCGCTGAATATTACTCTCCCCGCAGTCGCCATTGGCATCTTCATGATCTTCTGGAGCGTCTGCGCCCAAAAGGTCGTCACCGACTCCTGGAAGATCCCCAGTCCGAGTGAGACCTGGTCCGCCTACCAGAGCATGCGTGAATTCGCCGCAAACGAGAAGGTCAAGGAAGGTGAGTTCCGCGAGAAAATGACCAAGGTCGCAACCAACTGGAAGACCAAGGCCGAGGCAGCTACCCAAGCCGGCGACGCCGAAACAGCCGAGGGCTACCTCAAGAAAGCAGACACGTATCAGTCCATCAGCTACCCCGGACCGCCTACCTACAGTGAGCAGATTCGGACTTCCTTGATCACGGTCGGTATCGGCTTTCTCATCGCCACCATCATCGCCGTCCCGATCGGCGTTCTCTGTGGTCTGATCCCCAACTTCAACACCGCCGTCAACCCACTGATCCAGATCTTTAAGCCGGTGTCACCACTCGCTTGGCTCCCGATTGTCTTCGTCTTCGTCACGGTTCTCTACGATCCTGGAGCAGGGGCCAAGGCGGCCGGATTCGGACGCGAAATCTTCATCTCCGCCGGAACCGTCACCCTTTGCTCACTGTGGCCGACCTTGATCAACACCGCCTTCGGAGTCGCTGGTATCGACCGTGACCACCTCAACGTCGCCAAGGTTCTCAAACTGACCTGGTGGCAACAACTCACCAAGATCGTGCTCCCGTCCGCACTGCCACTCATGTTTACCGGTATGCGTCTTTCTCTCGGCGTCGGTTGGATGGTGCTCATCGCGGCAGACATGCTGGCGCAGAACCCGGGACTCGGAAAGTTCGTCTGGGATACGTTCCAAAACGGATCCAACGAATCGATGTCCCAAATCGTCGTCGCCGTCTTCACCATCGGCATCATCGGCTTCATCCTCGACCGCATCATGTTCACCTGCCAGCGGCTCGTCTCCTTCGATGACAATACCGCGTTTTAAAATAAGCCCATGTCCTACATCTCCATCAAAGGCGTCTCCAAGGGCTTCGGCTCCGGGGAATCCCGCACCGAGGTCCTGTCCTCCATCGATCTAGAAATCGAGGTGGGCGAGTTGGTCGCCATCGTCGGCTACTCCGGCTCTGGCAAGTCGACCCTCATGAACATGCTGGCAGGGCTAGTGAAACCGGACACCGGCGAGATCACCGTCGCAGGCAAGCCGGTCACCGGACCCAGCGCCGAACGCGGACTTGTCTTCCAAAACTACTCACTGCTCCCCTGGCTAAATGTCGGCGAGAACGTCGCCGTCGCCGTCGATCAGGTCTGGGGAAAGGAGAACAAGAAGGATCGCGATAGCCGAATCGACCGTTCCTTAGCAATGGTCAACCTCTCCCTCGCCAAGCACAAGAAACCTGCCGAACTCTCCGGCGGAATGCGCCAACGAAATTCCGTAGCCCGGACGCTGTCGATGACACCAAAAATCCTCCTCCTCGACGAGCCGCTCAGCGCTCTCGATGCCCTGACTCGTAGTGTCATCCAAGACCAGATATTGGATATCTGGAAGAAGGAACAACAGACCATCGTCCTCATCACCAATGACGTCGATGAAGGCATCTACATGGCCGACCGCATCATCCCACTAAGCATCGGACCAGCGGCCACCTTCGGACCGCAGTTTCGAGTCGATCTTCCTCGGCCACGTGACCGCCGCACCATGCTGGCCGATCAAGACATCGTCAAAGGCCGTGCTGAAATCATCGCCTACCTACTCGACCAGAAGGAGAAGGAACGCGCGTCCAGCACTGCTCCCGCCCTCACCCTTCCGAACATCAAGCCAATGGACATCTCCATGGCCCGCCCCACCGCCTTCCGTGGCCTCCGCCCGCGACGGAAGAAGAAGCTCAAGGCCTAACTCCCTTACTCTGCCACCACCACACTACATGTCCTACTTCGAAGCCATCAATCTGGGGAAAACCTACAAGACACCCGCCGGCGACGCCGTCATCGTCCAGGGGTTCGACCTCAAGATGAACGAGGGCGAATTCGTCTGCGTCATCGGCCACTCCGGCTGCGGCAAGTCCACCGTCCTCTCCATGGTCGCAGGACTCGGCGGGATTAGCGAGGGAAGCGTCATTCTCGGTAGCCGGGAAATCGACGGCGCCGCACCCGACCGAGGAGTTGTCTTCCAATCTCCCTGCCTCCTACCGTGGATGACCACTTGGGACAACGTCATGATCGGTATCGAGCAGGTGTTCTACCATGCGACCAAGGCAGAACGTCACCAGATCTGTGAATACTACTTGGCCGCCGTCGGTCTTCACGAGGCCATGCACAAAAAGCCCGGTGAACTCTCCGGCGGTATGCGCCAACGAGTCGGACTCGCCCGCGCCTTCGCGCTTTCGCCGAAAATGCTTCTCCTCGACGAGCCATTCGGCATGCTCGACAAGCTGACCAAGTTCGAGCTTCAACAAGTCCTCCTCGATCTTTGGCAGCGGGAGCGCCTGACCGCCATGATGATCACCCACGACGTCGATGAGGCGATCTACCTCGCCGACAAGGTCGTAATGATGACCAACGGCCCTGCGGCCAAGGTCGGCGACATTCTGGAAATCGATCTTGAGCGACCACGAGACCGGAAGGAAATTATGGCTACCGACAAGTATCTCGCCTACCGCGACCACCTCGTCGGCTTCCTCGAGAAGTGCGAGGAAGAGCGTCCGGTGACTGCGGACGAAGCCGCCTAGCCAACTCCTATGAATGCCATTCATGAGAAAGGTGAATCTTCATCCATCCAATTCATGATCTCAGGGAGGAGATTGGCACAGCTCATGCGATCGAAACTTGTCATGTCAGAGACCGCTCCCTTCATCCCAGAATCCGCCCCGTTCACGGCAGAGCAGCGGGAATGGCTTAATGGCTTCTTAGCCGGTATGTTTCTGTCCCAGCCGGGTGTAGCTCTTCCCGAGCCCACGGCCATTGCCACGAAAGGCCGCGTGCCGATTCTCTTTGCCAGCCAGAGCGGCAATGCCGAAGGCTTGGCCGAGGCCTTGTCCGAGCGTCTTCAAGCTGCCGGTTTCGACGCCCCGCCAATCAATGCGGAGGACCACACTGAACTCGACCTGTGCAAAGAAACCAACGTCCTTGTCCTGTCGAGTACGTGGGGAGAAGGCGACCCACCCGACAGCGCAGTCGAATTCTGGGACAAGCTCCAAGCTGAAGACCATCCCCCACTCGACAACCTGTCATTCTCCGTCTGTGGCCTCGGCGACACCAACTACCTTGAGTTCTGCGCTATGGGCAAGCTCATCGACGCCCGGCTCGAAGCACTCGGCGCTACTCGGATCGCTCCCAGAGCAGACTGCGACGTCGACTTCGAAGAACCCGCCGACGCATGGTTCGCATCAGTTTTAGAGAAACTCGACAGTACGGCCCCACGACCCGAATCCCCCACCCCGACCGCCGATGCCGACTACGGCAAGAAGAACCCGTTCCCGGCACCTCTTCTTACCAATCTCCGACTGAACAAGGCCGAATCATCCCGGGACACCCGCCACTTCGAGTTCTCCCTAGAAGGATCCGGCTTGGAATACCAAGCCGGCGATGCCCTCGGCGTACTGCCCACCAATTGCCCAGAATATGTCGACGACCTACTGAGTACTCTAGGCTACACCGGCGAAGAACTCGTGCCCCTCCCCGACAGCACCGAAGCCCCCGTAAGTGAAGCATTTCTCCGATCCTACGCCATCACACTCCCCGGAAAAAAACTCCAAGCCGCCTTTACCGACGCCTCCGGAATTGTCTGCGACCAAGACTATCTCTGGGGCCGGGAGACCATCGACTTGTTCTCCGAGGCACCCGACTTCCGTCCTTCTCCCGCAGAGCTTGTCTCACTCCTAAGCAAGCTCCAACCCCGGCTCTACTCGATCTCCTCCAGCCCTAAGGCTCATCCCGGTGAGGTTCATCTCACCGTCGCCGCAGTCCGCTACGAATCCAACGGGCGCTCGCGCAAGGGCGTCTGCTCCACCTTTCTTGCCGACCGTTGCGACAACAACGCCGCCGGAGTCTTCGTCCACGTCTCGAAGGGATTCCGACCACCCGAAGATCCCACGACCAAGATGATTATGGTCGGCCCCGGAACCGGAATTGCCCCATTTCGCGCCTTCGTAGAAGAACGAATCGCCACCGGCGCGACTACCGAAAACTGGCTCTTCTTTGGCAATCCCCACCAAGACACCGACTTTCTCTACGAAGACGACCTTACCGCCATGGTCGATGCCGGACACCTTCGCCTCGACACCGCCTGGTCGCGCGACGGCGCCAACAAAATCTACGTCCAACACCTCATGCTCCAGTCCGCCAAAGAACTCTGGTCCTGGCTCGAACAGGGCGCCCACTTCTACGTCTGCGGCGACGCCAAACGCATGGCCAAAGACGTCGAAGAAGCCTTAGTCGCCATCATCGAAGGCCAAGGCGGCGTAGCTGCCAGCGACTACCTCGCGACTATGAGAAAAGAACGCCGCTACCAGAGGGACGTGTATTAAATGATAAATTTCGGAATGACGAATGACGAATGGGCTGGGGCCGATTTTCAGGCACCCACGGATGGCTCAGGCCTTTCTGGAGCTGTGCCAGATTTTGGACAGGATGAGATGGAGTTCCTTCGCTTCCTGCCAGAGCGGGCGCGCTTCCTCAGAAATTCTAGGATCAGCCTTTACCAGCATACGGAGCCAGTACTTCGTCTCCCGAGCCTCTTTCCGGCAGATCGCGATTTTATATGCAAAGTCCCTTTTCGACACCGCATCATCCGCCTCTCCATAGTTGGCACCAACGCTAGTTGCCGCTCGCACCGCCTGCGAAATCAGAGGCCTCGTCACCGCCGTTTCCTGAACCCCGACCAGAAACTCAACGACAGCCTCCGCAAACAAGCTCGTCCTCTCCTCCAAATCATACCTCACACCGTTCATAATAACACCTAGTGGAATTCCGCCAGCTTTTTAGTCATTCTTAATTTCGGTATTTGTCATTTATTCCAATGTCCTTCTCCCCCACACAAAAAGAGTATCTCGACGGCTTCTTCGCAGGCACGCGCCTCCGTGGCCAAAGCTTTGCATCGGCCCCCGTCACAGAGGGCCAGGTGGAAGTACCCAAGGTCAAATTGGCAAAGGAGGAAAAGATCAAACAGGAACTCCATCCGCTCGATGCGTTTCCAGAGTTACTTAAGAAGGCCAATCTTGCACTCCCTCCAGAGGGTGGAGATGTGTTTCGTTTCAAATCGAATGGCATGTTCTGGCTCGATCCTGTCGAGCAAGGCTACATGTGTCGACTTCGGATTCCTGGCGGAATTCTGACTGCTCATCAGTTTCGCGAACTTGGCAGTATTGCCTCGGACCTGGCCTCTGGATTCCTCCAAGTGACCACTCGGAACAACCTGCAGATCCGAGTCATCCAACCAGAACACACAGTCGATCTAATTCAAAGGGTCGTCGGGCTTGGACTACACACCCAGGGGACCGGAGCGGACAATATTCGCAACCTGACAATGAGTCCCTGTGCCGGACTAGATCCTTACGAACTGATCGATGTGAAGCCCCTCATCGACGACCTGCAACTTGTCATTCGCAACGACCGGGAATTGTACGATCTACCGCGGAAGTTTAATATCTCGATCCACGGTGGCGGCCTTATCCCAATCGCCGAAGACACCAACGACATCGGCCTGCGCGCCTTCGAGACGGACGGTAATATCTTGTTCCAGATTCTGCTCGGCGGAGTCACCGGCCACGAAGAGTTTGCCGAACACGGCGGCGCCGTCTGCTCCCCCGAGCAGGCGGTCGAAGTGTGCGGCGCCATGACTAAAGTCTTCGCCCGCAACGGCAATCGGGGCAATCGCGGCAAGGCTCGCCTTGTTTATCTGCTCAAGGACTGGGGATACGAGAAGTTCGTCGCCGAAAGTGAACAACTCCTTGGCTACGAACTCCAGCGTCTCGACGAGGCTTCGATTCCTACGAATCCCCAGCCCGACCTGCCCAAAGTTCCCCACCCCCACCTTGGTGCCTTTCCCCAGAAACAGGATGGACTGTCCTACCTCGGCGTGTGCACTCCAGTCGGTCATATTCCCCACGACGAGGTCTCCGCGATCGCCGATGTGGCTGAGGAATTCGGCGACGGTGGCATCCGCATGACCATCTTTCAGAACCCTATCCTCACCGGAATCCCAACACCCCGAGTTCCCGAAGCTGAGCTTGCCTTGAAGAAAGCAGGTCTCTCCACCTCCGTTTCCAAATTCCGAGGTGGCATGGTCGCCTGCACCGGCAACCGCTACTGCAAGTATTCCTCGGCCGATACCAAAGGCCACGGCGTAGCCCTCGCCGACTTCATCGACGAACACATCGAACTCGATCGGCCAATCAACGTCCACGTCACTGGCTGCCCACACTCCTGCGCCCAACACTACATCGGCGATATCGGTCTGCTCGGATGCAAGGTCGAGAACCCCGACGGCGGCGATGCCCTCGAAGGCTTCCACGTCTTCGTTGGCGGCGGATTCGGTCGTGAAGGCAAACACCTCGGCCGACAAATATTCAAGTCAGTTCCCGCCGGAAAACCACTTCAAAAAAAGATCCTAAGACTACTTCAGGGATACCTAGAAGACCGCGAGGAAGGACAGTCGTTTCGAGAGTTCTCCGAAAGCCGAAGTGGAGAGGATCTCGGTTCCCTCGAAATGACGAATTCCTGAATGCCAAATGACGAATTCCCACCACAGCCGATCATTCGGCATTCCTCATTCCGAAATTCGTCATTCGACCCAAGGATCTCGGTTCCCTCGAAATGACGAATTATTGAATGCCAAATGACGAATTCCCACCACAACCGATCATTCGGCATTCCTTATTCCGAAATTCGTCATTCGACCCAAGGATCTCAGTTCCCTCGAAATGACGAATTACTGAATGCCAAATGACGAATTCTCACCACAACCGATCATTCGGCACTCCTCATTCCGAAATTCGTCATTCGACCGAAGGCCTCGTCGTTCGTCATTTGCTCGAAGAGCAAACCGACCTCTCTGCCGTCGAACGCTTTTCCCAACGCCACGCGGAACTCCCCGGCGACCACTCGCTTTACACGGAACTCATTCCGTTGTCGAAACCCGGGGAAGGCGAACAGTATACCTTTGAGGTCGATCTCGACACATGCTCGGGATGCAAGGCTTGCGTCGTTGCCTGTCACTCGCTCAACGGTCTTGACGAAGACGAGTCGTGGCGTGATGTCGGGGCACTAGTTTCTTCTGCGGAAGCCGCTCCCATCGCCGTAACCAGCGCTTGTCACCACTGTGCAGATCCCGCCTGCCTGAACGGTTGCCCTACCTTGGCTTACGAAAAAGACGCTGACACGGGCATCGTCCGCCACCTCGACGACCAGTGCATCGGTTGCTCTTACTGCGAGATGAAGTGTCCCTACGGGGTGCCGAAGTACAACGCCCGGTTGGGTATTGTGCGCAAGTGCGACATGTGCCATGACCGTCTCGCCGAAGGCGAAGCCCCAGCCTGTGTCAGTGCCTGTCCGAACGGCGCGATTAAAATTAAGGTAATCAAGACCGACGCCATCCCCGCAGTCGGATCGATCTTGCCCGGAGCCTACGAGTCGTCTTACACCCGACCGGCCACGATTTTCCGGACCAACCGCGACCTCACCAATTTCCAAGCTGCCGATCATGGTGCCGAGGCCCTCCCCCATGCCCACATTCCACTCGTCGTCATGCTCGCCTTGACGCAATGCAGTATCGGTCTGGGCATCGCGGCAATGATCCACAGTAGTCGTCTCTACGCCATAGTCGCCGCCGTCGTCGGTATGATTGGCATGGCGGCCAGCGTGCTTCACCTTGGCTCGCCGACCAAAGCATGGAAGGCATTTCTCGGCATCCGCACGTCTTGGCTTAGCCGGGAGATCATTGCCTTCGGAGCCTGGATGCCTCTGGTCTTCCTCGGTGTTCTGGTCCCGCACCCCGCAGTCCTGGGGCTCGGCGTCATCACCGGACTCGGAGCGGTCTTCTGCTCGGCCATGGTCTACATCGACACCCGCCGCCCATCCTGGAGACCCGCACAGACCTACCCGCGCTTCTTCGGGGTCGTGGTCCTTGTGGCCCTTGCCGCCTCCGCCTCTCTCCCCCTTGCCCTGCCGGTCATCCTCATGGCTCTGGCCGAGCGTTACCAGTTCTTCAGATCGATGTCTGTGCTGAAGATGCCAGGAAATTAGGGTAAATGCCGAATTCCAAATACCAGAATGACAAATGACCCAGAAACCGTGCCGAGCCCATTCGGTCATTTGTCATTTCGGGCTTTGTCATTTCTGCGCGAGCAATCCGGCCCGAAGACCGCAGAACTCGTCCGTTCCCCCGGCGACTTTGGGTTAGGCCAAGTGCCGACTGCTCCTGCTGCCACGACCGATCTTGTCTGCGGCTACTGCTCGACCGGCTGTTCGCTCAAGGTCCACCTCGATGCCGATGGCCAAGCGTATAATCTAACTCCGACACCAGACTACCCAGTCAACCTCGGCATGGCTTGTCCGAAGGGCTGGGAGGCGCTGAATCCACTCTGCGCCAACGACCGTGCGACCTCGCCGCTGGTTCGGGACCAGACGACCGGGGAACTCGTGCCGACCTCTTGGGACGAGGCCCTGACGACCTTCCGAGACCGAACCCAGAGTATCCGCGCCGAGCACGGATCGGATGCCTTGGCCTTCCTTTCCACCGGCCAGATCTGCACCGAGGAGATGGCCTTTCTCGGCATGCTGGCGAAGTCTGGGCTCGGCTTCGCCCACGGCGACGGAAATACCCGCCAGTGCATGGCCACGTCGGTCGTCGCCTACAAACAAAGCTTCGGGTTCGACGCGCCACCCTACACTTACGCCGACTTTGAAGAGTCCGACTGCATCGTCCTCATCGGGTCGAACCTGTGTATCGCCCACCCCATCATGTGGCAACGGGTGCTTCGAAATTCCCATCAGCCGGAGATCATCGTCATCGATCCTCGCCGGACCGAGACCGCGGCTGCTGCCACGCAGCACCTCGCTATTCTGCCGAAATCCGACCTCGCCCTACTCTATGGCTTGGCCCGATTGCTTCTGGACCGCGGCGCCATCGACCTGGAATTCATCAAGGCGCACACCGAGCACTTCGACGAATTTTCCGCCTTCCTCGACGACTACAGTATCGACAAGACCACGGCCGAAACTGGTATTCCAGAGAAGGAACTCGAGCGACTCGCCGATTCTATAGCCTCGGGCAAGCGGGTGTCGTTCTGGTGGACCATGGGCGTGAACCAAGGTCATCAGGCAACCCGCACCGCGCAGGCGATCATCAATCTTGCTCTGATGACCGGCAACATCGGTCGTCCCGGCACCGGAGCTAACTCGATCACCGGCCAGTGCAATGCCATGGGTTCCCGCCTGTTTTCCAACACCTCCGGTTTGCTCGGAGGCAGGGACTTCGCCAATGCAGAGCATCGTGGCGAAGTCGCCCGCGTCACCGGAGTTCCCGAGGATTCTATTCCGACCGAGAACTGTCTGGCCTACGACCAGATCATTCAAGGCATCGACGAAGGCCGGATCAAGGCCCTGTGGATCATCGCCACTAACACCGCGCACTCATGGACCGGCGGCCGGCGGCTGCAACGGGTTCTCGACAAGCTCGACTTGCTCGTCGTCCAGGACATGTATGGCACCACCAGCACAGCTGCCCAAGCAGATCTCGTCCTTCCCGCTGCGGGCTGGGGGGAGAAGGACGGCACCTTCATCAATTCGGAACGACGCATCGGCTTGGTCAAGAAGGTCTCCCGCGCGCCAGGACAAGCCTTGGCCGACTTCCATATCTTCCGAGCCATCGCCGACACCTGCGGCCTCGGCGACATGTTTCGAAAATGGCAGTCACCAGAAGACGTCTTCCGCCTGCTCGCCGAACTGTCGGAACACCGCCCCTGTGATTTCTCCGGCATCGACGGCTACCTGGATCTGGAACGAGAGCGGGGTATTCAATGGCCGGCGCCCAAGGGCGAAAGGACAAACTCCAAGATGACAAATACCAAATCAACTTCGCAACCAAAGCCATTCGATCATTTGTCATTTCGGGATTTGGCATTTTCTCCCCAGCGCCGCCTGTTCGCCGACGGCAAATTTTTCACTCCGAACGGACGTGCCAAGTTCCTCTTCGAGACGCCGATCGCGCCGCCGGAGCTCGCCGACGCTAACTTCCCGTTCCTCCTCCTCACCGGTCGCGGGAGTTCGGCTCAATGGCATACTGGAACGCGCACCGAAAAGTCGGAAGTGCTGAAGAAGCTCCATCCGAGTCGCATCTATTGCGAGATCCATCCGGACGACGCCGAACGCCTAGGCATTCAGCCCGGCGGAACACTAAGTGTCGCTTCCCGCCGCGGCGAGCTCTTCGCTCAGGCCAAGATCACCTCGACGGTCAAAGCCGGGGAGGTCTTTATTCCCATGCACTTCGGGGAATTAAACCAGCTTACACTGCCCGTGGTCGATCCGCATTCGCGGCAACCAAGCTACAAACATTGCGCCGTACGGATCGCCGCTAGCAAGTCATAGGACGTTCCAGCCCTCTGACTTCGGCCGACAGAACTGTCGGCCGAACCAGCGAGCGAACGAGAGGCGTCGTGATCTACAGCGGCAGATTGTCGTCGGTTACTGCTCCGGTGGAAGCAGAACTGACGGTCATCGCATACTTGGCCAGCACTCCGCGGGTGTAGCGCGGCTTGGGCGGCTTGAATGACTTGAGGCGCGTTTCGATCTCGGTTTTGGGGACGTCGAGATTCACCTCGCGCTTCTTGGCATCGATTGAGATGACATCGCCATTCTTGACGATAGCAAGTGGGCCACCGACTGCGGCCTCGGGAGTAATGTGTCCGACAACGAAACCGTGGCTTCCTCCGGAGAAGCGACCATCGGTAATCAAGGCGACCTTGTCTCCAAGTCCCTGGCCCATGATGGCGGCAGTGGGCCCGAGCATTTCGCGCATTCCAGGTCCGCCTTTCGGTCCTTCCATGCGGATGACGACGACGTCGCCTTCCTTAACCTTCCCAGCGAGAATCTGCTTCATCGCATCCTCCTCAGAATCGTAGACTTTGGCTGGTCCAGAGAAGGCCTCGCCCTCTTTGCCCGAGATCTTAGCGACAGCACCCTCTGCGGCGAGGTTACCATACATGATAACGATGTGGCTCTCCTTCTTGATCGGATTCTTAAAGGTCCTGATGATCTCCTGACCGTCGCGGTAGGAGGCTTTCACCTGATGGAGGTTCTGAGCAAGCGTGCGACCGGTGACGGTCAAGCAATCACCGTGAAGAAGTCCCTTGTTGAGGAGCATCTTCATCAGTGGAGTGGTTCCGCCGATTTCGACGAGCTTCTCCATGACAAATTGACCACTAGGCTTGAGGTCGGCTAGAACCGGAACCTTTTTTCCGATACGAGTGAAGTCGTCGATGGTCACTTTGACCTCGGCGGCGTTCGCCATGGCGATGAGGTGTAGGACAGCGTTGGTCGATCCACCGAGGGCGATGGTGATAGTGATGGCATTCTCGAATGCCTTCTTCGTCATGATGTCCCTCGGAGTAATACCAAGTTCGATGAGGTTCATCACCGCAGCTCCGGAATCCAAGCAGTCGCGCATCTTGTCCACGGAAACCGCAGCCATGGCAGAAGAGTTGGGAAGAGACATACCAAGTGCCTCAATGGCTGAAGCCATGGTGTTGGCCGTATACATTCCGCCACAGGCTCCAGGTCCTGGGATGGCACGTTCTTCAATCTGCTGAAGCTCGATGTCGGTCATCTCACCACGAGCGTGAGCACCGACGGCTTCGAAGACTGAAACGATGTCGATGTCCTTGTCCTTGTGGCAACCAGGCAGGATCGTTCCGCCGTAGACGAAGATTGCTGGGCGATCAAGTCGGGCGAGTGCCATCAAACACGCAGGCATATTCTTGTCGCAACCACCGATGGCGAGGACGCCGTCCATGCCTTCGCACTGGACGACAGTCTCGATGGAGTCAGCGATGACCTCACGGGAGACAAGTGAGTATTTCATTCCCTCCGTTCCCATCGAGATACCATCAGAAATCGTGATGGTATTAAAGATGATCGACTTGCCGCCGACAGAATCGACTCCTTTGGCCGCCTCACGGGCCAGACGGTCGATATGCATGTTGCACGGGGTAACCATTGACCATGTCGAGGCTACCCCAACTTGGCTCTTCTCGAAGTCCCGCCGGGCAAAGCCAGTGGCGTGAAGCATTGCCCGCGCCGGAGCGCGATCCGGACCATCCACCAGAGTTGATGATTGGTTCCGATGGAGGGATCGTCGTTTTTTGGCGGCTGCCTTTTTCGCGCTCATGGATTGTAAAAGTGGCATCATCCGTGGCCCTCCATCTTGAGTCAAGCACTTGCGGGAAAAGCGGGCAAAGCTGATCCATTATTCATCTGGAAATCCTCATAAATCTATTCCATTTTTATATTTCAGACTTTCATCGTCCGGCTTAGAACCGGTTCCCCAACTTAGCGGCCAGACGCACCGAAATCTGGACCTAGAATGCCCAAAACAATATGAAAGGGAAAATTTTTTTAGGTGCTCAAAACAACATCTGCAATTTTCGGGGGACCAGCATACAGAGGGCATTTCGAATACCCACCGCATTTTGAAGACTTGCGAATATTTTTATTTTTGAGAAGTGGAATCCACCAATTCTTGAAAAATCTCGATCCTGTGCTAAGCTTATGTTCTATGGCTACTACAAGACGTACACGTTTCTCCAGACGCTTACCTGACCATGTGACAGATGAATTGGTCACTGTCCTGTCTTCAGACTCCAAGTTTTTTGCTTTCAATGAACTGTTTTTGCTCGTTTATGAGAACCTTAAGAAAAAGAATGCAGTAAGTGGCGGCGAGGAAATGCTTCGTCTCCGCGCCTATGAGAAACTCCAGAACCTCGTGAATCGCGGTCTGGTGGAGAAAGAGGGGCGCACCTATCGCGGCCTCGACGGTCTCGATCAGGCATCCAGCGCCGCTGTTGCAGCTGCACAGGCTGCCGCTCAGGAGAAGGCCGCTAAAACTTAATCGACCTCATAAGATTTCTGAGCCGCGTGGGGAAACCCGCGCGGCTTTTTTGTCGGTAAGAACGGGGTTGTGAACTGCCCGAGAACTGCAAGAATAAGGCCGACCCAAATTTTTAGTCCATGTTGGAGCAGTACGTCCCCGTCCTAATGCAGTTCGTCATCGCCGTTGGCTTTGCCGCAGCGACGCTTCTTATGAGCGTTTGGCTCGGGAGCAAGGCAAAGTCGAGACACGCGATCAAGGATACCGCTTACGAGTGTGGTATGGTCCCGATCGGCGATGCTCAGCCCCGATTCAGCATCAAGTTTTACGTGGTTGCGATGTTGTTCGTTCTGTTCGATATCGAAGTGGTTTTCCTCTACCCCTGGGCTGTTGTTTTCCAAGACTTCATCGCGGCGGAGGGCCGACTGATCTTTTGGAGCTTCCTCGGCTTCGTGGGCATTCTTTTTGTCGCCTACCTCTACGCCCTGAAAAAGAAGGCGTTGGACTGGGTGAGCTAGACAAGTTCTGACCCCCAACTTTCTAATTTTCCCGAATGATTGCTCACGTCCGACTCTACAAGATCTCCGAGTCAATTTCCGATGAGCGAATCGACGAGCTGATGCGTCACGCGCGGAGTCAGTTGCTGAAGATCGGCGAAGTTCTCTATATCCGCTCCGGAAAGCGGGTTTCCGAGACCAATGCTTGGGAGTTCTTCATCTATCTCGAGTACCAGAACCTCAACAAAATGCGGATCTGCCACGACGATCCGATCTTTCTGAAGTTCTTGCACGACCACATCACGCCGAACATAGCTGCCGAGCAGGAGTTCACCTATGAACTCGAACCTGGCAAGGATACAAAATATTCCTGAAGATCGCTGCTAGCGAAGTCGATCAAAACTACCGACAGGCGTCAGCCGTCCTATCGTCTCGCCAATCTCGCTTGCTCGGGCATCCAGACTTCCAGGGTAAGGAGCCATGGCTTCGACATGACCATCGACGAACAAGACGTTGGCACGCTGTCCGTGGCGGAAGTGGACCGTCACGTTGCGTTCATCGACGATGTAGAATTCCTCGATCTTCTCGCCAGCACCGTCACCGAACGGCTTGATCTGGGCCGAGTCTGCGAACAGAATCGTCTGGGCATCAACATTACCAGCGTGAAGTAGTGGTCTGCCAAGATAGCGGCCGCCCAAGAGCCAGTTGTAGCCGTAGCCGAAGCTAGCGGTGCTAAACTTCATTCCGAGTGAAGTACTTTGGTAGCGGAAGGACGGACAAAGTTCAATCTTGCCGACACTCTGAATGTAGGGAAACAACGGACCTCGGGTCGCATCGAGATCTCTCTCACCTTCTCCGCCGGACCCGGATGCCTCGTAACCGAAGTACCAGGTACGGCCATCAGGACCGTAGCTGACATACGGGAAAAACCGGTCGTCGTGGTCATTAAGATATAGGTGCGTGGCGACACCCAACTGCTTCAGACTGGCAACGCACTTGGCACGCTTGGCGGTCTCGATCACGCGAGACGCGCCCAGTAGCCCAATGCTCGCCAGAATGGCAAGAATCGTAAGGACCACCAAGAGTTCGATCAGGGTAAAGCCTGAGCTTTTCTTCACTATCTTTTCCTCCGGCAGGAAGCCAAGAGAAGGCCGAGAGCGAGGAGCGAAGCGCGTCCCGGCTCCGGAATGTGGAGAATTCGGGTCGCTCCGGCGAAGTCGGCGGCAGTGGGATTGAGGCTCGGAACTGTGGTCGCACCCAAGACAAAAGCGTCGAAGGAGCCGTTTGTGATCTGTCGGCTGCCAAAACCGTCGTTCGAAAGTACGAAGCTACTTGGAGAATAATTTCCCGGCACGCCGAAACCGCCAGCATTGTCTCCTGACCCACCTGCCACGTAGTAGGACCAGCTAGGATCATAGTTGGTTCCTTGGGCGTAGGTTGTCCCGGCAATGGTGAAGCTTTCCACGAATCGCCCGAAAGAGAAGTCAATGTAACCAACGTTATCGGACGCTGATCCTGCGATCGAATAGGGATTGGAACCGCCGAAGGCGTCCATGTAGAGACCGGCGGGCGTTGCGACACCGAAAATACACTCCACGAGATCCGCCCCAGTGATGTTGTTCTCGTCAGGAAAGAGAGAAGTGTCGTAGACAACTTCGTAGAGTGCCTGCGCTGGTCCTCCAGTCGAAGCGGGAACCTCGATGGAGATGTAAGAAGTCCAAATGGCAGCGGAGACGTTGGTGGCCAAAAAGGCGACCAACCCGACGGAGACGGAAGGTAGTTTCATAATGCTTTCGATCCTCTGGTTGCGGAGGTGATGGAGCGGTTGGCAGGGCAAGTGTTCTGACTCCCAGCATCAAACCTCGCCCTCGCCTTCACCCCGCGAACGGGATTGGCATAATGAGGGTCTGTAGCTGGTTACAGCAGCGCAAACTGTCCCGGGTTCTCACCGGGTTCCATGCTTCCGCCAACGCGGGTGCTAGATAGGTTGCGTCCGGGCCGCATGCAACGACTTCTTTCGCTGTGAGGATCTTTTCGTGGAATATACGGCAGGGCGGTGGAAGCCGGACCGAGGGTATCTGTGGTGTGCTCGACGAGATTGCGGCCGATGCTCTGGTCCTGAGTGAATTCCGCAACAACCGACACGGCGACGTCTTGCGTGAGCATCTGGTGAAAACTGGCTATCAGACTCTGATCTCACCGGACTGTGATCCTAAGCTCAATAGCGTACTCATTGCCTCTAAGAAGGTTGGAGAAGCCGCGACCTTCCCAGATTCCGATCCCGAGTTCCCTCACTGCGTCGCGCGGATTCGGCTGAAGAAGCTCGACCTTTACGGGGTCTACCTTCCACATAAAAAGAAGCACGGCCTGTTCCCCTATCTGGAATCACACCTCGCCGGCGGGCCGCCATCGGTGATCGCCGGCGACTTCAACACCGGGCAAAATTTCATCGACCAAAAGGGCAAGACCTTCTGGTACACCCGCGAGCTCCAGCATCTCGGAACCCTGGGCTACGTCGATGCCTTCCGCCATCTCCATGGGAAACTGAAGCGCGAGTATTCCTGGTTCAGCCACGGCGGGAATGGCTTCCGCTACGACCATACTTGGATTGCGAGCTCGCTAGCAAAAGACCTGACTTCTTGCGACTACCTTCACGATCCTAGAGAATCCGGCTTGTCCGACCACTCGCCGATGCTGGTCGAACTTTGATCCTGCGGCTTGGCATCCAGCCTCAGTAGTGCTTTACTCCTGCCATGCTCTCCGGACTTGCCATCCGGGCCCTTCAACCTCTTCTCGCCCTAGGGATGGAGGTTGCCCAGCCCCGACTTGAACCGCTCTTCGAGCCAGCGCATCACCATGCCCGGCTGGAGGCTTATGATGCTCTGAAACTGGCTGGCCTGAACGGTAGGACGGATGTGGATCTCTTGGTCGTCATCGACTATGACCGCCCATCATACGAGCGGCGCATGAGTATTTATGAGCGTGGCACCTGCCCCATCCGGCGATGCCTAGTCTCGCATGGGCGCGGGAGTAGCTCGGAGTGTAAACTCTTCGCCTGTGATTTTTCCAACATTCCTGGAAGCAACGCGACCTCATTGGGCCTGTTCTCTATTGGACGTGATCGGCCGTCAGCCAAGTTCGGTCGGTCGATCGAACTCGAGGGCCTACAACCAGGATTGAATCATCTCGCCAAGCCCCGCACCATTGTCATCCACCCCGCATGGTACGTGTCCTACGGAGTAATCCGCCAGAACTGCGACGAGGAGAGTCGCCCGCGACTGGGACAGAGCAAGGGCTGTCCCGCGTTGACCGACGCCGACTTCAAATTCCTGCTCCAGAGAATCCGCGAGGTAAAAAGAGTCGGTGGCCGGGTGTTCCTCTATGCCTATTCCCAACGCGGCGGCTCAGGACGTGCTCTTGGGAAGAGCGACGGCCAGCATTGACGAATCTCAAGTCTCCCCTACCGTCATCTTTGATTTCAAGAACATGCCTACGCTGACAGACGAACAGATTGCCAAGGTCAAAGAGTGGTGCGCCGAAGGTGCTGACCTTGCCGGAGTGCAAAAGCGGATCGACGACGAGTTCGAAGTCCGTATGACCTACCTCGATACCCGGATGCTCCTCGCCGACCTCGAGGTCCAAGCCGGATCGACTGAAAAGGAAAAGGCCCGTGAAGCTCATGCCGAGAAGGAAGCTGCCGCCAAGGCCGCTACGGAAGAGGTTCAGAACCAACTCGATGCGAAAGCTCCCGCTGGCGACACGCCCGCAACGGACGGAGCCGAGCAACCTAGTGCTCCCGCCGCCAGCAAGGTTTCCGTTGCCATCGCCAGCGTCACGCCTCCAGGCATGATCGTCGCCGGCACGGTGACCTTCAGCGACGGCGAGACTGCTGGCTGGTACCTCGACCAGAGCGGACGCCTTGGAATGGATCCTGGCAAGCCCGACCACAAACCTACCGACGAAGACCTCTTGGCGTTCCAGCAGGAACTTCAGTCCTTGCTCAAGAAGGAAGGATTCTAGAGAGTGGGACCTGGACAGGGCGGCCCGTTCGATTTTCTCTCGCCCGGGAAAGTTCTCTTCGGTGAAGGCCGGGCAAGGGATCTAGCGAGTATTGTCTCGGAATTCGGCAGCCGCGCTGTCGTTGTCACCGGAGCGACGGTGAACCGCCACTCCGACCTACTCTCCTCCCTCGGGGAGCACTTGGTCATCCCGCAGTCGGGTGAGCCAACCGTCTCCGATCTCCTGGCTGCAGTGCAGAAGGCGCAGGGGTTCGATGCCGATGTGGTCATCGGTCTGGGAGGTGGCAGTGCGATCGATTTGGCCAAGGCCACCGGTGCGCTGCTGGCGAACTCTGGAGATGTGTTCGACTACCTCGAAGTGATCGGTAGCGGACTGCCCTTGGAGTCTGCTGCCCTGCCGATCATCGCTGTGCCAACGACCTCGGGAACCGGTTCTGAGGCGACCAAGAACGCGGTGCTCGGAATTCCTGAACACAGGGTCAAAGTGAGCATGCGCCACCCGAGCATGTTGCCGAGGGTTGCCATCGTCGATCCCGAATTGTCCTACGGACTCCCTCCCGCCATCACTGCCACTACCGGACTGGATGCCCTCACCCAACTGATCGAGCCCCTCGTCAGCCGAGGAGCGTCCCCGATGACCGACGCGCTGTGCCGGAGTGCCATTCCCCTGGCGCTTGGTGCGCTCCGCACACTTCACGGGAATCCTTCTGACCGTGCATCTCGGCGAAATCTCAGCTACGCCAGCCTCTGCAGCGGGCTCGCCCTCGCGAATGCCGGGCTAGGAGCGGTTCATGGGATCGCTGGACCCCTGGGGGGAATGATCCCCATCCCCCACGGGGCGGCCTGCGCCAGAATTCTTGCTCCGATCTACTCGCTGAACGAAACCCTCGCCGCCGAGCTTCCTAGCGGATCGGTGCCAAGATTGCGGTTTGAGGAACTATCGACAATGATTGCCGGGGCCGAAGGCGACGCTTCGAAGACACTCAAAGAACTGGCCGATGATTTCGGCATCCCCAATCTGAGCGAATCCGGACTCCGTTCCGATCAGATCCCCGAGCTGGTGGAGAAGGCAAGTCGCTCAAGCAGTATGAAAGGCAACCCGTTCCCCCTCAGTCTCGAGTGCCTGACTAGCGCCGTCGAGAAGGCATTCTAGTCGTTCAGGCTATAACTCCGGATAGCAAATCTCGAGAGAGCGCCGCAACGAAGCGCCGAAGATTTTATGAGAAATGGTCACGGGGTCCCACCACACGGCAGAGCAACTTTTCCTCTGTAAAGGTGGGTGAGGTTAGATTCGAGGTGTTGTTCCGTTGTGGATTTGGTTGAACTGGCAGGGGCGGAGCTGTCTTGCTGATAATTCCAGTGTTCGGCGCAATTCTCTCTGGCTTCAAATTTCAAGGGGATCGGGCTTGTCCAGGAGCCGGACCCAGCTAAATTCCACGCTCCCTGAGACCGCCGAACTGGCGGATACTCGATGGGTCGAATCCGAATCTTCCACAGGCCGTGAAAAAAGTTCTAATTCCCACCAAGCTCGATCCTGTCGCCAAGGAGATCCTCGAGGCTAGCGGCGGTTATGCCGTTCATCAGGAGGAAGGTGCAGATCTGTTGGCGCTGGTGGCAGATCACGCCGATGCCCACGCCTTGATTGTCCGTTCGGAGAAAGTCACGCCTGAGGTGATCGACGCATTTCCCCAGCTCGCTGTCGTGGTTCGCGCAGGGGCTGGCTACAACACCATCGACACCGACTACGCCCGTACCAAGGGCATCGATGTGATGAACACACCAGGGGCGAACTCGAACGCTGTTGCGGAGGAAGTCGTCGCCTTAATGATGGCACACGCTCGCCACCTCATTCCTGCCGACGCATCGTGCCGCGTCGGAAAGTGGGAGAAGTCGAGCTTCATGGGGGGCGAGATTACTGGTAAGACGCTAGGAATTCTAGGGCTGGGCCACATCGGTCAACTTCTCTGCAAGCGTCTGAGTGGATTCGAAATGAAGGTCATTGCCTTTGACCCGATTGTCTCCAACGACCGTGCGACTGAGCTTGGCGTCGAGCTGGTCGCTGACTTCAAGGAGGTGTTCAGGAACGCCGACTACATCTCGCTGCACATTCCCGAGAATGATCACACTCGTGGTATGATCAATGCAGAAATTTTCGAGCTGATGAAGGATGGTGCGGTCTTGATCAACTGCGCTCGTGCCGGTGTGGTCAATGAAGACGACCTCCGAACCGCCAAGGCGAGCAAGAACATCGGCTACTTGAACGACGTCTATGCGAAGGACGAGGCCGGGGACAAGGCGGTCGCGGATATCGCGGACATCATGCTTCCTCACCTCGGAGCTAGTACCCGCGAAGCCAACGCGAACGCCGCGCAGTATGCAGCCAATCAATTGATCGCTCTCGACCAGAAGGGCATCGCTTCTGCCATCGTCAACCGCGACATGCCGGTCGGACTGGATCCTGCCTACTTCGAGTTGGCGCACACGCTTACGAAGTTCTGCCGCACGGGCTTTAGTCGCAGTGCTTCGTTGAAGTTGGTCGAGACCTCGATCTATGGAAAGCTTCAGAAGTATGCCGAGTGGCTGGTCGTGCCGATCGTCTGTGCTCTCGATGAGGGTTTCGGACGTTCGCTCGACCACAAGGCTGCCGAGGCTCGGCTCGCTTCCAAAGGAATCGACTACACCTGCCGCGACCCAGACGATCTAAAGGGGTATGGCGATTCGATCACCATCGACCTTACCGCCCACGGCGAGGGTAATAGCCTAAGCAAGGCTAGTGTTCGTGGAACCGTCACCGAGGGACGCCCGATGATCTCCCGGATCAACGACTTCGATCGTCTCTACATGGCTCCTGAAGGAGACTTGGTATGCTTCATCTATGAGGATCGGCCTGGAGTGCTTGCCGAGATCAGTAGCCAACTGGCTGCAGCCGAGATCAACATCGACGATGTCCGCAATCCTCACTGCGACGGAGGGACAATGTCACTCGCCTTGCTCAAGGTGAACCAGGGGGTGCCGGACGATGTGATCGCCAGCATCAAGGACAAGATCTCCGCGAAGGTAGGCTTTCACGTCCATCTCTAGAAGCAGGGAGTACCGGCTTAGGCAAGCCACAGCTTCCTGTGGTAGAAGTCATTCACCCCGAGTTATGAATGCTGTCCACCGCGTTGTCCGCCTCTCCGTCCTGAGCGTCTGTCTTTCGGCCCTACCCTTTTTGACCGCGACCGCGCAGGATGCGTCGGCAGCTATCGCTGTGGTTTCCGCTGCCAAGGCCGCCAACTCGGGTCCTGGTAAGGTCTATGCCCAGATCGCCGCCTTCTTCGAAGCCGGCGATTCGAAGAGTGCGCTCGCCTTGATGACAGAAGAAGCTGGCGAACTCTACCTGCTCGATACGGTCGCGATTTTAGGAGACATTTTGCTGTTCGAAGATCTGCCCAAAAGCGATCCTATCTTTGGCTTTGCCAAAGAGATCGGCCTGAATCAGAGGCTTTATCCAAAATGGTACCTCGATGGCGAGGAGGGAAGTAAGAAGCAGTACGCCGGTCTCGATGCCAAGTTGCTGTCCTTGCTCACCAAGGCATCTGATTCGAATAGCGTCATTCTCAAGGCTCGGAAGCAACTCAATCGCCTCGACGGTCCGGTTTTTCTCGGAACTCCTGCGAAGGTCGATGTGAGAGGTCGGCGGGCAGCTCTGGAAGTCAAGATCCCGAATCCGAACGAGCCGGGCAAGTCGATCTCCGATGTTTACCTGTTTCGTAGAACTGAAGGGCAGTGGTTGTGGAATAGTTATGGCGACAGCTCTCGTCGGATTACAGACTCGGCAGCTGGTCCGGCGCTGGTCGATCCGGGCACTGACTTCGTTCCGTTCACCAGCTTCGATCAGTCGATGGACGACAATGCCATCTCGAGCGCGATCTTCCTCCGTCGTGACGACTTGCTTCTTCAGGATGACTTTGTTTGGCCCAAGGTCGATCTTGCCAGACTTCCGAGTTCTATCGACTCGGCGTTTCCCATCGGGGGGAGCGACGGACAGCGACCCAGCCTCAACCATCTTGCCCACGCCACTGTCATTCTAGCTGGGGGTAGCCAACGGGACGGGGAATTCAGTGCTGGCGGGGTTCTCATCAGTGCCGATGGGCTTGTCCTGACCAACTACCACGTGGCCATCGACTTTAACTCCAAGATGACTGCTCTGACGACGGCGGGCGGCTGTCATCGGGTGGTTGAGTTTCTAGCTGCAGACAAGGCTGCGGACGTGGCTTTGATCCGGATCGAAGGGGAGGGGTTTCCGTTTTTGGAGATCGCACCGAAGGTTCCGCGGGCGGGCGACGACCTGGTTCTGATTCATCACTCGGAAGAGCGCTACTTCACCTACGACCGGGGATACGTACGTCGCCACGTAGAGCTGGCCAAGACCACTTATATGGAGATGTCGGGTGAGTATGCCACCGGCGGTAGCGGTTGCGGCATTTACAATAAGGACCACCAATTGGTCGGGCTCGTCTGTATGATCGCCTACGGTTCAGGCCCAGACCTAGCGTTCGATCTACCGACCCCTGGGAAAGTAGAAGAGAAGGTATGGCAGGATCCGGACTATCTGGGAGGAGATATTCTCGTGCGTCATGCGAGTGCTTGGGTGGCGATTCGCGGGCTGTGGAAGAAGTAGGGGCCGTATTTCACGAGTGTCCTTTCCGGCGCGATCCAAAGCTCCGGCAAGCCGGGGAGCACGCCAGAACATAGTCGTTTCGTCACCCAAGTTTGGAGTGCGGTTCGCTTGTGACTACTAACAGCTCAGTCCCAATTACCGACAGGCGTCGCGAACCACCCAGCCCGATTCTTCCAAGGTCTGAAGAGCTTGTTCCTCGGGGCAGTTGGTGAGGGCTTGGACGATTCGGATGGCACGTTGGCGCAGTTTGATGTTTGAAGGATTGAGATCGATCATCAGGTTGCTCACAACCTTCCCGGACTTGGTCATCGCTACAGTAGTGAGCAAGTTCAGCACCAGTTTTGTCGCGGTGCCGGCTCGTAGTCGAGTAGAGCCGGTGAGGACTTCCGGGCCCGTATTCACGGCGATCACCCGGTCGGGTAGGGGATGCTCCCGGTAGCCGGGGTGGCAGGTCAATAGAACCGTGCTGGCGCCGATGGACTTCGCCTTGGCCATGGCTCCCCACAGGAACGGGGCATGGCCGCTGGCGCTGATTCCGACGACGACGTCTTCTGGCTGCACCGCGCGATTGGCTATGGCTCGTTGACCAGCGGCGGCATCGTCTTCGGCTCCTTCGACGGCGCTCCAGAGAGCGGATCTTCCGCCAGCGATGATGCCTTGGACGAGATCAGGATCTACTCGGAACGTCGGCGGGCACTCACTGGCATCGAGCACTCCAAGGCGACCGCTAGTTCCGGCTCCGACGTAGAAGAGTCTACCTCCGGCTTCGAAGGCTTCGACCACTTTGTTGATCGTCCACTCGATGGACTCCGACTCGGCGAGGACAGCGTCGGCAATGGTGGCATCTTCTCCGAGGATGACCCGAATCGCGTCTGCGGTCGCCATGTCGGAAAGCTCCATGGTCCTGGGATTTCGCTCTTCGGTTGGTGATCGAGTTTCCGGTTTCCAGGGTGCTGGTAGGGTGTGCGGATCTGGCTTGGGACCTACTGGAAGCTCGGTTGGATCAGTCTTGAGTAGTTTGCGCCCGAGAGCGACGGCCCCCCAGACGCTCGGTCGCGCGAGAGGTGTGACTACAGCATTCGGAAAGTGGCTTCGGATACAAGACTCGACCGATTGGGCAAACGAGGGATTCTTGAGAAGAACGGCACCATTGAGGACAAACTGAACGACATCCTTTTCGCTAACACCAAGGCGCTTTGCTGTGCTCGAGGCATCGGAGGCTAGTAGGTCTGCCGCTTGATAGAGGACCGCTTGGGCAATGTCATCTTGTCGGGATTCCGCAGCATGAAAGACAGGCACTGCGAGTCCGGCGAGTTCCGTCTTCGATGCGACTAGGGACCAATCGATGAGGTCCTCCGGCTCGTTCATTTGTAGGTGAGCGAGAAAGTCCGAACCGAGTGCCGGCCAGGCATCGTTCTCGTCGGCGGCGGCCATGACCGCCCGGAGCGACAACTGGGCTATATGGCAGGCGCTGGCGCGATCGCCTAGAACGTGACCTCGACCACCGACTTTCACTTCGGAGCCATCGATCGATACACCGAGACAACAGGATCCGGTGCCGCTGAGGACAAGCACTTGCGCTTTGGCATCGGGTGCCCACTCGGCAGCTTCTAGAGCGGTGCGTAGGTCATCGGTTGGGGCACATGGAATGCCCGGCCAGATCCGTGCGACGGCGTGACGCAACCGAACCAGATCGGCCTCGGAGCGTGCTCCGGCTAAGCCAATGCCGATTGCCGCCGGCAAGAACGGCAACCGTTGCCGGATGGCGTGCAGATGGTTGCCCAAATCGGGCGAAGGCATCAACCGCAGGTTCGCCGGACCTGCCGTAAATTGTTCCAAGATCTCGTCCTTCGCTCCAGCAAGAAGAACGGTGGTGCGTGTGGCACCACCTTCGATTCCGAGGACGTTGGCTGGCTGGGGCATCGTGCGCGTGGCAGGCGCGCCTCAGGCTAGAATATTAGGTAACCACCGACGCGGAATACCTGGAGGGCGTCTAGTCCGAAGGACTGACCATCGACCTCGTAGTCGCCGAGATTGAGCAATTGGTAACCTGCTCTGATACCGAAATTCTGGGTCAAGTCCCATGCGAGTCCGGCGCCGACGGCCCACGCCAATGCCCACGAGTCTTCGTCGAAGTCGACACCGAGTGTCGAGATATCCGCTGCATAACGGACCGCACCCAAACCGGCCTCTCCATAAAAGTGAAGCGGAGATCCTTGGCCGAATGGAATTGCGAGGCGGTAGAAGGCCATCAGCGGGGTGGCGGAAACATCTGCGTCAATACTCAAGTCGTTTCGACCGAGGCCAAACCGCTCTAACTCGTCGGCGAGGTCGCCAAGGCCGAGGTCTTCCGATCCATCGAAGGAATACACCTGAAGGTTAGCTCCAAAGGTTCCGGTCCACTCTCCACGGGAAGTCCAGCCGGCTTCAATATCCAGACCTGCAGCCGAGTCGAGATCATCGGAGCTAGCGTAGGTGGCGCCGAGACCGAGGTGAACTCCAGCGATGGCAGAGCACGGGAGCATCGCAATAGCCGTAGCGGCTAAGAGCGAGAGAACATTTAAGATTGTTAAGGGCTTCATGATAGTTAAAATATATTGACTATTTACAATTATTGCAAGTACTAGATTTCGGTTCCTCGTGGTTGTTTTGTTTGCCAATGTGAGGGATACCAATGACCCTGAACCAATTGAAGAGGCCTTTTCTCACCTTCGCATTCCTTCTGTCGCAAACGTTGGCTCAAGCTGAGAAGCCGTCGGCCACCTTGATTCCTCTATGGCCGGGCGGAGATTTAGAGGCCGAGGCAGCAAAGTCCAAGGCACCAACCATTGAGGCCTTCCTTCCCGAACCAAGTAAGGCTACTGGAGCAGCGGTCATCGTGGTTCCCGGTGGCGGCTATCGGATGCTGGTTACTAGAACAGAAGGTTCCGAGCCGGCGAGACTTTTGCAGGAACGTGGCATCGCCGCCTTCGTGCTTCGCTACCGTTTTCCAGAAAGCCGGAGCGAGGTGCCGGGAGATGATTTACGACGGGCAATTCGGCTCGTTCGTCATCGCGCCAACGACTGGGGGATCCATACCGGGAACGTCGGCGTCTGGGGGTTTTCGGCAGGCGGGCATGTGGCGGCAACCGTGGCGACGAGGCATGACCCAGGGACTACCGTTGCGAAAGACCTTGTCGAACGTCAGAGCTGCCGTCCCAGCTTTGCGCTATTGTTTTATCCGGTGATATCTATGGAGGAGGGGATCACACATCCAGGATCTAGAACATGCCTACTTGGCCCGGAACCATCGGCCGAGTTGGTCAGGGAATTCTCCAACGAGCTCTGGGTGGACGAGCAAACTCCGCCGACTTTTTTGGTTCACGCATCGGACGACCTCACCGTGCCGGTGGAGAACAGTGTTCGGTTTTACCAGTCTCTGGTAGCTCAGAAGATTCCCGCAGAACTTCTTGGATACGAAATCGGTGCGCACGGGCCTAGTGCCTTTCGCATGAATCCGACTTGGCTACCGGCGATGGACGCCTGGCTGGTCCGGCGTGGGTTGATGGAGGTGAAGTCCTCCGAGTAGGGCGGGGTAGGCTCGGTAGCACAAAGGGCCCACTAAATTTCCTTAAACAGGAAACGTGTAGTGGTGACTTCCAAGTCGCCATCACGACAGCCGATACCAATGCTTCCCTTCGGTGGGAACATCCGTATGGAAAATATCGGTGGTCTGCCCAAAGAGTTGAGCGTGAATGAGAAACATGGACAAAACGCAGAAGATAAGTGGATTTCGGATGGTCATGGGGAATAGGTTTTGTCATTCTCTCAGCTTCGGTACGGTGAGTCGGTCTATGGTTCTGTGGCAGTTCCCTGGCTACGATGAAGAAGCCGCGCCGGGTGTTACTCGGCTCGGCTAATTTCCCTTTTTCTGTTCCGACTCCATCGTCCTAGCCTCATACCATGCTCCTAAAAGTTGCCTTACCGCTCATCCTTGCTTTCATCATGTTCTCGCTTGGGCTCGGGCTGAGAAGAGAAGATTTCGAGCGGGTTCTGCGGTTTCCGAAGGCCTTCGGTGTCGGGCTTCTCAATCAGCTAGTGCTTTTACCGCTAGTGGCGTTTGGCTTGGCTAAGGCATTCGGCCTTTCTCCGGTCCTTGCCTTTGGTATGATGATCCTAGCCTTCTGTCCGGGTGGGGTGACCACCAATGTGCTCACCCGTCTCGCAGGAGGGAATACGCCACTGTCGATTTCGATGACGGCGGTGACCAGTCTATTGTCGGTGGCTACCGTTCCGTTCTTCGTCGCATGGTCGGCTACTCATTTTTTGGGCGACGCTGCATCCAAGGTGGATATTGCCAAGCTCGGGGTGACGATGTTCCTGCTGACTGCCGTTCCGGTCGTACTCGGTATGATCGTGACCAAACTTAAGCCGCGGTTCGTGGATCGGACCGGGCCGATGTTTTCCAAGGTGGGAGTGGTGTTGTTCGCTCTGATCGTAGTTGCCGCGCTGGCAAAGAACTGGGTGGTGGTCTCGTCGAACTTCAGTATTCTAGGGCCGGCGCTGATTACTCTGAATATCGTTTTACTCGCTATTGGAGTGCTTACCGGCAAACTTCTGGGCCTAGGACGCAGTGACTCGACGACGGTAGCGATCGAGTCCGGTGTGCAGAATGGCACCTTGGGAATCGCAGTCGGCGCTATCGTCGCGGCATCGGCAGTAGCCACTACCGATAGCCTTCCACCGGAGACCGTTCCATCGGCTGTCTATGGTCTGACGATGTATGCGGTGACCCTGCCCTTCGTCTTCTGGAGGAAGCGGGCTAACTCAGGTCCAAGACCGTGATGCCTTGCTCTTCCAGGATATCTCCGACTCGGCTTCCGAGTAGGTCTTGATAGAGTGGAGCCTCGGGGGTGAGGACGCTTAGGTCACAACCGAGATACTCGGTCTGGATGCCTCCACCAGCGGGGGCAAGGAGATAGAAAACCAGGTCACCTCTGCGGTCGGCCTCGACAAGCGCTCCGGCACCAGCGACGGAAGTATCATCGAACTCAGGGAGAACGAGATCGTCGAATGACGCCACCGATTCTGCGAGGCGTTCGACTTCTTCAGCTTGGCCAGCCGCGAGGTAGGAGGCCTCCAAGCCGCGAGTGTCGTATTTACTTTCCGCCTTGCTGTCCGGGTCGGTCGCGTACTCCTTACTCTCACGGAAGGCCCGTTCTAGCCGCTCGTAGTGAGCGGATAAAAGGCCGTGAATCTGAGCGACGAGAGCTTGTTTGTCCATTCGGATTGGGCCGGATGGACCGGTTACTGTGCCAGAGACGACTGGCTACCAGATCTTGTGAATTAACTTGGAGAAGACTCCCCTCTCGCTCTCGGGAGTGGCGGTGCCTTTGCGGTTCCGCTCAAAGGATCGCTCTTTCTTGAGGATGCGCTCATCAACGGTTCCAGGAACGCGTTTACCAGCCGGGATGATCCGGATGGAATCGACTTCAATTCGGCTGATCGGGTTGTCGTTCACATCGACATCGGCCTTGGCAATTTTTTCCAGGACATCTTTTCCTTTCACGATGGCGCCGAAGACGGTGTATTTGCCGTTGAGGGCGGTGTTCTTGCCCATGCTGATGTAGAACTGGCTTCCGTGGGAGGACTTGTTGGGATTGACCGGATCGTTGAGGCGAGCCATGGCAACTGCACCTTTGCTGTGCTTCTTGCCTTTTTCAGCAGGGATATCGTATCCGGGACCACCGGTTCCCCATTCGGAACGGCGGGAAGGATCACGAGACAGCGGGTCTCCGGTCTGGACTAAAAACCCTTCGATAGAGCGGTGGATAGCAAGTCCGTTGTAGTAGCCCTCGGCACACTTGCTACGGAAGTTCTGGCAGGTGAGCGGTGCGTCATTTTCATAAAGCACAAAGGCGATGGTGCGGAGCTTGTCCTCGAAGACGACGCGCATCAGGGCGATGTCCTTCTTCAGAACCTCAGATTCTTTATCTGGATCGAGGCCGACATCGAAGATTGACTCGGCGTCCTCCAGTTGTTCTGCGAGATCTCCCTGCGCTCCTGCTGGAAGAACAGTAAGGAGGGCGAAGAAGGCGGCGGTGAGAAGCTTCGTTTTCATGTCGGCGTGGTGAAGGTTACTGCAAGGAAGGTGTGCTTACCAGTGATGGTTAGCGAAGCTCCTCGATGATGGCGGGATCGTATTGCGGGGGCTGTGGTGGAGCTTGGGGGCTCAAAGGAGCTGGTCCAGCATTGACTGGCGGGGCAGGCATGTGGCCTTGGTTGGCTGACTTGATCGGGGTGAGGGCAGTTCCGCCACGCGTAGCCGTGGGCTGTGGAGACGGCAATTGGAGATTTGGATCGCCAAGGGTAGGGGCTTGGATGCCGCCCGAGGCGTGGGCGGGTTCTGTCCAAGTTCCGTCGGCTTTCTCCATGGCTTCGAGCTCTTCCACATCGGGGCGCACGATTGTCAGAGGGTCCTTCCGAATCCGCATTTCATTGAAAAAATTACTGCAGGCTGAGAGACTGAAGCACAGGGCTAGGAGGGCGAGAGGAAAGGTGATTTTCATGATGCAGAATTCGATGCGATTGTGGATTCAGCGTTCGGTATAGGGGGCTGGTTTCTGTTCGAATGGGCTAGGTTTCCTACTATCTGGTCCTTCGATGGCGAATTGGGAGGGTTCGCTGGCCAGAGACCTTGTTTTTACATAGGCTAGCGCTACCCATCGGTCAAGGATCGGGTGGATGGTGCTCGAGGTGACCTCACCCACGGATTGGCCGGTGGAATCGAGGATGGAGAGGCCAGCGAGCGACGCAGGCAGGTCGAAGCAAGCCCCCGGAGAATAGCTGGAGACCAAGTAGGCAAGGATACGATTCGTTTTGCCCGCTCGGCGCATACGCGAGATGACCTCTTGGCCAATGTAGCAACCCTTGTCGTAGCTGACGGCGATAGACTCGATTCCCGCCTCGGGAGGGAGAAGCCCGTCGGTCAGTTCGGCTCCCCACGCCGGGAGGCCTTGGATAATGCGTAGGGCGTCGGCTTGATTCGTATCGAGTCGGGGAAGTTCGGCAGTGGCACCGGTCGGAACGCCGGCCAGATCGATTCCGGCAAGACCAAAGCGGTTTGCTTTGATCGCATCGTCAGGGAGATCCGTAGGAATCCCGGTGACATGCCAAAGCTCCGGCAAATCGACTTCGGCAAATTCGACGTCATCGGCGATGGCGTAGCGTTCGAGCCGGGCCGGTAGGGTCCCGCGAAGGGAACTGTCGGCATCTATCAGGAAGCTGCCGTCGGATTCCCGCCGGACCCAGGCATCGGCTTCTAGTTTGCCCTTGGCGTTGGTGACGCAGGTGTAGACCGCTGTCTCGCTGGTAGTTAGTGCGAGGTCATTGGTTAGCTGGCCGGAAAGGTAGCGCTCGGCGTCGGAACCGGTGACGCGGATCCCGAAGCGATTCTCCAAGCAGACAAGGGCACCGGCACCGGTCGAGGCTTGTTCGAAGGCGTCGCGAGGGAGCTGGCTGGGTTCAGGCCGGGACATCGTTTTCGTTGTCGGAGTAGGGATAGCGTTCTGCGAGGACCGAGTAGTCGAGGTCTCCATGGCCATCGTCGACGGCCTTGGCCATGGCATCGGCGGCGCTCTGCAGTGTAGGAAGTTGCATGTCCTCGGACTTGGCCATCTCCAGGCCGATGAGGGCATCTTTTAGCATGTTGTTGACGGTGAAGTGAGGTTCATACTCGCCCTCTAGTATGGTGGGGAGCTTCATTTTTGTCAGCTCAGAACAGCAACCATTGATTGCAAGTGCCTCGAGCAGGCGCCGGCCGTGCAGTCCGTGGGAGCGGACAACAGCGAGCGACTCGGATAGGGCCTGTACGGTACTGGCCGAGATCATGTTGGTCGCGACCTTGAGGATAGAGGCATTGCCAAGACGACCTACGGGGAGGATTTCAGCACCACTGACTCCGAGTAGTTTTTCGGCCCGCTGGATATGGCGGGAATCACCGGCGACGTAGTAGGCAAGTTTACCAGCGGCGGCGGCATCACGACTTCCGGTGAACGGTGCGTCGAGTAGGCCAGCGCCAGTTTTCTCGAACAGGTTCGCGGCTTGGCGAAGGTGGTCGGGGTGGACGGTGCTATGATTGAGAATGAGATGCTTCGGGCTCAAGGATCCGAGCATTCCCTCCAGCACCTCTAGCAAGGCCGGGCCGTCTTTGACGAAAATCTGGATGGTATCGGTCAAGGTCGCCATCTCCGCTGGCGAGGCGACAAAATTGGGTTCTGGCTTCGGTGTCCGATTCCAGACGTAGGTGTGATACTTCGCCTCTCTGAGGTTCTGTGCGACGCGGCTCCCCACGATGCCGAGGCCGATGACGCCGACAGTCTTTTTCCGATCACCAAACATGTACGCGGAGTCTACGGTCCCCGAGCGGGAGTTCAAGACGGAGCAGACCTATTCTGTAGCGGGCACCACAGCAGGTTCCGCAGTTGGTGGTTCGGGCTTCGCCTCAGCTCCCAGCAAGGCTTGAGCTTCGGACCGCGCTTCCGCCTCGATCTTCCGATCACGCTGGATCGCCCAAGTGTCGTCGCGAATGGCGCGCTCGAAATACTTGATCTCGGGGCGACCGCGCATGGACAGGTGAAACGATTTCACGGCGGCGGCGCGACGGGAGTTGGCGATCTCTATGCTGATTTCGTCACGCATCAGTTCTAGGGACGGCACCTCCGAGGGGCGCTTTTCGCTGACCTTGGCAAGGTGCCAGCCGATCTTAGTTTGGAACGGCTCGCTGAGTTCTCCTACCTCCAGTGCGAAGACGGCGTCGGCGAAGTCTTTAGGAATCCGGGCCTTAGTAAAGTAGCCCAAGTCGCCACCTTTTTTCTTCGAGCGGGGATCGTCCGAGTGCTCCCGCGCTAGTTCTTCAAACGATTCGCCAGCAAGGATGCGGTCTCTTAAGGCTCGAATTCTAGCTTCGTGTCCGGTCTTCTTGGGATCTACTGTACTGAGGAAGATGTGGGACGCTTGCACTGCCTCGCCGATCCGCAGCTGTTCGCTGTTGGTAGCATACCAGGTATCGACTTCCTCGGGCGTGGGTCCGATAGCGCGAGCGATCTTCGATTCGATCCAATGCGTGATGTGGACGTCCTCGGTGAGTTCGGCGCGCAATTCAGCCTCGGTCATGCGCTGCAGTTTCAGCCGGGATTGGAATTCTTCGGCGGTTCCGAACTGGCCGGCCATTTCGTTGAACCGCCGCTCGACCTCGCCCTCGGGAATCGGTAGGGGCTTCAGTCGGGCATACTGGCGTAGGATGTCGTCTTGAATCAGTTGTTCCAAGGCGGTCATTCTTGTCTGTAGGCGGATTCTCAGGCGGGCATCCCGATACCGCTGCCCGCGCAAGAATAGATAGCGCTCCGCCGCTTGGTCGAGTCTTCCGCGCGTGATCGGTTTCGCGTTCACTGTCGCCACCCAACTATCTGGGCTGACTGATTTGCCCGCGCTATTGCCCTCGGAGGACTCCTTCGCCAGTCCGGCTCGCTTCTGAATGTAGTGGTAGAGCGGTCCGTGGAATACCCGCAGGTCGGCGACTAAGTAAAGCACGATGGCTCCGTAGAGAAACGGCCGCCAGGGAAAGCGGACTCGGCTGGGGATGGGAGATTCCATGGGCTTCCGGACGGAGGGTGCGACTGCTTCTTGCCGGACCCTTCAATCCGCCTACTCTAGCAGTGGGTCCCGCACCGGGTCACCGCCTTTTTCCAATGCTCACCTATCTCGCAAAACGACTCCTCGGCCTTCTGGTCGTGCTGTTTGCCGTGGTCAGCATCACGTTCCTCCTCGCACGCCTCCAGCCTGGCGGGCCTTTCGATTCCGACAAGGAGCCACCGGCCTTCGTCAAGGAGGAGCTTCTGAAACGCTACGATCTCGATGGATCCCTGTGGAGCCAATATACCCGCTACCTCGGCGACTTGGCCAACGGAGATCTGCGTGTTTCCTTTCGCTATCGGAATTGGAGCGTCAAGGAGGTCATCGCCCAGCAACTTCCGGTTTCCCTACAACTCGGCGGCATTTCCTTTGTTCTCGCTACCATCGGCGGGGTCGCGCTCGGAGCCTTGGCGGCAATGCGTCGGGATACGTGGACCGATCGCGGTGCCATGCTGGCTGCGGTTCTCGCGATTTCGTTACCCAGCTTCATTACCGGACCACTGCTCATCGGAGTCTTCTCCCTCTGGCTCGGCTGGCTTCCGGTCGGCGGCTGGGGTGGGGGATGGCGAACGGTCATCCTGCCGGCGCTCTGCCTCGCGGCTCCCTACACCGCCTACATCGCCCGACTGATGCGCAACAGTATGCTCGAAGTCCTCGGCGCCGACTACATTCGTACCGCCAAAGCGAAAGGATTGTCGCCTTGGTCGGTCGGTGGCAAGCACGCGCTCAAGGTCGCCCTACTCCCAGTGGTCACCTTCCTAGGCCCACTCGCCGCACACCTACTGACCGGCTCGATCATCGTCGAGTCGATCTTCTCGATCCCGGGGGCCGGCAGTATTTTCGTCAACTCCATCCAGAACCGCGACGGCTTCCTGCTCTGTGGGGTGGTCATCGTCTACTGCACGCTCTTGGTCCTGTTCAATCTCCTCGTCGATTTGCTCTACTGCCTGCTCGACCCGCGTATCAAACTTCAGGGAGGAGAAAGCAATGGTAGCTAGGGTCCAAGCCGCACATTCAGGCAGAAGAAGCGCTTGGAAGAAACTCCGATCGAATCGGTCCGCCGTCGTCTCGATGTGGATTCTGGGCGTCATGGTGCTCGCCGCGATCTTCCTGCCGCCGTTCTTCCCCGAGGCCGCCACTCAGCCGTCCGAGGACACCTACCTGCCGCCTTTCTCCAGCGCCAGCGAGTCAGGCTTTCTCTACCTGTTCGGCACCGATATCAATGGCACCGATCTCCTGCACAGCGTTCTCACTGGCGCGCGGGTTTCGCTGTTCGTAGGCCTAGCTGGAGCTGTCGTCGCCTTGTTCGTCGGCACCGCTTACGGTACCATCGCCGGCTTCGTCGGGGGACGATTGGAAAGCCTGATGATGCGGCTTGTCGACGTGCTCTACTCGATCCCGAGGGTGCTGTTCATCATGATCTTTATCGCCGCCTTCGACTCCAGGCTCAAGGCCATGCTCGATGCCGGTCGACATTGGGCATCCGACTCCGGAGCGACCGTCATTCACGATCTTCTCGACGCCGCCATTCCCTATTCGAGGATTCTCATCCTCATCATCTCGCTCGGCCTGATCGAGTGGCTGACCATGGCGCGAATTGTCCGAGGCCAAGTCCTAGTCCTACGCGAGCAACAGTTCGTCACCGCTTCCCGAGCCCTCGGCCAAGAGCCCCGAGGCATCGTACTCAAGCATATCCTGCCAAACCTCGCAGGCATCATCCTAACCTACCTGACCCTGACTATTCCGGCAGTCATCCTCGACGAGTCGTTTCTCAGCTTTCTCGGACTCGGTATTAGTGATCCGGCATCGAGCTGGGGCTCGCTTCTTCGCGACGGAGCGCAGGTAATTAATCCCCTTCGGAGCCAATGGTGGCTTCTGTTTTTCCCGGCCCTGTTTATGAGCCTCGCTCTACTCGCTCTGAACTTTCTCGGCGACGGTTTGAGAGATGCTTTGGATACCCGAATTGATTAGTCGATCTTATGGAAGCACAAAATCGATGTGACCGGTTTGACCGTCCTTAGAGCCGGTGCTAACCTATCAATCAGCAAAGGTAATTTCATGGAGGGAGAAACGAATTTGGTAAAGATCATCGAGGAGCAATCGTTCGATACCGCAATCGCGAATTGTGCGAATTCGCCCCTTCTTTCTATTGTCAGTGCCTCCTCCCGAGGACTCACGCTATTGTCCCAGCAAAATTTCGACGTCGGTTGCCAGATTCGTATGGGATTGCACGTTCGGCTACGTAAAGGCCGTTCCCCTTTAATACAGAACCACTTCATCTCGGTCCAAGGATTCGTCGTTGCCAGTTCTGCGCGTTGCCCTCGGGGCCGGACCATGTTCGAAATTACCCTGCTTTTCGACGATATGTCCGAAGAAGACAGGCGTATCCTCAGTAGCGTGCCTCAGAAGGCAATCCAGGCGCGGGCGAATCGCGGAATCAGCGATTACGAGGCCTTCCTCCTTGGGGAAAAGACCCGTAGTGTAGTCGGCCTGAACTAAGTGCCGCCGGTTTCTGGCGAGAATTCAGGCTTGGGGAAAATCGGTTCTATCCAGATTTCTTCACTCCATGTCCGTCTTAGCGATCAACTACCTCGAACTCCAGTCTCGCGACCTGCAGGAGACCGAAACCTTTTACTCTGACCTGTTCGGTTGGACCTTCACTCAATACGGCCCCGACTACATGTCGTTCGACAATGCCGGGCTCAGTGGCGGATTTTTCCGCACTGACGATCCGCAGCCCGGCGAGAACCGCACGATCTTGCACGAGCCAGACTTGGAAAAGATTCGAGATCACGTCACCTCCCAGGGAGTTGAACTGACTCGGGACATCTACTCCTTTCCCGGCGGTCGTCGCTTCGAATTCAACGACCCGAGCGGCAATCGACTCGCTGTTTGGGCCACGTAGACATGAGGGAGGTATGGCGCTGAAATTAGCGAAATTAGCCTCAAGCCACTAGAATTCTGTTGCCGGGAAATGGATCTCGTTACTGGTCCACTTCCGGTGATCCTCCGCACCTCCCGTAGTTGCCACCCGAGCGCCGCCAGACGGTCGAGGTTCACACATTCGGACGTGGAACCGGGGCCGCCCAGCAGACAGCAGCGAAAAGTGGCAGGACCCCGAAAGCCTGAGAATCATGGCTAAGCATCCAAGGCTCAGAGGAATAGAGAAGCAACTTCGCCGTAAGATCTGACGGTCTACCGCTGTAGTATCTAGAGCTGATGAACCCGATCCAAGAACTTGACCAACGCATCAACCGCCGCAATCTCCTGCTCCGCACTGGCTATGGCGCGGGAGCGGCTGCGCTCTCGTCTTTGCTTAATCCCGGTATTCTTCAAGCCGCGCAGTCGCAAGCAGTGGGCATCCCGTCTGTTCCGCACTTCGCGCCCAAGGCCAAGCGGATCATCTACTTGTTCATGGCAGGTGGCCCGTCCCACATCGACACCTGGGATCACAAACCAGCTCTCGAAAAACTCCATGGTCAGGAGCTTCCCGACTCGGTCCGCAATGGCCAACGAATCACCGGCATGACCTCTGGGCAGTCGTCGTTCCCAGTGGTCAAATCTCAGTTCGAGTTCACCCAACACGGCGACTGCGGACGCTACGTCTCCAGCCTACTCCCACACACGGCGAAGATCGTCGATGACATCGCCGTAGTGAAGTCGGTCCATACGGAAGCGGTCAATCACGACCCCGGTATCACCTTCATCAATACCGGCTCCCAGCAACCCGGTAAGCCGTCGATGGGAGCTTGGCTCTCCTACGGGCTGGGCTCCTCGAACGAGAACATGCCGTCCTACGTGGTCATGGTGTCGCGCGGCGATGGCAACCTGCAGGCACTCTACTCGCGGCTCTGGGGCTCCGGCTTCCTGCCTGCCGAACATCAGGGCGTCAAGCTACGCAGTTCTGGAGCACCGGTGCTGTATCTGGCAAACCCCAACGGAATCACCACATCCGATCGAAGGTCCATGCTCGACGGCCTTGCCAAGCTCAATGCCCAGCATCACGACCAGTTCGGAGATCCCGAGACCCAGGCCCGCATAGCCCAATACGAGATGGCCTTTCGCATGCAGGCCTCGGCACCCGAGCTCTGTGATGTCTCGAAAGAGCCAGACCACACCTTCGACCTCTACGGCGAGGACGCCCGCACTCCCGGAACCTTCGCCGCCAACTGCCTCCGTGCCCGCCGCCTCGCCGAGTCGGGGGTGCGCTTTATTCAGCTATTCCACCGCGGTTGGGACCAGCACAGCAACCTGAAGAAGAATCTCTCCGGCCAGTGCAAGGACATCGATCAGGCATCCGCAGCTCTAGTCACCGACCTGAAACAACGCGGAATGCTCGACGACACCCTCGTCGTCTGGGGTGGCGAATTCGGTCGCACCGTCTACCAGCAGGGTAAGGCCGGCGACGACAAGGCCGGGCGCGACCACCACGGCCGATGCTTCTCCGTCTGGATGGCAGGCGCAGGAATCAAAGGCGGCATCGAATACGGCCAGACCGACGACCATTGCTACAACATCGTCAAAGACCCGGTCCACATCCGCGACCTCAACGCCACCATTCTCAACCGCGCCGGCATCGACCACGACCGCCTGACCTTCAGTTACCAAGGCCTCGACCAAAAGCTCACCGGCGTCGAACCGGCCCATGTGATCAAGGGGCTACTGGCCTAGCCTGTCAGAGACTACTGCCCGATCGGCACAAGGTCGAACGTACTAACATATCCGGACTCCCCCCAGGGACTTTCGATTTGCGTGTACAACGTCGTCGCTTCGACCACCCGAACTCGCTGGCCATAGGCCAAAATCTCATCTGGTCCCTGACCTGCCGGGCGCTTGGCGTAGAAGCCAGACTTCATTTCGCCGATGATTGCTTGAGACCCAGGGGCGAGATCGGCGATGGCAGAATCGGCATCAAAGCTAGAGCAAGCCGGTAGCAGAGACGCAGCAATCGCGCAGGCGAGAAGTTGAGGTCTGTTCTTCATGCACAAAATGATACTCTAGATAGCCGGATTTTCCAAGCCTCCGAACTACCATTTCTAGTCGCCCGCCCCGGCAACATGCTCTAAGGTCCGCGCGTGTCCGACCCTGAACAAAGGAAGAAGATTGCCATCATCGGAGCCCACGGGCGACTTGGCTCCGCTCTCGTTGGTGCCCTGTCGTGGCAACACGATATCGTGCCGATCCCTCGAACTCGTCTGGATTTTAACGATCGCGACCAGCTCGACAAAACCTTAGCGCCCATCGACTTCGACCTGCTGATTAACACCGCAGCCTTCACCGATGTCGATAAGTGCGAAGACGAACGCGACATGGCCTTCAACGTCAACGGCCACGCCGTCGGCGCCATTGCCCGCCACGCCGCCGACCGCGGAGTGCGCATGATCCACTTCAGCACCGACTACGTCTTCGACGGCGAGAAGACGGAGCCCTACACCGAAGACGACACACCCAATCCGATCAGCGTTTACGGCGAGTCGAAACTGCTCGGCGAGCAGCAACTTCTGGAAGCCTGCGCCGACCACCTCGCCGTCCGCGTCTGCTGGGTCTTCGGCCCCGCTCGGCCTGGCTTCCCCGATTGGATCGTCGATCAACTGATCAAAAACGACTCATTCTCCGTGGTTCAGGACAAGACAGGATCGCCCACTTACACCGTCGATTGCTCGAACTACCTAGCCCCCCTCTTATTCGGAGACAAGGCTACCGGCGGCATCCTTCACCTCGCCAACTCGGGTGCCCCGACCTGGCAAGAGTGGGCCCAACAATGCGCCGATTCCGCCGCCAAGGCCGGCGCCCCGCTCAAGGCAACCACCGTCGGTGGTGTCCCAATGGACTCGATCACCGCTTTTAGAGCCAAACGCCCACGCCACTCTGTCTTGTCCCTCAGCCGCTATGAAGAGCTGACAGGGACGACGCCACGCCCGTGGGCCGAGGCCATAGACGACTACTTCGACACCCACTATAGCGCCCCGAACTCCGAGTCTACCGAGGTATGAAAGACCAGCTTCAAAAATTCGCCGAAACCCGCCCGGAGGGAGCTTGCTGGACTCAGTGCCACGCCCCCTACGAAAGCATGTATTTCGGCACGCGAGGCGAAGTCATTGCCTGCTGTTACAACCGATCTAACCCGCTCGGACACTACCCAGAGAAGAGCCTCCGAGAGATCTGGGACGGCAAGACCGCACGGAAGCTACGCACCGACATGCTCTCCGACTCCTCGCTTCCCATGGGATGCGACCTCTGCGCCAGCCAAGTTCAAGCAGGCAACTTCAGCGGCCTCCACGCCGCAAAATATGACCTTTACGCCGGCGAACAACAGGCGGGCCTACGTGACAAGACCGGCGGTATTGTGACCAGCGGGGGCGAACTTCAGAAGACCTACCCGAGTATCATGGAGTTCGAGCTATCGAATTCCTGCAACCTCGAATGCGTCATGTGCCACGGTGGATTCTCGTCTTCCATTCGCAAGAACCGCGAGGGCCTCGACCCGCTCCCCAATCCATACGACGAGAAATTCGTCAGCCAGCTCGATGAGTTCATCCCGCACCTGACGGACTCGAAGTTCCTCGGCGGCGAGCCCTTCCTCATCGGCATCTACTACGACATCTGGGATCGCATGATCGAGCTCAACCCCTCAATCCTAACCCACATCACCACCAACGGATCGATCCTCAACCCACGGGTCAAACGCGTCGTCGAAAAGCTCAACGTCTTCATGATCATGTCCATCGACTCGATGGTTCGCGAGACCTACGACAAGATCCGCATCAACTCGAACTTCGACCAGGTCCAGGAAAGTATCGAGTACTACTACGCCACCACCCGCGCAAAGGGCAGCTCCATCGGCTTCGCCACCTGCCCGATGACCAGCAACTGGCACGAGATGCCCGACCTGGTCGAATACTGCAACCAGAAGGAGATCAGCATCTACTTCAACACGGTCATCTTCCCGCGCGAGTGCTCGCTTCAGTCGTATTCCTCCGCCGAGTTGGACAAGGTCATCGCCCACTTCGAATCGAACTCCCCTGCCGAAGGCAGCCTCAACTGGCAACCGCTCAGCGACCTGATCAACCAGTGCCGCCACTGGCGCAACGAGGCCCGTTCCCGGGAGGACAATCCGCAAGATGATGCGCTCGGTTGGACGCTCTACCCAAACTCCGCCATCCAAGCCCGTCCGCGAATCAAGGAACTGCAAAAGCTGTTTAGCGAACGCTGGGAAGACCGCTCCGATCTTGAGAAGGATCTGCGCACCTTCCGCGCCGACTGCCCAGACGACTTCGTCTTCGTCCGCGCTTTTCTCTACGGTGCCGCCTACGCCTATGCAGACAGAGAAAGCGTCGATCCCGACACCTCGGTGATCTTGCGCAAGAAGGCCGAGTTCTTGATCGCCAACTACGAGAACTTCTCCGACCGCGATGCTTACGCCGACCGGCTCCTAACCACCGACCCGCGCGAGACCATGCGCCTCGTCCACGGCACCGCTATCGATCGGCTCAAGCTCTCCCCCGCCAATATCTTCGCAGCCGTAAGCTAGCCAAGACTTGAGGCAACCTGGGCTCTCCGATCTACCGTGGTTACCTCGGAAATCTTGCCCTACCTTGACACTTGCATCAATAAGTGTTTTTTTGAACAAATGAGCATCTACCAGCCAGAACTCCTCCTCCCTCCTTCGGACGAGACTGCGCAGGAGATCGACTACGCCACCAGCGACTCCGAAACACGCGGTGCCGTATTTACTCGCAATGAAGTGGTCTGTTTCATACTTGACCTCATTGGCTGGACTGAAACAAGCAATCTCAACAAAGCCTCTCTTCTCGAACCTTCCTTCGGCGCCGGCGAATTTATCACCGAAGCGCTCCGCCGTTACCTCAAGAGCGTCGATTCCCCGACCAACGAACAGCTGGAGCAAGCCTTTCTCGGTGTCGAGATCCACGCGGCCTCCCACCCTGAGGTAACATCGACACTCACGTCGATTCTCGTCTCCCACGGATTCCAAAACGATACCGCCAACAGCATTGTCGAAAAATGGCTGGTTATTGGCGATTTCCTTACCATCCCGATTGATCAAAAATTCACCCACATCGTAGGAAATCCGCCCTACATCCGCCAAGAATCAATCCCCGACTCCCTCCTCCGTATCTACCGAGCTCGTTACGCGACCATGTATGACCGCGCGGATATCTACGTCCCATTTTTCGAACGAAGCCTCGAACTCCTCTCCCCCTCAGGCGAACTCGGATTCATCTGCTCTGACCGCTGGATGAAGAATAAATACGGCGGCCCCCTGCGCGAACTCGTCTCTCTCAGCTCCCACCTGAAAACCTACGTGGATTTTACCGGCTGCCCCGCCTTTGATCAAGAAGTCGTCGCCTACCCAGCAGTCACCGTCATCACCAACCAAAGAGGCTCTATAACAAACGCCGCTTACCGCCCTAAGGTAGACGGCAAAACTCTTAGCTCTCTCACCCCAGCCCTTCGAGGGGACACTGATCATCCCGACGTGTTTCGTGCTGAGGATGTCGTCACTAGTTCTCAACCCTGGATCCTAGAACGATTCGACCGACTCGCCGTAATTCGACAACTAGAGCGCGAATTCCCTACCCTCGAAGAATCCGGATGCAAGGTAGGCATCGGCGTCGCCACCGGGGCAGACAAAGTCTACATCGGAACCACAGAAAAACTCGACGTCGAACCTGAGCGACTTCTCCCCTTAGTCACGACCAAAGATTTCAAAGACCAAAATATCGACTGGAAAGGTCTCCACGTTCTCAACCCCTTCGACGGTGATTCCTCTAACCTAGTCGATCCCGCCAACTTCCCAAAATTTGCCAGCTACTTAGAAAAACATCGACCTCTGATCGAAAAAAGGCACGTAGCAAAAAAGAACCCAGGCGCTTGGTTTAAAACTATCGACCGCATCCACCCAACGCTCACAAGCACCCCAAAGCTACTCATCCCTGACATCAATGGAAAAGCCGACATCGTCTATGACAAAGGCGAATTCTATCCCCACCATAATCTCTACTTCATCACTTCTTCCGACTGGGATCTCCAAGTCCTCCAAAAAATCCTCCTCAGTCGATTAGCCGAAGCTTTTGTTGCTACCTACTCAGTAAAAATGCGCGGCGACTGCCTCCGCTACCAAGCACAATACCTCCGTCGGATCCGTGTCCCGCGTTGGCAGGACGTCTCCACATCCCTCCAAAACAAATTAAGAAAAGCCACGCAGAAAGAAATCACCCCCCTCATCCAGAAACTTTATCGCCTTGACGATCAGAGCTGGGAAGCCTTGGCTCCCTAGTAAGTGACTTCTCAAAAGGACAAGAGCCCCCAAGAAACCCTCTTTCAAACCGCTATCGACACTTGGTGGCGATCGAAGCAACGAAACGTCGATGAGACATCCACCGCGCAAGGCGGCTCCCGTAGCGAAAATCTGAGAGGAGACACAATGGATGGCTTCCGTGATGTCCTCTATGGCGAGCTGATCAAACTCGGTGTTTCTCCCGATGATATGTTCACCGGCAGCCAACTCAATAAACTTGCCTCCAATCTTCCCGGATTCTATCGAGCAACCAAAAACTGGGATCTCGTCGTTTGCAAAAACGCAAAAATCCGAAACTTCGATCAAGCCCCCTCAAAACCTCAGCTCCTCGCCGCGATCGAATTCAAATCGCAAAAGGACTCCATCGGCAATAATCAGAACAATCGGATCGAAGAATCGATTGGGAACGCCGTAGATTTCTGGGACTCCTACGAGCAAGGCACTTTTGGCTCATTACTCCCAAGACCATGGCTCGGCTATCTCTTCATCGGACGCTATGAAGAGGGCCAAAAAAACAAGTCCGTCAAAATTACCCACCCACTCATCTCGGTGGATCCCGTTTTCTCAACCACCAAAGAGAACTGGGAAGAATCGATCAAATTTAACGGCTGCTCCTACGCTGACCGCTACCGCATCTTTCTTGATCGCATGATCGGTAAAAAACTCTACGACGGTGCCTCCTTTCTCATCACCAACGAAACGATCGCCAACAAGACCCCAAACTACCAAGTCCTTTACCCCCACCTCTCCGGCGCCACATTCGTCAAAGGCCTTCTCAATCACTTGAAAGCTTACTACTTCGACCAAGAAACTAGTTAAGGCCACGTCCCCGGTAAGCCTATTTTGTAGGGTGAGCCCTTCGTCGAGGAATTTTTTCGTTTCAATCCTAGCGCGCCCGCTAGCAGGCCTTAGACCACTAGGCGAGGGAAAAAACTTCTCTTCTATCGCCATCCAAGGTTGCCACCTATGGGTGGTCGATGGTAGGCAAGGGGTTCGCGTTCTAGCGGGCTTTTCTAGGCTCTTGGGACCGAGATACTCCTACATTCCATCACCTGATGCTCCGCCAAGACCGCGCCACCAGAGAGTTCCTCAACGCCTTCGACGACGACGTCAAAAAAGAAGGTCGATCCATCCACGAGGAGGGTTGCGTCAGCGACATCCACGGCAACCACATCCTCATCGAGGCCAAGGTCGAACACGAAGGCCAAGACTTCCGCACCGCACTCAGACTGAACGGCAACGAGTGGGTCGGCTACAGCAACGAGGAACGCGGATCTTGGACCGCTCAAGTTTATGCCACGATGCTCGAGCGGATCCAGCGCGGAGACTCTCTCCCGTCCGCTGCTGCTGCCGAAGGCGAGGGCTCTGCCTCGATCTACGAAATCGCGGAGACGAAACTCGGACGCTCCCTAGTTCCAGACGAAGAGATCTTCCTCGGCAAGATCGAAAAACGCTTCCGGCGCTGGGAAGCCACCGAAGAGCTCTACGACACCGATGTCGTCCGACTCAATAGCTCTTGGGAGATCGAAGGCTACGAGCCGATCGTTCTCTGGCCCAGCCCTCCGACCTCGGTCATGGAGTTCTGGAACTACCTTGCCTACTCCTTTGAGAAGAAGAAGATCGGTATGCCTCCGTTCATGCGCGCCATCACTGACTTCGAGTCGGTGCAGGCCAGCCTCGAGGTCTGGGAACGCCAACGCGAGGTCGCCTCTTGGAACGCGTCGATCCATACCTTCACCGCCACTCCTCCGGACGCCAGCCGCCGCACCGCCACCTACCGCCTGCTGGTCACTACCGACGACGTGCGCTTGCAGGAAAGGACCGGCGACGACACCGAGTTCGAGACTATCACTACCCCGGCGGAGTATGCCGAAATCCTCGCCGCTCTCGAAGGTGGTCAGCTGGAACTCGATCCCGCATCCGAGCTCGTCCTGCGCCACTTCCAGCACCACTGGAATGAAGAAGCCAAGCTCGAGTTCGACCTACGCGATCCCAACGGCGGACGGCTCCTCAATCAGCTGTTCCACCAGGAGCTTCTGCGCGACAGCTTGGTGAACCTCGACGAGAGCCCCTTCACCGTCATCGATGGCAAGATCGGCTGGTCCTGCAAAGAAGCCGAGTTCGAAAATGGCGACCCGTCTTGGCGTCTGTCCCTGCTCTCCCCCGAAGGTGAGTCGATCCCTCACGCCCTCCGATTGCTCCCCGGCTCACAGAACCTCTACCTGTCCGACGACGTCGTCTTCCGCGGCCCCGAGTTCTGGACCGAGTCTACCGAAGTCTTTCCGAACTACGACATCCATCCAGAGATCATCGAGACCGGCACCGGTGTCGAGTTCCTCGCCCGCCTGAGCGCCGACCTACCCGAGTCACTCTCTGGACGAGTCCGTGAGCGGCCGATGCTGGTCACTATCAAGCTCGAGCTTCGTCAGCGCGCCACCACCGCCGACAGCGAGCATGTGGTCGCTTCGGTCACCGCCGCCGACAGCGCCGACGAACGGGTCGAAGAGTTGGACAAGGACGGATGGCAAGTGCGCCAAGAACCTGAGGATGACGGCGAATCGCTGTATCGCTACGACCGCTCCGCCTTGTTCCTGTTCCCCACTGTTCTCGATCCGCTTCGTGCTAGCTACGACGCTGGGATGAATGCCTTCAAGGTCCGTGTCACCAAGGCATTCCCCGAGAAATTCGCCGAATGGGTCGAGTCCCTGCCTCCCGGCATCGATCTGCAGCCCGACGGCGAGATCAAAACGTTGCTCGAAGAGCCCGTCGCAGGTAGCGTCCGCTTCGAGGTTCAGGAATCAGAAATCGACTGGTTCGATGTCAAGGTCGCCATCGACGTGGAAGGTCACGAAGACCTCAGCGAAGAAGAGGTGAAGTCCTTGGTCAACGCTCGCGGCGACTATGTTCGCCTCAAGGGACGTGGCTGGCTTCGTCTCAAGCTGAAGATGGAAGAAGACGCCAAGGAAGCGATCGAGCGCCTCGGTATCGACGCCTTCGACATGTCGGGCAAGACCCACCGCATGCACGCCCTGCAGCTCGCCGATCCCGGAGCCAAAGAGATCTTCGACGAAAAGGCGTGGGAAGACATTTCGTCCCGGGCTTCGAACCTGAAACTTCAGGTCAAGCCAGCCACCTCCGACATGCTCAAGGCCGACCTCCGGCCCTACCAAGTCGAAGGTTTCCACTTCCTTTCCTACCTCGCGACCAACAACTTCGGCGGCATCCTCGCCGACGACATGGGTCTCGGAAAAACCATCCAGAGTATCTCGTGGATTCTCTGGCTCCGTGAGAAGAGCGAAGAAACCGAACCACCTCCGACCCTCGTTGTGGCACCCAAGTCGGTGCTCGATGTCTGGGCTGCTGAGCTCGAAAAATTCGCTCCGATGTTGACCTACCAGGTGCTTCGTAACAAGGACGAGTTGGATATCGAACACGTCCGCAAGGAAGTCGATGTCCTCATCGTCAACTACGCGCAGCTCCGTTCCTGCATCGAAGAATTGAAGAAGATCTGCTGGGCCGCTGCCATCCTCGATGAGGGACAGCAGATCAAGAACCCTGATAGCAAGGCAGCCAAGGCTTCCCGCATGATCGAGGCCGAGAACCGTCTGGTCCTTTCCGGAACACCGATCGAGAACCGCCTGCTCGACGTCTGGAGCCTCATGGCCTTCGCCATGCCCGGTGTCCTTGGCGATCGCAAACACTTCCGCGACCGCTTCGACAAGCGCAAGGACCCCGCCGCACAGAAGCGCCTCACCGCGCGGCTTCGCCCGTTCCTGCTCCGCCGGACCAAGAACCAGGTCGCCCTCGACCTGCCACCGAAGGTCGAAGAAGACGTCCTCTGCAAGATGGACGACGCCCAACAGGCAATCTACGACGCCGAACTCCAGCGCGCACAGGACCACCTGCTCGAACTCGGAGAAGACGGAGTCCGAAAAAATTCCTTCGCTGTGCTCCAGGCCCTCATGCGCTTGCGCCAGATCTGTTGTCACCCGGTGCTCATCGACGAAGCACATCGCGAAGTCGAGAGCGCCAAAATGGAGACGCTGTTCTATACGCTCAACCAGCTCCAACAGGAGGGCCACAAGGCACTAGTGTTCTCGCAGTTCACCTCGCTACTCACCCTCGTGGAAGAGCGACTGGAGGACGAAGGCATGCCTTACCACCTCCTCACAGGCAAGACCGAGAACCGAAGCGAAGTCGTTCGTAACTTTCAGAAGAGTAAGGATCCCGATGTCTTCCTGCTCTCGCTTAAGGCGGGTGGAAGTGGTCTGAACCTGACCGCAGCCAGTTATGTCGTCCTGTTTGACCCGTGGTGGAACCCCGCCGTCGAAGCCCAGGCGATTGACCGGACCCACCGGATTGGCCAGACCAACAATGTCATGGCCTATCGTCTGATCGCTCGCGATACCGTGGAAGAAAAAATCCGCCGACTCCAAGCCCAGAAGCAGGAATTGGTCAAAGGCGTCCTCGGCGACGGCGGTGCCGACACCGCCTTCACCAACAATCTCGACATCAAGGACCTGCGGTTCTTGCTCGGACAGGGAGCGTAGGCAGACACCTAGCTAGACTGGTTCGATTGTAGTCGACGTTTGCCATGGTCATCGTTTCCATATTGATGACCAAGGCTTGGTTTCAGGTTCCAGAACCGAAACACCGTCTTTGCGATCGATGCAGTCGTATTAGCCGCCGCATCTGGCTGATCTCTTAGGACCACTATCCAAAAGGACGGCATAAAGTGAGACAAAGGGCTTCTGGCTGAAGGAACACTGCAAGTAAAAGTAGGGAGGGAAATATCCCTACTCCTTGGCCTCTAGCTCACCCCTCATAGCTCATAGCCCCTACTCCTGCTTCTCCAGCTCCGGTTGCGTCCACGGTGCCTGGCGGTCCTTGTGCTTGCCCTTGATGTCCTTTACTTCTTGCTCGGTAACAATGGGGAGCATTTCCTGGCCCCAAGCGTAACGGATGTAGCTGAGCAGGTAGGCGATGTCGCGCTCGCGGGTGATGCCAAGGGCAGAGACAGGGGCCATGTATCCGGCTTGGTAGGTGATGTCGTCGAGCGGACCGATGAGACCGTGCAACAAGATCGGCACCAGTTGTGAAGCCGGGCCTGCGACGCGAGGCGATCCCATTAGTGGTGGCGCGAGGTAATTGTCCGTGCCAGCGACTTTCAGACCGGACCCTTCGGCTCCGTGGCAGGTGATGCAGGACTTGTAGAAGAGCGTCTCGCCACTGCTGATCGCCCGCTTGTCATCGTTCGACATGTCGTCGGGAAATTTCAAGCCGCGGTTCCAGTTGGCGACCATGGCCTTCATCGACGCCTTGGCGCCAGCGCGCTCGGACTCGGGGATGACTTCGAAGCTACTGCCGTCGGCCAAGCCCTTGATCAACGGAAGCTCGCGCTCTTCCCAGAGCGAGACGGTAGTAGCGAGTTGCACGCCTCGATTACCGAGATGTTTGCGGGCGGCCTGTTGCACCAGCTCCTGGGCGGGCTCGCTGTCTTCGAGTAGTCCGAGAGAGAGGATGACCTGCTGGGCGACCTTGGCCGAGCGGTCCTGAGCCAACTTCCCGAGTCCCGAAACTAGGCCCGGATCGGCCAAGACGAGGGTCTCAAAGATTTTCACCACAGCGGCCCGAACTCGTTCATCGTGGTCTTCGCCGACGATTCTTAAGGTTCCAAGATCTGCGGCACCACAGCCTTCGAGTGTCCACAGTGCATGGAGTCGAGCCAGTGGGTTCTGCGCATAGGTAGCGATGTCCTTGAGCAATGGAACGACGCTATCTCGGTCGTCGCGGAGGACGATCAGCTTCTGCGCCGTGTCGCGCCACCATCCGCTCGGGTGTTCGAGATGGCGGAGCAGGCTGAGGGTGCTCTCGTCGAGCATGCGCGGGCGCGGTCCGGGGGCGTGGTCTTGGTGGCGAATGCGCCAGATGCGGCCGTGCTGGTTGTTGTCGTGCAGACCGTTGGCGACGATATTTTTCCGTGGCTCAGGGCTGAGCCAGGCGGCGTCCTGAATGATACCGCGATACATGTCGGTGACATAGAGCGTGCCATCCGGTCCGTGAGCGGTGTTCATAAACCGGCTGTTGATGTCGGGCGAGAGTAGGAATTCATCGGTGCCCGATTCGGTCTTCTCCAGCCAGACGAGACCACTGCGGTCCTCGACGTTGGCGCGGCGGATGACGTGGATGGTTGGGTCGGCAAAGAAGTAGCGCCCCCTGTCCTCGAACGGAAGCTTATGGCCACGATAGACCGACTGGCCACAGGCCGAGGTGAAGCCCCGCTTGGCCGAGACGTCGCCGCCGCGGTCGTTAAGTGTGCAGAGACTGGTGACCTGCTTGAACTCCTGCGTGTAGGGCTCGCCCAAATCGACGGGGATTCCGGGGATGCTCCGTCCGGCTTTTCGGCGCGCGATGTCCCAGTAGCGGGGATCGATGTGGGGGTAGAGAAGCGGGTCGCTATTGGCAATCCAGAAGAGTTTGCCCTCGTCGTCGTGGTCGAGCCCCCATTGGGTCCAGTGGCCCGGCTGCTTCTCCATTTTCCAGTCGCCATTGGTGAACCGGTAGCGCTCTTGGTTGTAAGAGATGTAGATGTAGTTATCGAGATTCCAGATAAGCCCAGAGTCCTGATGCTCGACCGACGTTTTCGGGCCATTCCTGCCGTCTTCTCGACCGACGAACAGCTGAGTCTTCTCATCGGCCACGCCGTCGCCATCGGTATCGCGGTAGGCGAAGATGTCCATAGTGTCGGTCTCACGCACAGCGATGCGGTCGTCGAGGGGCAGGATCATGCGCGGAAGGTTCAGGTTGTCGATGAAGGTCGTGACCTTGTCCATCTTGCCGTCGCCATTGGTGTCCTCGAGCCGCTTCACTCGGCCGTTCTTGAGCGTCTTGGTTCCGGTGCCTTTTTCGTCCTGCATGTAGCTGCGCATCTCGGCGACATACATGAATCCATTGCCGTCCCAGACGGTGAGCACTGGCTCCTCGACCAGCGGCTCGGACACAACCAGCTCGGCGACGTAGCCCGGCTGGAGTTGGAAGGTCGAGCGCTCCTCTTCGGGCGTGAGCATCGAATACGGGTCCGCCGCCTTTTTCGCCATCATCGACTGGTGAGCGTAGAGATTGGCGTGAGTGGGCTGCTCCAGATCGTTCCACGCGACCATGCTCGGCTTGGCCGTGCTCGCTTCCTCTGCACTCGGAAATCCAGCTGGAATCGGCAAGGTGACCTCGCCGGTGGCAACATACTCACAGCTCCTCGCGATGATTGTTTGGAAGCCAACGCATTCGACGCTGGTGAAGGCCGTGTCGCCTTTCCAAATATGTCCCATGCTCGTCACCACGACCCGCCCCTTGCCGAAACCGACCTCCCAAGTCAGCGGCTCGTGCATTCCGGATCCGCGCTGCTCTGGGTCAGAGAAGGCGCTTGAGAGCACCGTCATATTCTCCGCCGGTCCACGCATGTTGTGGTAAAGCTCGTCGCTGGCGTGCATCCAAACAGCTGGCAGGTCGCGCATGATCGGGTGATCCACGGCTCGCACCGCTACCTGAAATGGGTGTTTGCTGCTGTGGCTGGACTTGCCCTCGTTCGGAAGCTCAGAAACGGCAGGAAAGATCACTTGGCCCGTGTCCGGATCGATCTTCGGCGCCTTGCCAAAGAGAGCCGGACGCCAGCCGAGACCGATCATCTGGTTGAACTCGTCCCAATTGCCGAAACCGTTGTTCGCAGCGTGGACCAGTACTAATCCGCCGCCGGCTCGAACGTAGTCGACCAGCGCTTGCTTGGTCTCCTGCGCCCACTCGTTGCCGTTGTAGTTTAAGACGACGACATCATGCGCGGCGAAGTCGGGCTTCCACTGACTCCAGATATCACCGAATGCGTCCTTTACCGGCTGCGTGGCAGCCTTGTAGCGACCCCGGGCGTCATCCAGACCAGCGATTACCGCCGGGTCCTTCGACCGAGTCTTATAGGGAGCCGTGTGGACCGCTATCTCCGGAGCAGTCTCGACTTGGACCTGAAACCGACCCGAGCTTTCCAGCGTCGAGCGGAGCGCATCCGTCGTCGCCACCCAGTCATGGTTGTTCCGACCATCGACAATTAGCGCGCTCAGTGGCTGCCCAACAGCAGGTGACAAACTACCGACCAGAAGCGCTAGGGAGAGACCGAAGACTCGAATGGAAGAGGAACAAGTTTGCATGGCTAGGTATAGATGAGCGGAATTGGCCTAAGCTTACCTTGGTATTTTATTGATACCGTAACAAGGACCAACCCCATGACGGAGGGGTAGGCATAGGAATTCACTGTGGTCTTGGCGAGTTCACTCTACCAACACAGCAGTCCTGGTCCTCGTAGCTGAATTCAGCAGAACTTGGTCCAAGGCATCAGAACCGAGAGCCAGGCGCCAAAGTCTGGCGACTTCAGCTACCGACCGTCGGATTCTTAACCCGGTTTTTGCCCGTCGCTACTACGTCTTCGCCGCGGCCTTCTTCTCAGGCTCGGCGGCTGGCAGTGGAACGGCCTTGGCGGTGACCTTGACGAACTTGGTCGAGTAGTCGGCCCAGTTGTCGAGGATGTCCTTGGCGCGCAGGCTATCGGTGCGTTCGAGGTGCTTGCAGACCAGTTCCTTGAGAAGGGTCTCGCCATCGGCGTCGAGAGGGTTGCCCTCGATCATCTCTGGGTTGTGCATCAGGTCGAACGTTCCTGCCTCGTCGAGGATGTAAGCGGTTCCGCCACTCATTCCGGCGCCGAAGTTTTTGCCGATTTCGCCGAGGATGACGACGGTGCCGCCGGTCATGTACTCGCAGCAGTGGTCACCCACTCCTTCGACAACCGCAGTGCCACCGGAGTTCCGCACGCAGAAGCGTTCGCCTCCTCGTCCGGCTGCGAACAGCGAACCGCCAGTGGCTCCATACATGACGGTGTTGCCAAGGATCGCGTTCTCCCAGGAGTTAAACTGAACTCCTTCAGGCGGACGGATGATGACTTCGCCACCAGACATTCCCTTACCGACATAGTCGTTCGCTTCACCCGTGAGGATGACCTTGATTCCGCCACAGAGGAACGTGCAGAAACTCTGCCCGGCGCTACCGCTGAGGTTCAAAGTGATGGTTCCTTCGGCGAGCCCGTGATTGCCATGCATGTAAGCGACCTGACCGGACAGCTTGGTGCCGACGTTCCGATTGGTGTTCTTGATCTTGTAGGACAACTCGACTGGAGCCTTGGTCTGAATTGCGCTGTGAGCCTGCTGGAGGATCTTGTCGTCCAGTGGGTGCGGGTGATTGCCGTCATTTCGATCGGTCATCGTCCGACGCGGAAGGTCCTCGCCATTCTCCCGAGCCACATCGCGGAGGACGCGGCTGAGATCTAGGGTGTTGGCCTTGGGGTGATCGGGAATAACGCGCTGAGAGAGGAACTCGGTGTGGCCGACCAGATCGTCGATCCGCTCGACTCCGATGCTCGCCATCAACTGGCGGGTCTCTTCGGCGACAGCGTTGAAGTAGTTGACTACGTGAGCCGGATCTCCTTTGAACTTGGCTCGCAGATCATCGCGCTGAGTGGCGATTCCAACAGGGCAGGTATTGAGGTGACACTGGCGGACGTAGACACAGCCAAGAGCGATCAGAGCCGTGGTTCCGAAGTTGAATTCTTCGGCTCCGAGCAAGGCTCCCATTAGGACATCTCGACCATTCTTGAATCCACCGTCCGTACGAAGCGTGACGCGGTCGCGGAGGCCGTTGAGCATGAGCACCTGCTGGGTCTCGGAAAGACCGAGCTCCCATGGCAAGCCCGCGTGCTTGATCGAGGAAAGCGGCGATGCACCGGTTCCGCCATCATGACCGGAGATCAGGATGATGTCGGCGTTCGCCTTGGCTACACCAGCGGCGACAGTGCCGATACCGTTCTCGGCGACCAGCTTGACGCAGACGCGAGCGCGCGGGTTCACCTCCTTCAGGTCGTGGATCAGCTGGGCCAAATCCTCGATCGAGTAGATGTCGTGGTGCGGCGGCGGCGAGATCAAGGTCACGCCTTCGACCGTGTTGCGTAGCTTGGCGATGATGCCGTTGACCTTGTGTCCCGGAAGCTGACCACCCTCACCAGGCTTGGCTCCTTGGGCCATCTTGATCTCGAGCTCCTCGGCATTTGCCAGATACTCAGCACTGACGCCGAATCGACCCGAGGCGATCTGCTTGATCTTCGAATTCTTGTTGGTGTTGAAGCGCGCGGGATCTTCCCCACCCTCACCAGAGTCGGACTTTCCACCGATCTCGTTCATGGCAATCGCCAAGGCCTCGTGGGCCTCCGGGCTGATCGCACCGAGCGACATGGCAGCCGTGGTGAAACGCACCCGGATGTCCTCGATCGGCTCGACTTGATCGATCGGAATCGGTCCATTCGCACTCGGCACGAGTTCCATCATGTCGTGCAGTGTGCACGGAGCGGACTCCTTGATCGCGGCGAGATACTCTTCGTATTTGTCCCCGTCGTTCTCGCGCACGAAGGCGTGGAACGGCTTGATAGTCGGGCCACCAATCTGGTGTTTCTCGCCATTACGACGCCAGCGATAGTAACCGGGGTCCCCGAGCTTGAGCGGTCCCTCTTCCGGAACCGGAACGCTGAATCCAGCGTCGTGACGAGCCAGACTCTCGCGAGCGATCTCTTCGTAGGTGATGCCTTCGACCTGCGATGCGGTGCCGCTAAAGCACTCGTCGATCAGGTCGGTGTGAAGACCAACGGCCTCGAAGATCTGAGCGCCTTGATAGGAAGTCAGGACACTGATGCCCATCTTCGACATGATCTTCAACACGCCCTTTTCCAGTCCCTTGCGGAAGTGCTTCTGGGCACCCGCGAAGTCGATGCCGTCGAGCTTCGGCTTTCGGATGGTCTTATCGACCTCGACTTGCTCCTGAATGGTGCGGTAAGCGAGGTACGGGCAAATTGCCTGTGCGCCATAGCCGAACAAGCAAGCCATCTGGTGAGTGTCGCGAGCCTCACCAGTATCGACGATGATGCCCACAGCCATCCGCTTGGCGGCGCGGTTGAGGTGATGGTGAACCGCACCAGTAGCGAGCAGTGCCGGGATGGCGACGTTCTCGTGGTCGGTGGCGCGGTCGGACAGGATGATGTTCTCAACTCCGCTATCAGCGGCAGCCTCGGCCTCGGCGCAGATGCGCTCGATGGCGGCCTTCATACCGGCGGCGTCGTCAGCGACCTTCCAAGTGATGTCGATCACCTGAGTCGGGAACTTGTCGTAGGCCTTCAGTTCTTCGAGCTCGCTTTCAAACAGGAACGGTGTCTCCAAGTGGATGACCCGTGCGTGCTCCGCAGTCTCAGTGAGGATGTTGTTCTGGTGGCCAAGAATGACCTCCAAGGACATGACCGCTCGCTCGCGAATTGGATCGATCGGCGGGTTGGTCACCTGGGCAAACAGCTGACGGAAATACGTGTAGAGAAGTCTTGGCTGAAGCGACAGCACACTCAGCGACACGGCGTCGCCCATGCTGTAGATCGCCTCGTTGCCAGTGCCGATGAGAGGCGTGAGCGACAGATCGATCTCCTCCTTAGTGTAACCGAACGCCATCTGCTGCTGGCTGAGCCCGAGAATATCGAGTTCCTCCTGGGGAGCATCCGGACCAGCAGCCTTAAGCTCCTGACGGTTATTCTTGAGCCAATCGGCGTACGGCTGGCGGCCTGCGAGCTCGTCCTTCAGCTCCTGATCGAAGGAGACCTTGCCCGTCTTTGTGTTGACGTGAAGCATCTGACCAGGTCCGAGACGGCCCTTCTGAATGACCTTGGCGTCGTCGACTTTCGTTGTTCCGACTTCGGATCCGAGCGACAGGTGGCCATCCTCGGTGATCTTGAAGCGGCAAGGACGCAGACCATTCCGGTCGAGCGTAGCGGCAAGACTGATTCCGTCAGTGAAGACAAGCGAGGCTGGACCATCCCAAGCCTCGGTCAGGCAACTGTTGAACTGGTAGAGTGCCCGTTGCTCGTCAGTTGTGCTCGGATCGATTCCGAAAGCTGGCGGCACCAGCATGGTCATCGCCGAAGCAATGTCGCGGCCTGATAGCACCAGCAACTCGAGCGCGGTGTCGAGGCTGGCCGAGTCGGACGCGTTGCCATCGAGCAAATCCTTGAGGTGCTTGACGTCCTTACCCCAGATCTCGCTAGAGAAGTCGGTCTCGCGCGAAGCCATCCAGTTGCGGTTACCGCGCACGGTGTTGATCTCACCGTTGTGGGCGAGCATGCGGAATGGCTGGGCCAGGGGCCAAGACGGGAAGGTGTTCGTAGAGAACCGCTGGTGGTATAGCGCGATCGCCGTCTCATAGTCGGGGTTCTGCAGATCGAGGAAGAACTTCTCCAAGACCGGAGCCACGAGGAGCGCCTTATAAGAGATGGTGCGGTGCGAGAACGACGGGATGTAGAGATCCTTAATCCCCTCTTTGGTAGCACGGCCTTCGATCTCACGGCGCATGATGTAGAGAGTGCGCTCGTAGCTGTCCTCGTCCATGCCCTCGGGCCGACCTAGAAGGAAGTGCAAGATAACCGGCTTCGACTCTTTGGCTTTTTCTCCAAGCTCACGATCATTGGTCGGAACCTCACGCCATCCGAAGACAGTGCATCCGCGGTTGCTAGCGATGCCTTCGGCGAGAAGCCGGGCCTTCAACTGCTGGGCTTCGTCCCGAGGCATGAAGAACACACCGACACCGATCTCAGACGGATCTTCGAATTCGCCTCCAAGACGAGTGACTTCACCGCCGAAAATCTTGTGCGGAATCTGGGTTGTGATACCCGCTCCATCTCCGGTGCGCATGTCCGCATCGACCGCACCGCGGTGGACCACGTTGCAACAACTGCGCAAACCATGGTGAAGGATATCGTTGCTACGCACTCCGTTGATATTAGCCTCGAGTCCGACGCCACAAGCGTCTTTCTCGTTCTCAGGGCGATGGAGCGTGCCTTTGCGGGCAGAAGGAAATTTGGTGTAGTTGCTCATTCTCCTAGGGAAAAAAAGACCCGCGGTTTCTGCGGGTCATTGGTCGATCTCGATTGGACGAGGGCCGATACTTTGCCCCGCTTGGGCATCAAAGGCAAATACGGAAGGGCGAATTCTAACCCTTATTTTTACATATAAGATATAAATTGCGCACCGATTCCCGTATTTCCGCGATTCACCCACAAATTCCCCTTGCCAATCCCCCGCTTCTCCCCATTTTACCCTTCCCTTTCCGGGAACGGATTTTGGGTAGGTACCGAAGCGGTCAAACGGGGCAGACTGTAAATCTGCTGGCTATGCCTTCAGAGGTTCGAATCCTCTCCTGCCCACCACTTTGAAACTGAGGGAGTTACGTAAGTCGCGTGACTCCCTCTTTTCTTTTTTTTGTGGGTTCATCCGTGTGCAATCTCTGTGCAATCTTGACGGGCTTCGGGATGTCTCAGAAGCCGGTTTCGTACCCTCAACGAATAAAAAAAACCGTTGGATGGTGCCCACCGCAAGGACGATAGCTGGCAGCCGACGAGGCCGTGGCGAAGCGATCACCTACTCGCTCGGAGCGCAGCGAGGACCTCTGGGGAACCGCTCTGCTCCGCGTAGTTCCACGGACTCGCACCAAAGTCGTTCGCTATCGAGGTATCTCCCCCCTCTTCGAGCAGAGCCAAGACAATCTCCAGCGCGTCCCCCGATACCGCATGATGGAGAGGCGTGTAGCCGTTTTCGCCTGGGACGTTGGGGTCGGCGCCGGCCGCGAGCAGGTCCTGGACGATATCAAAATTTCGCTGCACAACGGCGATCTTCAAGGGCGTCTCGCCAGAGAACCCTCGGGTCATAGGGGTGACTTCATCCTCATCAAGGAAGGCCGAGCAATCCGTCAATTCGTGAAGGAACTCGATGAGCCGGTCTGGAAATTCAGGTTCGGAATGCATTGTCACAGAACAATGAACGAAGGTAGCACGAAACGATAAGGTGGCTACGCGGGAGGATGTCGGATCGGACATTCTAGATAGATACGCCTAGCGAAAAGCCTTTTTATGGAGACTGAAATTGGGACGAAGTAGACTGATTCCCTACGCTAGAAAAAAATGTCGCATCTTGCGGCATTCAGCACGATGTTCGCGGCCCCCTCCTCATATACCAGACAGACCAATGGCCTATACACCAAGCAAAGACCACAAACGCCGGGTACGAGAACAGAAAAAGCTCGATAAGAGATTGGCTCGTGAAGCAGCCAAAGTGGAGAAGTATGAAGCTGCGGAAGCTGCGGCCATCCTCGCTGAGGAAGAAGCTATCGAAAAAGAGCGATGGGACGCCTTGACTCCAGAAGAGCAGGAATTCGAGACTGAGCTCAAAGCAGAGGAATCAGAAAAGGAAGGCGAAGAGGACGGTAAGGTGAAGGCCTAATAGCGGTCCCTCTTTAGCGGAAGCCACGTGCCCATGCAGTCGGTGATGTGAGCGCATCGGGTAACGACGATCGCCATACCCGTTTCGCGTTTTAGCTAGCTAGGGCTATCCCTTATTCGAATTCCACCGTCATTGGCACGTGGTCGCTGTGACCAGTGGCGACCAAATCTTCGTCGAGCCCACCTCGACACTGCGGATTCGACTGGCCAGATCGGACGAAACGACGACGTAGTCGATGTGGTAACAAGGCTTACGCATGAAGAGTCCTTTTTTACTCAGACTTTAATTTATCCCTTGTACCTTAATTTATAGTGAGTATTAAGAAGGATGTCTAAAGACATCTCCGTCGAACAACTCTCTGCCCTAAAGAAACTCTCAACCCGGTTCTCCGACCTTCCGGATATTAGACAGAAGGGAAAAGTTCGGCATCCGCTGGGCGAGGTGCTGACCATCGGGTTCTGCTCGATGATGTGCGGGTTCGACCACTTCACGGAGATGGAACTGTTCGCGAAATCCCAAGAAGGTTGGCTTGGTCAGTTCCTTGAACTACGCGACGGCCCGCCTTCCCACGACACTTTCCGGAACGTCTTCTCGGGGATCAATCCGGACGCATTCTCCGAGGTGCTTGCACAGTGGTCTGGCCGGCCGGTGGTTTCCGACGGGCACTTGGCCATTGACGGTAAGGCAATCTGCGGAACAGGAGTCCATCTGGTTTGTGCTTGGGCTGACTCCCACGGGATCTCGGTAGGCCAAGTCGCCTGCGCAGAGAAGTCGAACGAGATCGAGGCCATCCCACGTTTGCTCGACAAGCTGGTGCTAGACGGGGCAGCAGTGAGCATCGATGCCATTGGTTGCCAGACGGAAATCGCCTCAAAAATCGATGATGGCGGCGGCTTCTACTTACTGGCCCTCAAGAAGAACCAAGCCGAGACCCATTCTGCAGTGTCCAAGCACTTTGAGTCCGGTGGCGGAGGGGCGTGCGCGCGCACCGAGGAGTTCTCGCGGGGCAGGCATGAAGTTCGCATCTGCACGGTCGAAGAAGATCTCTCGTTCCTCGGCAAGTCGTGGAAATGGCAGGGGCTGACCTGCGTGGTAAGGGTTCGCACAGAGATCTGTCGCCATGGAGGAAGGGGCACGGACATGTCCGAATCAACCTGTGAGGATCGGTATTATCTCTGCTCCCTTCCCGAGGGGCGTCGGCAGGCACAGGACCTGCTGGCCCTGGCGAGGGCTCACTGGTCAGTCGAGAACCGTTGCCACTGGATGCTGGATGTCGTCTTCGGAGAGGACGCCTGCCCAGTGCGTGACAAGGTCGCGGCAAGGAACCTCTCGACGATGCGGGGCATCGTCCTGGCAATCCTGCGCGAGGACTCCGGAAAAGGATCTCTGAGGTCGAAACGACAGCGGGCGGCACTTGATCCCGCCTTCCGTTCCAAAATTATCTCAATGCTTCATGCGTAAGCCCTGGCGGATCTAAGCGCGTCACGAATCCGTACTTGCCAAGTCGGACTCTCCCCGCTATCTATTCATCCGTCGATTTTCGGCGTTGATTGGGCGAGGTAGCCAAGTGGTAAGGCCGGGGTCTGCAAAACCTCTATCGCGGGTTCGATTCCCGCCCTCGCCTCCAATTTTCTTTCGGAAGATGGAAAATGAAACCGCTCAAATATGACCGATTTGGTCGCGCTGAAAGGTATGGACGGCATCGTCGGGATGACAGAGATATAGGCGGCCAACGGCTTTAGTCTGCTATTTAAAAGCCCGGATTCCTAAGACTTCGCAGCCAGGTGTTTCTCAACCTGCCCGGGGAAGTAGCGGACCAGTGACTCGGTGACGTGCGGGGCGGCCATACCGAGTCCGCAGGCGGAGATGGCCTTCATGGTGTCGCCAATGTCGGCGACTTCTTCTAACCACTCAGCGTGGTCCTTGGGCGAGCCGTCGGCATTGTCGAGTCGTTCAGTGAGGCGCTGGGTGCCGATGCGGCAGGGGAAGCACTTGCCGCAGGATTCGTGGGCGAAGAATTCCATGGCGTCACGGGCAGCGTCGACCATGTCGCGACTGTCGTCGAAGACGATGATGCCGCCGGCGCCGAGGAAGCTTTGTTTTGAACGGATGCAGGGTTCGTCGAGGGTGAGCTCGTCGAGTTCGACGGCTCCGAGAAATCCACCGGAAAGTCCGGCCATGGTGACTGCCTGAAACTCCCGGCCATCGCGTGGACCACCGGCCCAGTCGTTGAGCAAGATCTTAATCGGCAGTCCGATGGGGACTTCATAGTTTCCGGGACGTTGCACGTCGCCGGAGAGGCTGATGAGTTTTGTGCCAGCGTGGTCGCCCTCGCCTAGGCCGAAGTACCAGTCGGCGCCGTTGACCAGGATGGGCGGGACGGAGCAGAGAGTCTCGACGTTGTTGACCACCGTCGGCTTGTCGTTAAAGCCGTGGGTGACGGGGTAGGGGGGCTTGTTGCGTGGGAACGGGTGCTTGCCCTCGAGGCTATTCAGAAGGGAAGTTTCTTCACCGCAGATGTAGGCTCCGGCGCCACGACGGACGTAGAGCTTGAAGGTCACCCCGGTGCCCTGAATGTCGTCGCCGAGGAATCCGGCGGCTTCGCAGGCTTCGATGGCTTGTTGGAGGATGGTGTCGATTTCGGGATATTCGTAGCGCAGGTAGATGAAGCCGAGGGGCGCTCCGGTGGCGAAGGCTGACAGGATCATTCCTTCAATCAAGGCGAACGGGTCGTGCTCCATCAGGCAGCGGTCCTTAAAGCAACCGGGTTCGCCTTCGTCGGCATTGCAGACGATGCATTTCGGGTCGCCGGCGGCTTCGGCGACGGCCTTCCATTTGATTCCGGTGGGGAATCCGGCTCCGCCACGTCCGGCGAGCTTGGAGTCGGTTACGGTCTGGATGACGGCCTCGGGAGTTGCGGTCAAGGCTGCCTTGAGCGCGGTGAACCCTCCGGTCGCTAGGTAGCCGTCGAGTGTGGCACGGCCGGGTTCGCGGATCTTGTCAAAGCAGCACTCGGTGATGCCGCCGGGATTGACGGGGGGAAGGGGAGACGGGGTCGGCTTGAGCTCGTCGACGGTGCGGCCGATGTGTACTTCGTCGCCGATGATGACCGGGACGCCGTCGTCACAGCGGCCAGCGCAGGGCATCTCGGTGGCGCCCTTGGACTTTAAAGCTTCGAAGATTTCGTTACCGCCCATGTGGCAACAGACGTTGCCGGTGCAGACACGGGGTGCGGACTTGCCCGGGGCCTCACGGGAAAAGTGGTGGTAGAAAGTGATGGTGCCGTAGAGGTCGGCGAGCGGGGTGCGAAGCCCATCGCTGACGGCGCGGATACTGGCCTCGGAAAGGTAGCCGTCACGGTCGTGAAAGGCATGAAGAAGCGGGAGGAGCGGCGCGGGCTCGTTCTTCCAACGTGCGACGATTTCGGCGTCGGCGGGTGCTACGGTCTCGGACATAAGAGCGGCATAATAGCCGGGATCTAGGAAAGAGTGGAGCTGTTTTTCTGGCAGTTCGAAGATCAGTGGCGGGACGTTTCTTACCGGCTCAATAGCCGCAGTCCCAAAACGAAGACAACCCCGCGTTCCCGAAGGCCCGCGAGGCTGCTATTCCCCCCCAATTGGGAACATGCGGAGGCTATCATTAAGGAGTTACGAAGCAAGAAAAATTCTCGTTTTGTGACAGACGGTTCACGACTTAGCGAGGAGCATCTGCACTCCTGTGGCGATCAGTAAGAAGGCGAAGATCTTCACCAGCAAGGCATTGCGCATCGATTGCATCAGCTCGGAGCCGAAGTAGGCGGCGATAACGGCACCGACGGCGACGGCGATCATGACCTTCCAATCGACCAGTCCTGCCTGTTGGTTCTTCACCGTGGCCATGAGCGAGGTTGGAATAATGACGGCGAGGGACGTGGCGATGGCTGTCTTGTGGGCAATGCCGAGGGCTTTAAACGCAGGGACGAGAATGATGCCTCCGCCGACTCCACAGAGCGCGCCAACGAGGCCGCTGGCTGCTCCGAGAAGGACGAAGGATCCGAGAATCCAGATCGGTTTCATGTGCCGACGCTAGCCTTCGACTTCGCCGAACTCCAGCACCACCTTGCCGCCGAGGCCACCTTGGCTGGCATGGTCGAGGGCGGCGGAGACGTCAGTGAATCGGTAAGTTTTGGCCACGGGAAGGGACAAGTGCCCATCGGCCATGACGGCTGCAACCTTGCCGAGTAGCTCGGTTAGTTCATCGCTGGAGTGGTTCTTTAGCCAGCGGGTCAGCCAGAATCCCTGCAGGCGCAGGTCTTTGAAGAGGAGCATGCCGGTAGGGACCTTGATCGGCTTGCGGCCCATGGCGCCGTAGCTGAGCAGGGTCGCGCCTTCGCCGAGAAGGTTCATGACGCGGAGTGCGCTGTCACCGCCGACGCCGTTAAAGCCGAGGACTCCACAGCGTTTCCCTAGGACGTCTTTTGCTTTGGCCAGCCCATCGACGGTGTCGAGAAAGACCTGATCTTCAGAGGCTCCGGCCGCCTTGCACTGGTCCCTGCCCGATTCGCTACGAACGAAACTGACGACGTCGATGCCGAGGTGTTTGCCGATGCCGATGGTCGAGAGGCCGACGTTGGAGTTGCCGAGGTTCTGGACCACGAGGGAGCCGGGTTCGGGTGGGCCCAGTTCATGAAGCATGGCCCAAGCGGTCGGCGGATTGACCTTGAGCATGGCGCCTTGGATCGGGTCAAGACCTTCGGGCAGCACGAACAGGTCTGCAGTCGGGACGGACTGGACTTGCTGCCAGCAACCGGGCCCGGCTAGTAGGGCGACATGATCGCCGACTGCGATGCCTTTGACTCCATCGCCGAGTTCTAGAACGACCCCGCTCCCCTCCATCCCGGCTGGGGCTGGGAAAATCGTCGGCTTGAGCCCGTAGGTGCCCTCGATATAATTGAAGTCCGCCGGGTTGATCGGTGCGTAAAGGAGTCGAACTAAAACCTCTCCCGGAGCCGATTTCGGAGTCTCGTAGGTATTGATTTGCACCTGTTCCGAAGCCTTGCCGAATTCGGGGAAGACAATCCGTCTGCTCTCTGCCATCCTCCAGTTTTCTCCTATCCATCGTCCCTTGTCCAGAAACCATGAATGACGTCCTCGTTGTCGGAGCCGGCCACAATGGCCTCGTCTGTGCCTGTTACCTCGCAAAGGCGGGGAAGAAGGTCATCGTCCTCGAACGCCGAGATGTCGTCGGCGGCGCGGTGTGCACCGAGGAGATCATCCCCGGTTACAAGTTCGATATCGGCTCGTCGGCGCACATCATGTTCAAGTCGACGCCGATCATGGAGGAGTTGGCGTTGGAGGAGCAGGGGTTGGAATACATCGAGATGGACCCGTGGGCATTCTATCCCTTGCCTGACGGGGGCGGCGGGATCTGCTTCTACCGCGACGTGGAAAAGACGGTCGAAAGCATCCGGGCAGTGTCGCCGCGCGATGCCGATGCCTATCGCCAATACGTCGAGCATTGGACCGAACTGAACGAAGGCGTCTGGGAAGTGTTTAACAAGACCCCGACCCCCGGCCAGCTCATCGGCACGATTTTCAAGCGCAACCTGGTGCGTCCGAGCTCGCGTAAGTTGTGGTCTTCGATGGACACCGTGCGCCAACTGATGATGCCGTATGGAAGGCTGATCAATGAGACCTTCGAGAGCCCCGAGATGCGCGCCGCGATGGCTTGGCTGGGTGCGCAGAGTGGGCCACCGCCGACGGAGTTGGCTTCGGGCGACCTGTTTGGTTGGAATGCCATGATCCACAAGATCGGCTCGTGGCGGGCCAAGGGCGGATCGGGATCTCTAACTGTGGCCTTGAGAAGGAAATTCGAAGCGCTCGGCGGCGAGGTGGTCACCGGAGCCAAGGTCGAGAACATCGGCAAGTCTGGTGGCAACTTCGAGGTCACCACTGCCGACGCAACCTACGAGGCGCGTTCGGTCGTCGCCGCCTGCCATGTACATGAGACCTTCCTCGACCTACTCGACGACGCCATCTGTCCGGCCGACCTGAAGAAGCGGGTTAGCAACGTCAACGTCGGCAATGGTTTCGGCATGGTGGTGCGTCACGCCGTCGAGGAGCTGCCGCAGTACGACGGCATGCCCGTCGATCCAGAGACCGGCGCGGGCGACTGCCACCATGGCCTGCAACTCCTCTGCCCGAGCACCGAGTACTTGGAGAAGGCCTACCACGATTTTGCCGGTGGGAAACCCGCCGAGGATCCGGTCGTCCTAGCGATGACCTTCAGCTCTATCGACCCGACCTTGGCCCCCGAGGGCAAGCACACCCTCTTCAGCTGGACCCAATACCAGCCCTACGAACTTGCCGATGGCGGGGCTGCCAAGTGGGACGACATCGCCGAGGAATATGCCGACAAGATCTACGACGTCGTCTGCCGCTACGCACCAAACATGCGCGGCAAGGAGATCGGTCGCTACATCCAGACACCGCTGGAGATCGAGCGGAAGTTGTCGCTGCGCCGAGGCAACGTCATGCACGTCGATATGAGCATCGACCAGATGTTCGCCTTCCGCCCGTTGCCGGAGCTTTCCACCTACAAGACCCCGATCGATGGGCTCTACCTTACTGGTGCTAGCACCCATCCTGGTGGTGGTGTGTTCGGGGCTAGTGGTCGGAATACTGCGCGGGTGGTGGAAAAGGAACTGAGGCGGTAGATCTCTGGAAATCTATTTTTCCTAAGTTGCTATCGTGGAGGAGATGACTAGCTAGTGCCTGAGCGGAAATTCGCAACCTACTGGAAATGAACGGATTACTCCGCCCAGTTCGCTCGAATGTTCCCCTCGTCCAGCTGGATTCTCGCAAAAGGTAGCGCTTGTTTACTGGGGACGCGATATTTTAGGTCCGCTTGCGGTTCCAAGATTCGCCGCGAACCTGTCCTTCATGCGCAAGCGA
>ENA-ORXR01000073-ORXR01000073.1-marine-metagenome-genome-assembly--contig:-NODE-73-length-151506-cov-7.009457_pt1 | contig 151506 bp, 129 predicted proteins | sample MGYA00237866_ERZ511479 | MGnify/ENA metagenome assembly ERZ511479 | reverse complement strand
TCTCGCTTGAGAAATACATCATATATGATCAAAAACATCAACTGGAATGCAATGCACTCTAAGATATATTGTAGCATATTTTTACTTTTTAGGTTTTTTAGTAGTCCCTGGCTCGGCAGTTTTTATCTCGTTCATAATTGATTCGAGTTCTGTTAAACTCATATCATTCTTCTTCATAAAAAAAGACACCATGCTCTTAAAGGAGCCTTGAAAATAGCCATCAACAAGCTTGTTGATGGATTGATTGCTATAGTCTGATTTTTTTAGAATGGGAAAATACAAATAGCCTTTACCCTCTTGTTGATGATCTACAAAACCTTTACTTTCTAAAATGCGAACTATAGTAGACACCGTATTATATGCCGGTTTAGGTTCGGGCAATTCTGCAATTACCGCGGCAACATTACATTTCTCTAACTGCCATAATACATGCATTACCTCTTCTTCTGCTTTCGTGAGCTGCTTCATTTTAACTAACTTTTTAGTTGAACTATAAAACAAATATAACTAAATTTATAGTTTAAACTAATTTTTTAGTTGAATAATTATTAAGGGTGCTAAAAATTTGCTTCTAAAAACTGTAACAAACACCTTCTATCGTCGTCAAACAAGTAACAGCATCGGGGCAAGCCTCGGAGTATTTTTAATCTCGATTATCGAGTAAACAATAACGTATGGATATTGCCTTATTTATTATTGGCTTCTTATTTATTCTTGTCGGAATAATTGGAAGTTTTTTACCCATTTTGCCAGGTCCCCCGCTTAGTTGGGTAGGTTTACTTTTACTATTTCTAACCAAACCGGTAGTTGACGATTGGTGGTATTTAGGTATTCTTGGGGGCGTTGCCCTACTCGTATTTGCGCTTGATTATATCATCCCAGCCATGGGAACGAAAAAATTTGGCGGTACTAAAGCAGGTATGATCGGAACTACTTTAGGGCTCATCGTGGGTATTTTAGCACCCATTCCGTTCGGAATTATTATCGGCCCCTTCGTTGGAGCATTCTTAGGTGAACTATCAAACAATGCGGATAACAAAAAGGCATTAAAAGCTGCATTTGGTTCATTTTTGGGTTTCCTAACCGGTGCTTTTATGAAGTTTGTAGTCGCTATGATTTTTTTAGGCATTTTCTTCAAAACTACTTGGGAATTCCGAGAAGGTTTATTTCCATTTTTATTTTAAAACGTATATCATGAAAAAAAATATTCAAGCTTTTTTACTGTGCTCGCTTTTCAGTTTATCGGCAATTGCACAAACTTTTAATCAAATAAAATTAGATAGCCTTTTTGATAGCCTTGAAACCAACGATAAGTTCATGGGTAGTATCGCTATTTCTCAAAACGGAACCCAATTGTATGCGCACGCCTTGGGTTATGCTGATATAGATAGCGGTCAAAAGGCAGATACAAATACCAAATATCGTATCGGTTCTATTAGCAAAATGTTCACGGCATCGTTAATTTTTAAAGCTATTGAAGCCAATAAATTGCAATTAGATGATCCTTTAGCGAACTTCTTTCCAGATATCGAGAACGCCAAAGAGATTACGATAAAACATTTATTAGGGCATCGAAGTGGAATTTTCAATTTCACCAATTCAGAAAGCTATTTAACTTGGAATACAACTCCAAAAACCAGAGCTGAACTACTGCAAATCATTCAAAAAACACCTAATGTTTTTGAACCTGATGCAAAAACAGCATATAGCAATTCTAACTTTGTACTACTCACTTTTATTCTTGAAGATGTTTTCAAACAATCGTATGCTGAATTAGTGAAAGAGCATATTACGGAACCGTTAAATATGAAGAGTACTTATGTGGGTTCTAAAATAAATCTGGGTTCAAATGAAAGTAATTCATATCGTTTTACCGGAGCATGGACCAAACAACCTGAAACGGATATGAGTGTGCCTCTAGGGGCTGGCGCCATAGTATCAACTCCTGCTGACCTCAACATTTTTATCAATGCGCTATTTGATCAAAAATTGATTGCTGCGGCAAGTCTTGAACAAATGACCACCATTAATGAAGGTTTAGGACTGGGTATTATGCAGTTTCCTTTTAAGGATAAAATGGGCTATGGACATGGCGGAGGAATTGATGGTTTTACTTCATTTTTAGGATATCTTAAAGAAGATAAAATCGCGGTCGCATTGACTTCAAACGGCACTTTATATGACAATAATCAAATTCTGATTCCAGCCGTTAGTGCAGTTTTAGGTGTGCCTTTTGATGTACCTAGCTTTGAAGAAGTTGAGGTAGATTCGAATATTTTAGATCGCTATGTTGGTGAATATTCAAGTACACAACTACCATTAAAAATAACAATCACTAAAGAAGGTAGTTCAATATCTGCGCAAGCAACCGGGCAATCTGCCTTCCCATTAACTGCGACAGCTACGAATGTTTTCAAATTCGATCCTGCGGGAGTAGTTTTAGAATTTGATGAGTCAAAAAATCAAATGACCTTAAAACAAGGTGGTGGTGTTTTTATGTTTACTAAAGAATAAAAGCTATTCAAACTAGTCCATCCAAACTACTTTATTAGCAATAGGGGTTCGCGAAACTTCAGGCAACTCATCTTCATAATGCCCCATATAGAAAAAGCCTAAACAACTTTCGCTATCATTTAAATTTAAGAAGTCACCCATGTGTTTGATGAGCCCAGGAGAGCTCCAATAACACCCGATTCCCATTTCGGTACAACAAAGCCACATATTTTGAACAGCCATAGCGGTAGCTGCCACTTCTTCCCATTCAGGAATACGCTCTGCAGCATCTCTTTGCATACAGATTACAATAATAGCGCCTGCTTTTTTAGGGTTTTCAATTAGTTTTTTAACCTTGAATTCTTTTGGATTCGTTTCATTCTCCAAATATTTTTGGGAAAGAAAGAGCCCCAATTTCGCTTGTGATTCCCCTTGCAATACTTTAAACCGCCAAGGTTCCGTTTTCTTGTGATTCGGGGCCCAATTTGCTGCTTCGAGAATCTTCTCAATATCTTTTTTTTCAATGGGTTTATCAATATAGCTAGCTGGAAACACCGACCGTCGCTTTTTTATTAAATCAAAAATCATAATCAAATTTATCTGGTTATTAGCCTCACATTTCCCCTTCAAATTACAAAAATACTAAATCGTATTCGCCCTTCAAACATTCCTTCTTTACAGTTCTTGTTCTCTTCTCTAAATTCTCTATTCTATTCGCTAAATCCCTTTTTTCAAAATCAAATCCATACAACGTTTTAATGCCGGATTACGATTATCCTTTTTCCAAATGACCGAAAGAATGGCTTTTTGTTTAATTTTTTTAAGCTCAATGAATTTTACATCCATCTGAAAGCCGTACTGCAAGGCTGTAGGAACAATAGCAATGCCCAAATGATTCTCTACCAATTTAAAAATGGTTTGCGCATGTACAGATTTATGCGACACTTTTGGGGTAAAACCTACATCTTCACAAATACTCATCACCGTTGCAAAGTATAAGGGACTATAATCTTGTGCGAACAAAATAAAATCTTCTTCTGCCAATTGTTTCATACTCTTAAAATGTTTTTCGTTTAACGGATGATTTTTGGGTAGCACTACCGAAAAAGTATCTGTATAAACTGGTTGTATCGAAACATCTTGTGGCACCCTAGCAACACGCACAAAACCGAGGTCTAATTTATCTTTCTGAACGGCATCTAGCTGTGCTTGGTTATTTAGTTCTTCTAGATTCGTCTTAATACCCGAATGACTTTCCTTGAGCTTTAGCAACAGTTCAGGTACGACATTTTGCATGGCAGAACCTAAAAATCCAATCCTGATTTCTCCTAATTCCCCACTATTTATCGCTTTTAAATGCTTTTGGGTTTTTTCTAAATGGTTGAGCAGTACTTGTAATTCTTTTTTTAGATAAGCACCTGCAGGGGTAAGTTTCACCTTTTTTTTACTACGAATAAACAATTGCGTTTCTAGAATTTCTTCCATTTGTTTAATCTGCCGACTCAATCCGGGCTGTGAAATAAAGAGTTTTTCAGCTGCTTTTCGATAGTGCAATTCATCGGCTACCGCCAAAAAATATCTAAAATGTCGCAATTCTAATTGATAACCCATAGTTATTGATTATTTAATAAAATGGTATTGGTAATTATTAAATATACACCGTAATTTTAAAGAAACAATCTGTAAATCATGAATTCGGCACAAAAGACTTTTAATTTCGGGGAAGATTGGTTAACCGCTAGTACCGCCATAGCTATCGCCTCAGGAAAAACCAAAGTAGGTCTTTCAAATGCCAGTAGAAAAAAAATTCATTCAAGTTGGCAAGTTGTTCAAAAAATCGTTGACCAAGATCATGCCGTTTATGGCATAAATACGGGTTTCGGACCTTTATGCACCACCAAAATCTCAAAGGAAGAAACGATTATTCTGCAAACAAATATCTTGCAAAGTCATAGTGTTGGAGTTGGTGAACCCATTGATAAAGAAATTGCCAAACTGATGCTCATTCTAAAAGCACAATCATTAGCCAAAGGTTTTTCAGGCATTGCGGAAACCACTTTAGAGCGTATTATGTGGCATATTGAGCATGATGCAATTCCTGTAGTGCCATCACAAGGTTCTGTAGGTGCATCTGGTGATCTAGCACCACTCTCTCACTTATTTTTACCATTAATTGGGTTGGGTAAAGTAGTTTTTGACGGTCAAACTTTTGAAGCGTCCAAATTTTTAAAAGGTGTTGGACTTCAACCCTTAAAACTTGGCCCGAAAGAAGGGCTTGCCTTAATTAACGGCACGCAATTCATTGCAGCTCATGCAGTTAAAGTAGTTGAAAAATTACATGCCTGTCTTTCTCAAGCAGATATCATAGGCGCGATGATGATTGAAGGATTGCAAGGATCGGTTAAGCCCTTTTTTAATGAACTACATGCGCTAAGACCTTTCAAAGGAAACCTTCATGTAGCCAAAAGAGTAAAACGCCTATTAAAAGGCTCTGAAATAATGGAAGATCATATCGACTGTGAGCGCGTGCAAGACCCCTACTCTTTACGCTGCATTCCGCAAGTACATGGCGCATCAAGAAATGCGTGGTTACACCTTAAAGAATTAGTAGAAGTAGAACTCAATTCGGTAACCGACAACCCTGTAATCATTGACGAAGAACTAACCATAAGCGGTGGTAACTTTCACGGTCAACCACTCGCCATGGCTTTAGATTATGCCTGTTTAGCAGCATCTGAGATTGGTAATATTTCAGATCGGCGAATCTACCTGGCTTTAGAAGGTAATAGCCCAGGAGTACCCAAATTACTGATGAGCGATACCGGAATTAATTCAGGCTATATGATTCTACAATACACTACGGCCGCTTTAGCGAGTGAGAATAAAGGATTATGTTTTCCGTCTAGCGCAGACAGTATTCCCACTTCCTTAGGTCAAGAAGATCATGTAAGTATGGGTTCTATTGGCGGTCGAAAAGCATTACAAGTTATTGGTAATGTAGAAAAAATATTGGCTATAGAAATGCTAACAGCAGCTCAAGCCTTTGAGTTTAGAAAACCAATGAAATCAGGGGTATTCTTAGATGAAATTCATAAAGAAATACGAAAAAAAGTAGCCTTTGCAGAAAAGGATCGTGTTTTTGCAGATGACATTGAACGAGGTATTCAAATGATCAAAGAACAAACAATGATAAAGGTCATTGCAAAAGTAGAGAAACGTGAAAAAATTTCTTTGAAAACGAAATATACAAATGAATTTGAAGTATATTGAATGAGAACATGAATGATCATCTTCAGCCTATTTCTAAACGTAATTCAGTACTAGTAAAAATCTCCTCAACATTGAAAAATCGTGCCAAATAAATGAATACATCAAAACTTATCGGTCCTTTTAAGCAGTTAATTTCAATGACTAACCTTCCAGAAAAAGGTTCTATATCCGATAGCCAATTACTCATTTTTGAAGATGCCGGAATTATAGTTTCAGAAGGAAAAATTCAAAAGATTGGCAAATTTACCGAGTTGAAAAAAAATTCAAAAGATATTCTGATTCAAGAACTGCATGGAAATCATACCTGCTTACCAGGGCTGATCGATTCACACACCCATATTTGCTTTGGAGGAACTAGAGCCAATGATTATGCAATGCGTAATGCTGGCAAAAGTTATTTAGAAATTGCAAAAGCGGGTGGTGGTATTTGGGATACCGTGACACAAACTAGAAAAGCAACAAGAGAAGAATTAATAAAGCGTACCACCAAATTGGCAAATCGTCATTTGAAAAACGGAGTAACTACAATTGAAGTGAAAAGCGGGTATGGTTTATCAATTGCTGAGGAGCTAAAAATGTTGCGTGCAATTGCCGAAACCAATGCGAAGGTTGCTGCAGATTTAATTTCTACTTGTTTAGCGGCTCATATGCTACCCAAAGATTTTGAAGGCAGTCATGAGCAATATCTTGCGGAAATTGCGGAAAAATTATTCCCCCTTTTAAAAGAAGAGGGGCTAACGCATCGCATTGATGCTTTTGTTGAAGAAAGTGCTTTTTCATCAAAACAAATCAAACCTTACTTTCAAAAGGCTAAAGAAATGGGTTTTGATATAACGGTTCATGCCGATCAATTTTCAACTTCAGGAAGCGAAGTTGCAGTAGCTATAGGAGCCATAAGCGCTGATCATCTGGAAGCAAGTACAACCAAAGAAATCGAATTATTAGCAAAAAGCAAGGTAGTTGCCACAGCTTTACCAGGTGCTTCGATTGGACTTGGCTGTGATTTTACTCCCGCTCGTAAAATTTTAGACGCCGGCGGCACCGTGGCAATAGCAAGTGATCACAACCCCGGTTCTGCACCCATGGGAGACTTGCTAACTCAAGCTGCTATATTGGGCACTTTTGAAAAACTTTCTAATGCTGAAGTTTTGGCAGGAATAACAGTAAGAGCTGCTAGAGCGCTTGACTTAAAAGACCGCGGACAACTAAAAGCAGGATTTTCAGCTGATTTCATAGGTTTTCATACCGATAATTATCAAGAGATTTTATACCATCAAGGTAATTTCAAACCCTGTATGGTTTGGAAGAATGGAGAACTTGTTTTTGATAAACATAAATAAAAAACGAAGTACAAGGTTTGAAATACAAGGTGATTTCAAGCAAAATTTTAGCAGTAGATAGGATCATCATATGAGTTTCAAAAAACAAATACTACAGGGGATTCCTTCAGAGCTTCCTGCAAAAAAAGAATATAATAGCAATATTAGTCACGCTCCAAAGCGGAAAGATATTTTGTCTTTGGATGAAAAAAAATTGGCGCTGCGAAATGCGCTGCGCTATTTTCCAAAAGATTGGCATGCTGAGCTATCCAAAGAATTTGCAGAAGAACTAAAACTCTATGGGCGAATTTACATGCATCGCTTTAAACCCGATTATGATATTTATGCTCGCCCAATAAATGAGTATCCTGCAAAAAACCAGCAGACAGCCGCAATCATGTTGATGGTTCAGAATAATTTAGACCCTGCCGTGGCGCAACATCCTGAAGAATTAATTACCTATGGTGGTAATGGTGCAGTATTTCAAAACTGGGCACAATATCTCTTAGTTATGAAATATTTGGCTACTATGACCTTAGAGCAAACCTTACATATTTATTCAGGTCACCCGTTGGGCTTATTTCCTTCATCGAAAGAAGCGCCAAGAGTTGTTGTCACTAATGGTATGATGATTCCTAATTATTCGAAACCCGATGATTGGGAAAAATATAACGCTTTAGGAGTTACCCAATACGGGCAAATGACAGCAGGTTCTTATATGTATATTGGCCCACAAGGTATTGTTCACGGCACAGCGATTACCGTAATGAACGCTTTTAGAAAAGTGTTAAAAAAAGACGAAACTCCAGCAGGAAAAATATTCTTAACTGCTGGATTGGGTGGCATGAGCGGAGCACAACCCAAAGCTGGAAATATTGCAGGTTGTATTACGATTTGTGCTGAAGTAAATGCAGCAGCAGCGAAAAAAAGACATGAACAAGGTTGGGTTGACGAGTTGATTGATGAGCTAGATGAGCTAGTTGTTCGAACGAAAAAAGCTATCCAACAAAAAGAGGTAGTGTCTTTGGCTTTCATAGGTAATGTCATCACCGTTTGGGAAAAATTTGATCTTGAAGATATTTTCATTCACTTGGGCTCAGATCAAACCTCATTGCACAACCCTTGGGCCGGTGGATATTATCCTGATGGAATATCATTCGACGAAGCAAATGAAATGATGAGTAGTCATCCTGATCAATTCAAAGAACGTGTACAAAAGTCGCTACATAAGCATGCATCAGCTGTTAATTCCCATACCGAAAAGGGAACATATTTCTTTGATTATGGAAATGCTTTTTTGTTAGAAGCATCTCGCGCAGGAGCCGATGTAATGGCCAAAAATCAAATAGATTTTAAGTACCCTTCTTATGTTCAAGATATTCTAGGGCCCATGTGTTTTGATTATGGGTTTGGTCCGTTTCGTTGGGTTTGTACTTCCGGTGATCCAATTGATCTTAGAAAAACAGACGCAATTGCTTTGAAAGTAATGGAGAATATAAAGAAAGAAGCTCCAGAAGAAATTCAACAACAAATGCAAGACAATATTACTTGGATTCAAGAGGCCGATAAGAATCAGCTTGTTGTTGGTTCTCAGGCCCGAATTCTTTATGCTGACGCTGAAGGGCGGGCAAAAATTGCAGAAGCTTTTAATCAGGCAGTACTTTCGGGCGCAATTAAAGCCCCTATCGTTTTAGGTAGAGATCATCATGACGTTAGCGGAACAGATTCACCTTTTCGAGAAACCAGTAATATTTACGATGGCAGCAAATTTACCGCTGATATGGCAATTCATAACGTTATTGGCGATAGCTTTAGAGGAGCAACCTGGGTTTCCATTCATAACGGTGGCGGAGTTGGCTGGGGTGAGGTCATGAACGGCGGCTTCGGAATGGTGCTTGACGGTTCAAAAGAGGCTTCAAGAAAACTCAAAAGTATGCTATTCTACGATGTTAATAATGGTATATCAAGACGTAGCTGGGCTAGAAACAAAGAAGCTATTTTTGCAATTAAACGAGAAATGAAAAGAACGCCTGAACTAAAAATAACTTTAGCTAATTTAGTCGAAGACGCTTTAATTGATAACCTATTTGATTGAAAAAATCTCATGAAGAGCTACGAACCCACTACAAAAGAAATCTGGTCAGGTCGAAATTCATACGAAAAGCTCTATCTGCACGAAAAAATTGAATGTGTTGATCTTGAAAAAGATAAAGAGCACATAAAGGAAACCAAATCCTTCGGAATACTGGGGTACGCATGCGATGAAGGCGTAAAACGAAATCAAGGAAGAATAGGAGCCGTTGAAGGACCAGATGCCATTCGAAATGCTTTGGGTAAATTACCTAATCATATATTAGAAACTACGAGCATCATTGATTATGGAACAATTTGTTGTTTGGACGGCAATATGGAAAAAGCGCAAAAGAACTTATCTCAAAAAGTAACTTATCTCTTGCATCTAAATACATTTCCGATACTTTTTGGCGGCGGTCATGACATTGCCTATGCACACTATAACGGAATCAAAAATCATGTAGGATCAGACAAAAAGATTGGTATCATTAACTTTGATGCACATTTTGACTTAAGATCAAACCAGAAAGGGTCTAATTCAGGCACGCCTTTTTATGAAATTGCCCAAGATTGCAAAAAAGAAGGTGCCGAATTCAAATACCTTTGTCTCGGAATTCGCAAAGATGCTAATGATCGCCAACTTTTTGAAACGGCAAATAAGCTAGGTGTTGAATTCATTGAAAACTATAAATTTAGTATTGAAAATGCTGAAATTATCGTTCGCAAACTATTAGACTTTCTCAGACAAATAGACCACGCATACATCACCATCGACCTTGATGGTTTTTCCTCTGCATATGCACCCGGCGTTAGTGCACCTTCAGCCATGGGTTTTTCGCCAAATATGGTTCTAAAATCATTAGAAGTAATCATAGCCTCAAAAAAGCTAATCAGTTTTGATATTGCTGAGCTAAACCCTACATGGGACATTGATAATCGAACTTCAAAACTAGCAGCTTCACTTGTTCATTTTGTTTTGCAGCAAGTGGCCAAAGCCTAGTTATCGTCAGGCCTTAACGTATAAGCTAAAATGGCGTTAGGATTTTTCCTACAATAAAGCATTTTAACGTTTGCTTTAACCAATCATCGATTAAAATTCATACTACCGCCATACCCATATATATTGCAGATACTATTTAACCATTAGCTATTATATGAACAAGACAAAACACCAAACTAAGGCTGCTAAGGCCCGAAGGAAATGGCAGCTTTTACAGGATGAACAAAAACTTCTTGAGAAAAAAGATAGTTTTGAAGAAAAAACAATCCCCTTAAAAGTAGCACACAAGAGGCAGAAGTCGAGTGAGACTCTAGCGGATAGCGCTTAGACAACACCCTTTATTCTTATTTAGAAATAAAAAAAAGCCTTCCAACATGGAAAGCCTTTCATTGGCCCTAACCTAATTTTAGGTTATGGGTTACAACACAACGATGCAAATATAACAAAGGTTTTTGAAAACTTAGGTTTTCTGTTTAAAAGGTCTAACAATTAAGCGGGCAGCTTTATCATAATTGATATAGTTATAGGCCCAGTTAAAGAATACCACCACCTTATTCCGAAAGCCAACCAATGCCATTAGATGCACAAACATCCAAATAAGCCAGGCAAAAAATCCACTAAATTTAAGTTTTCCTATATCCGCAACAGCTCTGTTTCGGCCTATCGTTGCAAGCGTACCCTTATCAAAATAGGTGAATCGTTTCATGTCTTTTCCTTGAAAAAGCAATTTTAAATTTTTTGCTAAGTGTTCGCCTTGTTGTATCGCGGGTTGAGCTATTTGCGGATGACCTTTTGGAAAATTCTCTGTTTCCATATAAGCGATATCACCAATAGCAAAAATGGAATCATATCCTTCCATTTGATTAAATCCGTTCACTTTATAACGACTTAGTCTCTCCATCAGATTCTTTGCCTCAAAACCATCTATTTTAGCTCCAGTTACACCTGCAGACCAAATCAGATTTTTGGTTCTTAAGATTTCACCGTTGGCTTTTGTTAAGATACTGCCATCGTATTCAGAAACCATAGTATTGACATGAATCTTAACCCCTAATTCCTTTAAGAATTGCTTTGATTTTCTTGACGCATGTTCACTCATCGGTGCAAGAATTCTTGGTCCTCCCTCAAAAAGATGGATTTCCATTTCATCAACATTCAAATGTTTATAATCTTTGGGGAAAACATTTTGCTTTAATTCTGCAAATGCACCAGCAAGTTCAACTCCTGTAGGCCCTGCCCCGACAATACAAAAAGTCAATAGTGCCTTTCTTTCAATATCACTTTCAGAGTCATCAGCCTTTTCGAAATTCTGTAGCATCAAACTTCGAATATTCAATGCCTGAGGTACCGTTTTCATAGGCAACGCATACTTCTCAATATTTTTATTACCAAAAAAATTGGTCTTGGTGCCAGTTGCTAAAACCAAGTAGTCATAATTCAAAGCTCCAATACTAGTGAGAATTTCTTTTGTATCAGGATTTATTTTGAGTACGGTTGCCAATCTGAAATGGAAATTATCTAAACGCTTTAAAACTTTACGGATGGGATATGCAATAGAATCAGGCTCTAAACCACTCGTAGAAACTTGATACAACAAAGGCTGAAAAGTGTGATAGTTATGCCGATCGATCAATACAATCTGTGCCTCTAGATTTTTTAATTTTTTTGCTAGTGAAATTCCGCCAAAACCACCGCCAATAATAACAATTCTTTTTTGAGAAGTCTTTGGTAAATTCATAAGGAATTTTAAACAAAATTACAACCCAAAAGTGAAGCATAAAAGCTTTAAGACAATTAGTTATTGATTCTAGATTTGCACTTATTTAATAGCAGTAATATTCAAAATTTACTACATTCATAGTATGATTGAAAAACTAGATATTACTTCAAGAGAAGATGTAAAAAATCTGGTTGTAACCTTTTATCAAAAAATCAGAAAGCATCATGTTTTAGGTACTATTTTCAATAAAATTATTACCGATTGGGAAGTACATTTCGAGCTCTTAACTGATTTTTGGGAAACCCAACTCTTCTTAAAACGAAAATACCATGGTAACCCTGTTGTTGCTCATCAAAAAGTTGATGAAAACATAAACAATACAATCACCTCAGAACATTTCGGTTTATGGCTCAATTTATGGTTCGAGACTATTGATGAGTTATTCGAAGGCGAAACGGCGTGGATTGCAAAAAATAGGGCTCAGAAAATGAGCACCATGTTATTTATGAAAATATTTGAACATCGAACTAAAGATTAAATTCCTAATTTTAAGGCACATTAGATACCTCGAGTTAATCGTATTGCAAATGAAAAAAAAATCAACAAGAAGGTCGTTTATAAAAAAAGCTACACTAGCTTCAGCCACTATTACCGCAGCTCCTTTTATTGCCAACGCATCGCCTTACGAACAAAAATTACTGCTTCAGCGAACTTATGAAAACAATACATTCGCTGCCAACGACCAAATTCAAATAGGACTTATTGGCTCAGGAATTCAAGGTATCTATGATACGACCACGGCACTTAAAGTTGATGGTGTAAAACTGGTGGCCGTATGTGACTTATATGAAGGTCGACTTGATCGTGCCAAGGAGTTATGGGGTGGTGATCTTTTTACCACACGTGATTATCGAAAAATACTAGAACGAAAAGATGTTGATGCTGTGATAGTAGCAACCCCAGATCATTGGCATCAAAAAATAACAATTGATGCCTTAAAAGCAGAAAAGGCGGTATACTGCGAAAAACCAATGGTGCAAAATTTTGATGAAGGTCACGACATCATTAAGACGGCAAAAATGACAAGTACAATTTGTCAAGTTGGAAGTCAAGGTATGGCATCTTTAGGTAATGAGAAAGCTAAAAAATTGTATGAAGATGGAGCCATTGGTGAAATTGTGATGTTAGATATGTACAATGATCGTTATTCGGCTGAAGGGGCTTGGCAATATCCGATTCCACCAGATGCCAATCCAAATACAATTGATTTTGATACTTTCTTAGGTAAGGCTCCAAAAACGCCGTATGAATTAAAGCGATTTTTTAGATGGCGTAATTATCAAGACTATGGCACAGGTGTTGCCGGAGATCTTTTCGTTCATGCATTTTCAACTCTAAATCATATCATCAGTTCGCACGGCCCCAATAGGGCTTTAGCGACCGGAGGTCTGCGCTATTGGAATGACGGTCGCGATGTGCCAGATGTAACCATTACCTTATACGATTATCCAAAAACGGACACCCACGCTGCTTTCAATGCTGCTTTTCGAATTAATTTTATTGCAGGATCGGGTGGTGGAGGCGGTTTTCGATTAATTGGTACTGAAGGTGAACTCGAAGTTGGTCAGAATTCAATAACCCTGAAGCGATCTAAACTAGGCATGACCCCCGGAGGATATTCGTTAATAGCCTATACCGAAGAAACCCAACAAAAAATAAAGCAAGATTATGCCCAAAAACAGTTAGAAACTAGAGCGTCAGCATTAGATACCGGAACAACGATCTGGAAAGCACCGCAATCATATAAGGGTGGTCATTATGATCACTTTTATAACTTCTTTCAAGCCATCAGAGGCAAAGGAAAAATTACGCAGGATGCAACTTTCGGACTTCGAGCAGCAGGAGCAGCCCTATTAGCTAATGAGAGTTATTTTAAAAAACAACCTGTTCAATGGAATCCAACAAGCATGAAGCTGGTTTAAATTTAATAAGTCAGTAGCCAAATTTAAAATTCAAAAAACTACTTTTGCACTTCAAAACCCTAGTCCATGACTTTACTTTTAATGGCCGCTGGTAGCGGAAGCCGATATGGCAAACTGAAACAATTTGATGATTTAGGTCCTGCAGGAGAATTTCTTATGGAGTTTGCGATGTATGACGCCATAGCGAATGGTATGAATCATATCGTGGTTATTACAAAGAAAGACAATGTGACATTTTTAAAAGAGCATCTCAAAGATCGCTTACCTCAAGACGTGAAGTTAGATGTTCTTGCTCAAGAGTTAACCGATCTACCTGAAGGAGTAACTTTTAAAGGTGATCGCCCGAAACCTTGGGGTACTGCCCATGCAGTTTGGACTGCTCGAAACGTAATTGATAAGCCTTTCTGTGTGATCAACGCGGATGATTTTTATGGTCAATCGGCGTATGCGAATGCTGCAAATTTTATTAAAAACTATCCTCAAGAAGACCATTATGCTCTAGTTGGATATACCTTAAAAGACACATTGTCTGCACATGGATCAGTTTCGCGCGGTGTTTGTATGACAAATGGTGATACTTTAATTTCTGTAGATGAGCGTTTAAAACTTGAACAACAAGGAGATAAAGTTATTGATGCCGATTCAGGAGTAGCATATTCAGGTGATGAACTTGCAAGCATGAATTTTTGGGTGTGCCGCCCTTCTATTTTTGATGTAATCGAAAGTGAATTTCGAGAGTTTCTAGAAGACGATCATTTAATTAAGACTAGTGAACTATATATTCCTAAAACGATTCAGAATCTCTTACAAGCTGACAAAGCAAAAGTAAAAGTGGTACCATCTCAAGATAACTGGTTTGGTGTTACCTATGCGAGTGACCGCGAAATTGCAGTTAACAACTTACAACAAAAAACAGATAGCGGAAAGTACCCGTCGCCATTGTGGAAATAAACAACATGGGCTCACATTCACAAAACGAATTGAACGAAGTTCTTGATCATTTTGATCTTGAAGAAAATATATATTCCTTTTCTGGCTTACATAGTGGGTTTATTAATGATACCTATTTAGTAGCGGAGTGCGGTACGCCTAAATATATTTTGCAGCGGATTAACCACGGGGTTTTTACAAACGTTGAGGGATTAATGGGTAATATTGGCTATGCCCTCCAACTTTTGAAAGCTAGCGATTATACCCAAATAAAACTTATAAAGTCGAAATTAGGTAAAACCTATTTTTCCGATAGTAAAGGTTTCTGGCGTATGATGACCTACATTCAAGGTAGCACTACCTATGATACTACAACTTCTCCTGAAATCGCATTTGAAGCAGGTCGTATTATTGGAAAATTTCATCAGCTAGTAGATCAAGCTGACCTTAAAAAATACACAGACACAATTCCGAAATTTCATAATCTGGAACTTAGGAAAATGCAATTTTTAGCTGCTTTAGCAAAAGCAACTGAAAATAAACTTACTATTGCTCGTGAGGCTATTTCTTTTGCAAAAAGCACATTAGAAACGCTTGAAAAGATGGAAAACAAGCGACTTCCTCACCGCATTTGTCATAATGACACCAAGCTTAATAATATTCTATTTTCAAAAGAAACTCAAAAAGCATTATGCCTTATTGATTTGGACACCATCATGAAAGGCTACTTTCATTATGATTTTGGCGATGCCATTCGAACTATCGTTAATACGGCATCGGAGGATGAACAAGAGCATTCTAAAATCACTTTTGAAAAAAAACTTTTTGAGGCTTTTTTAAATGGCCTTTTGCATAATGGCTTATTTCTAACCAAAGAAGAAATACAAGCCTTGCCTTTTGGGGTTTTATTAATGCCTTTTCTTCATGGCATACGAGCGCTAACAGATTATCTTAATGGTAATATTTACTACAAAGTGGCCTATGAAAATCAAAATTTAGACCGATGTCTTAGTTTGTTTGATTTTACCCAGAAAGCTTTAAATGAATTGGATTACATAAAAAGGGTTACCGCTAGCTTACTATCACCTACTAATAATTAAAAAAGCCTCAACTTTCGTTAAGGCTTTTTGCGGTCTGGACGGGACTCGAACCCGCGACCCCCTGCGTGACAGTCGACTAAAAACGTTTTTCATTTAGTGTTATATGTTGTCATTTAACTGATTTTCAGATATTTACAATTTGTAATTTTGTATCGACTGTCATCAAATATGGTTCTAAAATCCAATTTGTTGTACCTATGTTGTACCCACTTAACTAGAAGCTATGTCAAGTATTAAAATCGTTTTACGAAAAAAAGGGCTTTCCGATGGCACCTATCCTGTCTGTTTAAGAGTGACTAAAGATAGAAAAACAAAATATTTCAGTACCATTTTTAAAAGTACAGAAAAAGAATGGGATGCATCTTCAGGATGCTTCAATCAGAAAAATTCAAACTACATTCAAAACAATAGGCTGCTTTTGAAAATAAAAGCCCGAGCGTTGAAAGTGTATGCCGACTTAGATTTGGAAAAAGAGTATTTCAATCTGGACGATTTCGAAAGACGATTTAGGGTGGATGCCAACCCCAAGAATGATTATGTATTTCCATTTTGGGAAGAAATCATTGCAGAAATGAAATTAGCCGGTAGAATGGGCAATGCCAGATTATACAATGAGACTTTGAAATCAATAAGGCGATTTACGAATTTCAAGAAACTTAGGTTTATAGATATTAATAATTCCTTCCTTAACAAATATGAAGCTTGGCTCCGCTCACGAGGTGGAGCTGATGGCGGAATCAGTATCAAACAAAGAACGTTAAGAGCTCTTTATAACAAAGCCATCGAACGCAACATTATAAAAGATATCAATCATCCATTCAAGACCTATAAGGTTTCTAGGCTTAAAGGTAGAGGCATCAAGAAAGCATTAAATTTTGAGCAAGTTTCCAAAATCATAGAATTTGATGTTCGGAGAAATCTACATCTTAGAGACGCTAGAAATTACTTTGTATTTAGCTTTTATACTCGGGGGATGAATTTTGCTGATATGATGGTTCTTGAATGGGATAACATTGATTCAAAAACCGTCTCATATATCCGCAACAAGACTAAAGGCAGGTTTGTTATTTCTATCCTCCCGCCAGTTCAAGAAATTCTTGAATATTATAGAGAACACTCTTTACCTACGAAGTATGTTTTTCCCATTTTATTAAGAGATGGATTAACACCAAATCAAATTGAACATCGTAAAAAGAAGACCTTGGCAAAATACAATCGGGATTTGAAAGAAATCGCCAAACTATGTGAAATCAATAAACCACTATCTAGCTACGTTGCCCGACATAGCTTTGCTAATTGTTTAAAGCAGAAAGGGGTTGCTACTGATATCATTGGTGAATCATTAGGACATAAAGACCTAGCGACTACTCAGGTTTATCTTAAAGAATTGGGAAGTTCGGTTTTGGATGAGGCTGCAGCGCTTTTGCTATAAAAGGAAATAATGTTTCATGGAAATCAATTAACTGCAGCATTTTAGTTTATTCCATGAGATAAACTCAATTAAAAAATTTATTCAGGAGTTGTTCCGAAAAACGTTCCTTTTTCAATACTACCTGTTCTAAACAAATTACATCCCAACTAAATTTGCAATCCAGTTGCATTGGAAATCGTCTATCTTTGCAAAGTGAAAACATTCGCAGTCATACTATCCCTATATTTTCTGGCACTAAACTTAGTGCCTTGTGGTGATGATGTTCAAATTTCCGATTTATCAACAACCGAGTTTCAAGTGGGTTTGGACCATAATCAAAATCACGGTGATTGCGAACTTTGCTCACCATTTTGTCAATGCCATTGCTGTCATTCGCACACCATTGTTTTTGATTTGGACATTTTTGAGCCTATCGAACCTAATGTCATACAAGAAAGTTTTTCCCATTTTGAAAGCGTAAGCGAAGACCCGGTATTTACCCTCTTTCAACCTCCCAAGATTATTGGCTAATTACATATGCGATGACATCATCGCCCTCCAAAAAAATTAGTCAATTAAAATCAAATTACTATGATTAAATATGCAATAAGCCTTTGGCCTATGCTCATTTGCTGTGCATTCGGTTATGCACAGAATACTCTGAAAATCAATATTTTTACAGCAGAAGAAAAAGAACCTTTATTCGGGGCGACCATTTACATTGAGAGTCTGGATAAGGGAGTGACTACCGATTTTGATGGTATAGCCTTATTAGAGGATGTACCCGATGGTCAATACAATCTCCAAATCTCGTACTTGGGCTTCGAGACTTTGGATGCCAATATTGTTGTACCTACAGGAGACGATTGGGTATTTTATTTGAAAGAAAGCGCAAACGCTTTAGATGAAGTGGTAGTACGGTCCTCAAGAAGCACCCGAACCATACAAAGGATACCGACCCGAATAGAGTATATCGGGGTTGAGGAATTAGGGGAAAAAGCGATAATGAACCCAACGAATATTTCCATGGTACTCCGTGAAAGTACGGGAATCCAGATGCAACAGACTTCGTTGAGTAGTGCCAACACCAATATTCGGATACAGGGTTTGGACGGTCGTTACACCCAGCTTCTTCGAGATGGTTTTCCGCTCTACGGTGGTTTTTCAAGCGGTTTGAGTATCCTACAAATACCACCGTTAGATTTGAGACAGTTTGAAATTATAAAGGGAAGTTCTTCCACATTATATGGTGGTGGAGCCATAGCGGGTTTGGTCAATATGGTGTCCAAAACCCCTAATGAAGAACCTGAACTGGATATCATGCTTACCCAGACCCAAGCTTTGGGAAGTACGGGCAATGTCTTTTATAGCGAACGTAACGAAAAATGGGGATGGACACTATATGGCTCTGGTCATTTACAAAAAGCCTTTGACCCTGAAGATGATGGATTTAGTAACCTTCCTCGTACGCGTTCTTTAAGTTTCAATCCCAAATTGTTCTATTATCCTTCTGAAAAAACTACGGTGTGGTTTGGTGTCAACGGAACGTACGATGATAGAAAAGGAGGTGATATTACGAAGATTGAGGAGGGTGAAAATGGAATTCATCAGTATACCGAAGAAAACTTGTCAAAGCGAATCAGCACACAAGCTGTTTTCGAAACCCATTTAGACTCGACCCGAACCATTTCAGTCAAGAATAGCATTGCGTTTTTTGATAGAAGTCTCGAAATCCCTGAACTATCTTTCAAAGGAACGCAATGGAACACTTTTTTGGAGGCCTCATATCAGAAACAGGGCTTAACATCAGATTGGGTCTTGGGAGCTAACCTTTACACTACATCATTTGATGAAATGGAGAATCCAGTTGAACGTGATCAACGCGATATTACGTATGGACTATTCGCAAATAGTATCTATGACCTTTCGGACCGATGGATTCTTGAAACAGGTGTTCGAACAGATTACGCTGAGGATTGGGGATTCTTTCCACTCCCGAGGATCTCCTTGCTTTACAAATCTGATACTAGTTTTTCAAGTAGGATTGGTGGTGGACTGGGGTATAAAATCCCTGATATATTTACGGAAGAAGCAGAGTTCATCAATTTCAGGGACGTACTTCCAATCGATAGGGAAACTATGAAAGCCGAACGGTCGTACGGTCTGAACCTTGATTTTAATTATCAAACAAGATTATCGGACGAGCTGGGCTTTTCGGTCAATCAATTATTTTATTTGACCGCAATCAGAAATGGCCTATTGCTCAACTCTTTGGACAATGGCCAGTTCCAGTTTGAAAATGCGACGGGGGAAATCTTGAGCAAGGGTTCGGAAACGAATATCAAATTCACCTTCAGGGATTTTCGATGGTTCTTAAACTACGCGCTTATTGACGCGAGATTGAATTATTTACCTGGCAATCCTCAAAAACCCTTGACCGCCAAGCATAATGCGGGGAGTATTTTAATGTATGAATCCGAAAAATGGCGTATAGGGTATGAGACCTATTACACAGGAAAACAATTACTATCCAATGGAGCGGAAACTACTGATTTCATAACCATGGGGCTTTTGTTGATGCGCAATTTTAAGTGGGGAAGTACATTCATTAATTTTGAAAATTTCACGGACAGGAGGCAGAGCCGATTCTCTCCTTTGGTATTGCCCCCACACGAAAATCCTACCTTTCCAGAAATCTATGCCCCCACGGACGGATTTATCTTTAGCGTAGGCCTTATTTTTAAACCATTTGGAAACGAAGACAACGATTAACTGACAATACAATGATACAAGCAGACAAATTTATGGAAGAAAAAGGGGTCCGCCCTACGGCAATGCGTTTGTTGGTCTTCCGATTCTTGGCCGAAAGCGAAACGGCCAAAACCCTATCTGACATCGAGAACGCTTTTGCAAAGGCAGATAGGACAACTTTGTACAGAACCCTAAAGACGTTCGAGGATAAAGCGATAGTCCATCAGATAGACGATGGTACGGGCATGAGCAAATATGCACTATGTGAGGAAGGCTGTAATTGTGCCATCGAACAGGATTTGCACCTTCATTTCCATTGTAACAACTGTAAGGAGACGGTCTGTCTTACGGAACATAAAATTCCATATATCAATCTTCCGAACGGTTACATTGCAGAAGATGCGAATTTGGTATTGAAGGGAATCTGTGATAAATGTAGCGGACAATAAATGCACTTCTGTTGCATGATTCCATAATGTACCTTGCATTAAAAAAAGTAGTAATCCATGAAATTCAACACAACTATTCCAAGCGGACTAAAAGGACATTACTTAAAAGAGATTGAACAGTATCGTTCATACCTTCAAAAGAACGATTTACCGATGGCGTGGTATCATCTCGAACGTTCTCATATTCTAGGCCAGTCTTACCCCATGGAGCATAGTTATACGCATTGGTTAATGTTGAAATTTGGGTTCAGTCAGAGAAATATTAAAGAAGTTTTTGGACAATTGATACGACTTTTAGTCGGGGGTTGGAAATCCTTTATAGACCATGTTCCGCTTGGAAATACAGGTGGAAGTAATGTACCACCTATGAAGAAGATGGAAATACCACGAGACTTAACTCTTATTTTGAATAATTACAGAAAAGGTTAATGAAAAAGAAAAAACTAAACTTAAGAGACCTTGATACCAAAGAACATTTAGGGGGGCACAGTCACGATGACGGACACAATCACAGCAGTCCAGATGAAGTGTCTAATTTTAAAACGTATCTGCCTGCGATTTTCAGCTTAGTAATGCTAATGATTGGTATTGCGGTTGATTATTTCGGTGCTATTCCTTTTTTCAAGGGATGGGTCAGAATTGTTTGGTACACGATAGCTTACATTCCAGTAGGGTTTCCAGTAATCAAGGAAGGATGGAACAGTATCAAAAATGGAGATTTCTTCACGGAATTTCTATTGATGTCCATTGCCACCTTGGGAGCTTTTGCGATAAGCGAATATCCCGAAGGCGTGGCCGTAATGTTGTTTTATGCAGTTGGCGAATTATTCCAACAAGCAGCCGTAAATCGGGCAAAAGGAAACATCAAGGCATTATTAGATGTACGACCTAATGAAGCTCTGGTATCCCGTAATGGCGACTTCGTTCCTGTTCATCCTGAAACTGTAGCGATAGGCGAAAAAATTCAAGTACGTGTAGGCGAGAAAGTACCTCTCGATGGAATTCTACTTTCAGAAAAAGGTTCTTTTAATACCGCAGCCCTTACGGGAGAAAGCAAACCCGATACCCTCCAGAAAGGCGCATCTGTATTTGCTGGAAGTATTAATCTCGATGGAGTAATAGAAGTTGAAACTACCAAAGAATTTAAAGATAGTTCTATTGCACGTATACTAGATATGGTTCAAAATGCAACCGCTCGCAAATCCAAAACCGAACTTTTCATTAGAAAATTTGCTCGTGTCTACACACCTATCGTTGTTTTTCTCGCTATAGGTCTAACGTTGCTTCCCTATTTCTTTATTGATGATTATGTGTTTAAAGATTGGCTTTATAGGGCTTTGATATTCCTTGTGATTTCGTGTCCCTGTGCATTGGTCATTTCTATTCCTTTGGGTTATTTCGGTGGTTTGGGTGCAGCGTCCCGAAACGGTATCCTTTTCAAGGGCGCGTCCTTTCTCGATGCAATGACAAAGGTAAATACCGTAGTGATGGACAAAACAGGAACCGTTACCAAAGGTGTTTTTAAAATCAAGCAAGTGGTAAATAGTTCCATTTTCCCTGAGACGGAATTTATGCAGTACTTAATGGCAATGGAAGAACAATCCACCCATCCCATTGCAAAGGCGATATTGGAATACAAGGCAGACGGTACGGATTTTGAAGCGACTGAGGTTTCCGAAGTCGCCGGAAAAGGGTTGAAAGGAACTGTCAATGGGAAAACAGTTCTGGTTGGCAACAAAGCCCTAATGACCTCGAACAAAATAGAGGTGCCTTCAGAAACGGAAAGCATCGTAGAATCAATTGTAATGGTCGCCATTGACGGAAAATTTGCGGGTTACGTGACTATAGCAGACGAGTTGAAAGAAGATGCACATCAAGCCATAAAACAAATTAGGGAATCGGGAATTTCCAAAATCATTATGCTTTCTGGGGATAAAGATTCCATTACCCAAAAAGTTGCCAAAGAATTAGGTATCGATTGGGCAAAGGGTGGTTTATTACCTGAAGATAAACTCAATGAAGTAGAAAAGCTCAAAGAGCAACCAGATACAAAGGTTGCTTTTATAGGCGATGGTATCAACGATGCTCCCGTTTTAGCGGCAAGCGGTGTAGGTATAGCAATGGGGGGCTTAGGAAGTGATGTGGCTATTGAAACAGCTGACGTTATCATTCAAAATGACCAACCATCAAAGATTGCACGGGCCATTAAAATAGGTCGCTCAACAAGAAGTATCGTATGGCAGAATATTGCCTTAGCTTTTGGAGTTAAAATCATAGTACTTATTTTGGGTGCAGGTGGTCTCGCAACAATGTGGGAAGCTGTTTTTGCCGATGTGGGTGTGGCATTACTTGCAATTCTCAACGCGGTGCGATTGCAGAAGATGAAGTGGAATTAAATGTAAAGTATTGTTAACGGGCACAACAAATTGTAATATTTCGTAGTTTTGTTTAACTAATGAAAGAAACACTACATAAAATCACCTCTACTTTAATGGCACTTATTGTGCTATTATCCACAATGTCTTTCTCTGTGGATATGCATTACTGTGGTGACCATTTGGTAGATTTCAGTATGTTCGACAAGGTAGACACCTGCATGATGAAAGCAGAAAAGTCGAAAGACTCTAATTCCTGTGAAGTTATGGAAATGGATACCGAGACAAGCTGTTGTTCCGATATAGAAGTTACAATTGAGGGTCAAGATGATTTAAAAATCTCATTCGACAACCTTACTTTTGAACAACAACAATTTGTTTATTCTTTTGCTTATTCCTTTATAAATCTCTTTGATGCGGTAGACAAAAATATAACTCCGTTTAGAGACTATGTCCCGCCTCCACTATTACGGGATGTTCAAATTTTAGACCAGACTTTCCTTATTTGATTATTAGACAGTATTAAGTGCGTCCTACGATAACTATCGTTTAGGGCTCAATTTGTTGTGTTTGTTTTTCTGTTTTCTAGAATTTCAAATCTTTCATAACTGTTTAATTATCAAATCACATGCTTAATAAAGCTATCAAATTCCTTATCGAGAACAAACTCGTTGCAGTATTAATGCTCGCCTTATTTGTAGGTTGGGGTATTGTAAATGCACCGTTTGGTTGGAATACAGGCTTTCTGCCTTCAAACCCCGTAGCAGTAGATGCTATTCCAGATATTGGTGAAAATCAACAAATTGTTTTTACGAAATGGGAAGGTCGTTCTCCACAGGATATTGAGGACCAAATTACGTATCCGTTAACTACTTCTTTGCTCGGTATACCAGGGGTAAAAACTATCCGTAGTTCTTCTATGTTCGGTTTTTCGAGCATCTATATCATTTTTGAGGAGGACATCGAGTTTTATTGGTCACGTAGTCGGATTTTAGAAAAACTAAATTCATTACCAGCCAATCTATTGCCTGAAGGTTTAAACCCAGCTCTGGGTCCCGATGCAACAGGATTAGGTCAAATTTATTGGTACACCTTAGAAGGACGCGATGAAAAGGGAAATGTAACTGGTGGATGGGATTTACAGGAACTACGCAGTATTCAAGACTATTATGTGAAATATGCGCTTTCAGGTGCTAGTGGTGTCTCGGAGGTCGCTTCAATTGGGGGTTATGTACAGGAATATCAAGTTGATGTGAATCCTGAGAAAATGCGCCAATATAAAATAAGCCTAAGCCAAATTGTAAAGGCAGTAAAGGAGAGCAATCAGGATATAGGAGCGCAGACTTTAGAAATCAACCAAGCTGAATACCTTGTTCGCGGCTTGGGCTATGTCAAGACCATTGCGGATTTAGAGAATGCAGTTGTTTCTTCTGAAAATTTCACATCCTTACGCATCAAAGATGTAGCCAACGTAACACTTGGTCCAGCAACTAGACGTGGTATTTTGGATAAGGAAGGAGCGGAAGTTGTAGGAGGTGTTGTTGTTGCTCGCTACGGTGCAAACCCAATGGAAGTTATTACGAATGTAAAAGCCCAAATTGATGAACTTAAAGATGGACTACCGTCAAAAGTATTGGCAGATGGCCGTACCTCTCAATTGACCGTAGTTCCTTTTTACGACCGTACAGAGCTGATTGAAGAAACACTCGATACACTTAATGAAGCATTGACATTAGAAATATTAATTACCATTTTGGTAATTATCATAATGGTCTTCAATTTAAGGGCGTCTATTTTAATTTCTGGACTATTACCAGTTGCTGTTTTGATGGTTTTTGTTGCCATGAAAATCTTTAATGTAGATGCTAATATAGTAGCGCTTTCAGGTATCGCCATCGCTATTGGTACCATGGTCGATGTTGGTGTTATTCTAGCCGAAAACATGATACGGCATATAGATGATAAAAAGTTGCGTTTTAGCGAAAGCGGAACTGAATACACCACAAATGAAATTATCTATAATGCCACTTCTGAAGTTTCTGGAGCAATCTTAACTGCAGTCCTAACTACCATTATAAGTTTTGTACCTGTATTTACTATGATTGGTGCAGAAGGAAAGCTATTCCGTCCCCTTGCTTTTACAAAAACAATGGCACTATCGGCTTCATTGGTTATCGCCTTATTCATAATTCCACCATTGGCCGCCTATCTATTCAGAAAGAAGAATTTAAAATCTTCGTTTAGCTATGTACTTCAAATTTCACTTTTAGTATTGGGAACAATCGCAATAATTTCGGGCTATTGGTTAGGGATTGTTTTGATTGCTTTTGGTGTAACGGGACTTTTAAATTTAAGGGGTAATCTTGACAAGAAAAAAGTAAATCTCATTAACATTATTATATCCTCAGCTGCTATCATATTTCTGCTTGCAGAATATTGGAGACCCTTAGGCTTTGATAGAAGTGTATTTGTCAACTTGATTTTTGTAGCGCTAATTTGCTTTGGAGTTCTAGGGATATTTTCTGTTCTAAAGATGTACTATGGTCAGATCTTGGAATGGGCATTAGCAAATAAACTTCTGTTCCTAATCATTCCTGCAACAGTACTTATTTCTGGTGTGTGGATTATGAATAACACCGGAAAGGAATTTATGCCATCCCTGAATGAAGGCTCGTTCCTTTTAATGCCCACTTCTTTACCACATGCAGGTGTAGCAGAGAATAAACGGGTATTGCAACAACTGGATATGGCAGTTGCTACCATTCCCGAAATAGAAACGGTGGTTGGTAAATCTGGCAGAACAGAATCCGCACTCGACCCGGCACCGCTATCCATGTATGAAAACATGATTCAGTATAAATCTGAATACATGCATAATACAAAGGGTAAAAAGCAACGCTATAGAATAAATGACGACGGGCTTTTTGTACTGAAAGACGGTAATCTTGTTATCAACCCGAATACGGATGTAGATAATGAAAATTCTACCTATGACGCTTCAAAATTAAGAGACCCATTTGCGATTGATGGTAAACATTTGGTTGTAGATGACGATGGCGAATTCTACCGTAACTGGCGACCAGAGATTAATAGCCCAGATGATATATGGAATGAAATCGTTAAGGTGACCAAATTGCCAGGGGTAACTTCCGCACCGAAATTACAGCCTATTGAAACCAGATTGGTCATGTTGCAAACAGGAATGCGAGCACCCATGGGAATCAAGGTAAAAGGGCAAGATTTAGCCCAAATAGAAGCCTTTGGCTTACAGTTAGAAGGTATCCTGAAACAAGCTGAAGGTGTCAAGGAGCAAGCTGTTTTTGCAGACCGTATTGTGGGTAAACCGTATTTATTAATTGATATAAAAAGAGAGCAACTAGCGCGATATGGAATATCGATTATGGATGTTCAGCAAGTTCTAAAAGTAGCTGTTGGCGGAATGCCATTGACGCAGACCGTTGAAGGTCGTGAGCGTTATGGAGTTCGTGTGCGCTATCCGAGGGAATTACGTGGCAATGAAGAAGACCTTAAAAAGATTTATGTTCCTGTAGAAAAGGGAAGTCCCGTGCCATTGGGCGAACTCGTTGACATACGTTACGAACAAGGTCCACAAGTGATTAAAAGTGAAGATACCTTCCTAATTGGATATGTACTGTTCGATAAGCTTGATGGTTTTGCTGAAGTAGATGTCGTACAAAATGCTCAGGCTTTAATCAAGGCAAAAATCGCTGCAGGGGAATTAACCGTACCTAAAGGAATCAGTTATCAATTTACTGGAACCTATGAAAACCAATTGCGAGCTGAGAAAACACTTACAGTTGTAGTTCCGTTGGCACTAGCAATCATTTTCTTGATTTTGTATTTCCAATTCAAATCAGTTTCTACTTCACTAATGGTCTTTACAGGAATCACGGTGGCTTTTGCAGGTGGTTTCATTATGATTTGGTTGTATGGTCAAGACTGGTTCTTCAATTTCAATCTGTTCGGAGAGAATATGCGTGACCTATTCAATATGAAAACCATCAATCTGAGTGTGGCGGTATGGGTCGGGTTTATTGCATTATTTGGTATTGCTACCGATGACGGAGTAGTAATGGCAACCTACCTCACACAAACCTTTGACCGTGACAAACCAACAGATAAAAAGGGTATTAGGCATTCTGCGTTAGAAGCTGCGAAAAAGCGAATACGTCCTTGTCTAATGACTACGGTAACTACAATTCTTGCTTTACTTCCCGTATTGACATCCACAGGAAAAGGAAGTGATATTATGATACCAATGGCTATCCCAATTTTTGGAGGAATGGTGATTGATATTACCTCCTATTTCATTGTACCGGTATTGTACAGTTGGAGAGAAGAATTTAAACTAAAAAGAGCAAACTAATGAGAAATACAAATATGGTTATCTGTCTTTTGTTTGTTTCCGTTTTTGCGAAAGCACAACAATTACAATCATTTATTAGCGAGGCAGTAGGTAATAGTCCTGAGATTCAGGCGTACAATCTTCGTCATAACATAGCTGAAGAAAAAGTAAACGAAGCTGATTGGCTTCCCAATACAGAATTCAGCGCAGGTTATTTTGTGAGTGAACCTGAAACTAGAACAGGCGCACAACGTGCCCGATTTTCGGCGAGACAAATGTTGCCATGGTTCGGTACGATTACGGCTAGAGAAAATTACGCAAGCGCAATGGCAGATTCAGAATATGTAGAAGTCGTAATTGCAAGACGTAAACTGGCACTTTCGGTTTCTCAATCCTATTATAGACTCTATAGCATAAAGGAAAAACAAAAAGTACTTGATGAGAATATTCAGTTATTGAAAACCTATGAAAAACTAGCACTTACTTCTGTGGAAGTTGGAAAGGCATCTGCAGTAGACGTATTGAAATTGCAGATTAGACAAAATGAGTTGCAGCAGCAAAAAGAGGTGTTGAATGAAGGGTATTTAGGTGAACAAACAACCCTTAATAAATTACTTAATCGAGATGGGAACACAGAAGTCGTTATTCTTGAAAAATTAATGCTCCTAGATGAAGAAGACGTGTTTGTCGAGGATGCCTTAACACTTAATCCAGAATTGCTCAAATATGACAAACTCTATGAATCCGTAGTGCAATCAGAAGAATTAAATCAAGCTGAACGTAACCCTATGATTGGTTTTGGATTGGATTATGTCCCTGTTTCGGAGCGACCTGATATGAGTTTTAGTGATAATGGTAAGGATATTTTTATGCCAATGGTTTCGGTTTCGGTTCCTCTTTTTAATAATAAGTACAAGTCTACTTCAAAACAGAACGAACTGAGACAGCTTGAAATAACAGCTCAAAAAGACAGTCGCTTAAACGTTTTGGAGTCTGCTTTCGCTCACGCGATATCACAACGCAATCAGGCTAGAATTAAATATAATACACAAGAGCAAAACTTGAAGCAAGCTAATGATGCGGAAGAAATCCTTATTAAAAATTATGAAACTGGTACTATAGATTTTAATGATGTACTCGATATACAAGAATTGCAATTAAAGTTTCAAATCAATCAGATAAGTGCCATAACAACTTACTATGCGCAAAGTGCGGTAGTCAATTATTTAATAACTCAATAAACAGAAAAACGATGAAAAAATTCAGAACAATTTTAGGAGCAATGTTAGTAATAGCTTCAATTGCAATTGTCTCTTGTAAAGACAATAAAAAAGAAGGACTAACGGAAACGGAAACAAACGCTGAGAACCAAGGAAAAGAATATACTTCGGCTTACGTTTGTCCAATGCATTGCGAAGGAAGCGGTAGTGATACCGAAGGAACTTGCCCAAAATGCGGAATGACCTATGTAATGAACGAAGACCACAAAGCAAACGGACATACCCATAATTAGAAGTTAATACTTCAAATAATCACTAAAATGAAACACACCTATCACATACACGGAATGACCTGCAACGGTTGTCGTAATCACGTAGAGCAAACGCTTTCTAAAGTGGAAGGTGTGATGGGCGTCTCCGTAGATTTAGAAAGGGCGGAAGCATCTATAGAAATGGATTCGCACATACCTATTGAGACTTTTCAGAAGGCCATGCAAGATGATGGTGGCGCATACAGCATTCATAAACTTGGCGAGCATCATACAACGAAAGAGACAAAAAAGGAAAAACTCAAGGGTAAAGGAACAGGAACATTTTATTGTCCTATGCATTGCGAAGGAGAGAAGACTTATGATAAGCCTGGCGACTGTCCAGTATGCGGAATGGACTTAGTAGAAGAGCAAAATTTATCAGCAACAACTTCAGAACAATGGACGTGCCCAATGCATCCCGAAATAGTGAAAGATGAAGCTGGGGCTTGTCCCATTTGCGGAATGGATTTAGTGCCGTTGCAACCAGACCTTTCTGCAGAAGAGAAGACCTATAAAAAACTACTGAAGAAATTCTGGATAGCTGTAGCCTTTACATTGCCAATATTCTTGATTGCAATGAGCGAGATGATTCCCAATAATCCATTATATGATGTAATGGAACAAAAATGGTGGAATTGCATTCAGTTTGCGCTTTCAATCCCTGTCGTGTTTTATGCTACGTGGATGTTCTTTGAACGTGCTTATAAAAGTATCAAAACTTGGAATCTAAATATGTTCACACTCATCGGTATCGGTGCCGGTGTAGCTTGGTTGTTTAGTGTATTTGGGATGCTGTTTCCTGAATTCTTTCCTGAACAATTTAAAACCGAATCAGGAGCAGTACATGTATACTTTGAAGCTGCAACAGTAATACTTACCCTTGTATTAATGGGTCAGGTTTTAGAAGCTAGAGCGCATAGTAAAACCAATTCAGCTGTAAAAGAACTATTGAAACTGGCTCCTAATAAAGCAATACGGGTTGTTGATGGAAATGATGAAGAAGTTTCCATAGACCAAATTCAAAAAGGGGATGTACTACGTGTGAAACCAGGCGATAAAATTCCTGTAGATGGTGTGATTACAGAAGGTCATACCACCGTAGATGAATCAATGATTTCAGGTGAACCTATTCCTGTGAACAAAGCGGAAGGTGACAAAGTAAGTAGCGGTACAATCAACGGAAACCAGTCATTCTTAATGAAAGCCGAAAAAGTAGGTAGCGATACCTTGCTTTCCCAAATCATCCATATGGTAAACGATGCAAGTAGAAGTCGTGCACCTATTCAGAAACTAGCAGATACCGTTTCAGGCTATTTTGTGCCTGTGGTAGTAATTATAGCTTTACTAACTTTTGGTGTTTGGGCAATTTGGGGTCCAGAACCTGCGTATGTATATGCGCTTGTAAATGCTATTGCGGTATTGATTATAGCTTGTCCCTGTGCTTTAGGATTAGCGACACCAATGTCAGTAATGGTAGGTGTCGGTAAAGGGGCGCAGAACGGTGTGCTAATAAAGAACGCCGAAGCCTTAGAGAAAATGGACAAGGTAGATACTTTGATAGTTGATAAGACAGGAACGATTACTGAAGGAAAACCAACAGTTGAAAAAATGGGTTCGTTTAACGATTCATTTTCAGAAAGTGAAATAACCCAACTTATAGCCTCTTTGAACAGTTCTAGCGAACATCCACTTGCGGAAGCTACTGTTAAGTATGGGAAAGAACAAAAAATAGAAATCCTTAAAGTAGATGATTTTATCGCGGTTACAGGAAAAGGAGTAGAAGGAACGGTTGAAGGGAAAAAACTTGATTTAGGAAATGCAAAGATGATGGCGTATGCCAATGCAACAATATCATCAGAAATGGAAGCCGAAGCACAATCATTTCAAAAACAAGGGAAAACCGTTTCCTATCTGGCAGTAGATGGTGAAGTTGCTGGATATGTTGTGATAGGCGATAAAATTAAAACTACAAGTGCCAAAGCAATCAAAGAACTTCAGGCCAAAGGTATTTCAGTAATAATGCTTACCGGTGATAATCATGATACAGCGCAAGCCGTTGCCAACGAACTCAACCTTGCTAATTTTAAGGCTGGAATGTTACCAGAAAATAAATTGGAAGAAGTCAAAAAGTTACAAGAAGAAGGACACGTTGTGGCAATGGCAGGCGATGGAATCAATGACGCGCCGGCACTCGCCAAAAGTGACGTAGGTATTGCAATGGGGACGGGTACAGATGTCGCTATTGAAAGTGCGATGATTACGCTAGTTAAAGGAGATTTACACGGTATTGTAAAAGCAAGGAATTTAAGTGATAAAGTAATGCGAAATATCAAGCAAAATCTATTTTTCGCTTTGATATATAACACACTTGGTATACCCATAGCGGCAGGGGTTTTATTTCCTGTTTTTGGAATTCTCTTATCACCAATGATTGCCGCATTAGCAATGAGTTTTAGTTCAGTTTCGGTAATTGTAAATGCGCTCAGACTCAAAACAAAATCAATTAATTAGTTATGAAAAAGAACATCTTATATCTCGGTATTGCAGTAATTATTGGACTACTAGGAGGTTACTTAATATTCGGTAATAGCTCGGATTCAAGCAATCAAAAAATAACGGACGCCCACGACCATTCTGAGGCTTCAACGAATGAAATGTGGACATGTTCAATGCACCCGCAGATTATGCAACCAGAATCTGGTAATTGCCCTATTTGTGGTATGGATTTAATTCCAGCTGAAACTAGTGCTGAAGGGCTAGCTGAAAATCAAATCAAAATGACAGAAAATGCAATGGCATTAGCAAATATTGAAACCACCATTGTTGGAAATCGTATTGAAGGTAATAATGACGGGGTAATTTCACTATCTGGTAAAATAGCAACAAACGAGGAAAACAATGCTATTCAAGCAAGTTATTTTGATGGTCGTTTGGAGAAATTAAATGTAAGTTTTGAAGGGCAAGAAGTAAAAAGAGGGCAATTATTAGCAACGATCTATTCCCCTAATCTTGTAGCTGCTCAACAGGAATTAATTACAGCGACTTCTTTAAAAGAATCTCAACCAGCTTTATATAAGGCTGTTCGTAATAAGTTGAAACTATGGAAGCTTTCTGAAAGTCAAATTGACAATATAGAGTCAACGGGAGAAGTGCGTGAAAACTTCCCATTATACGCAACGGTTTCAGGAACAGTAGCGATGGTAATGGCGACAGAAGGTGATTATTTAAAACAAGGTCAGCCTATTCTAAAAGTAAGTAACCTTAATTCAGTTTGGGCAGAATTTGATGCTTATGAAAATCAAATTTCACAGTTTAAAAAAGGACTAAAAATAAAGGTTACCACGAGCACATATCCTAATAAAGAATTTGATGCAGTCATATCATTTATTGACCCTGTGTTGAATAGTAGTACAAGAACTGTGACGGTGCGTGCAACCCTAAAGAATAACGAAAGTTTATTCAAGCCAGGGATGTTTGTTTCTGGAAAGATAAAAGGCACAGCCCAAGTTCCGGGAGAATCATTGAATATTCCAGCAAGTGCTGTATTATGGACAGGGGAACGCTCATTGGTATATGTAAAACCAAATCCAAATAGGCCTGTTTTTAAAATGCGAGAAGTTACTGTTGGGCTTCGTAACGGAGATAATTTTACGGTTACTTCAGGATTAGAAAATGGAGAGGAAATTGTGACCAATGGTACATTTACGGTAGATGCAGCGGCGCAATTACAGGGCAAGAAGTCAATGATGAACAAGTCAGGTGGTAAAACAATGACGGGTCACGAAGGTCATATAGGAATGCAAGCAGATACAGAAAATGAATCCAATGCTATTTCAAAAATGGAAATGAAACTACCAATGGCATTTCAAACAGCTTTTCAAGCTGCGTTAAAACCTTATTTTAAAATGGAGGATGCCTTTGTAGCTAGTGATGCGAGTCAAGTCTCTGCCTTAGCGAAAGTGACAGCAGAAAAAATGAAAGCCATAGAAATAGGTGGTTTGGGCAAAATGGAAAATTCTCATTTATCTAAGAGTATTGAAATGTTGGGTGGTATTTCTTCTAATTCAGACTTAAAGAAACAAAGGGCTCAATTAGTCGTTTTAAACGAAAATATAGTAGCCCTTGCTATGAATATAAAATCACCCTTAGAAACACTATATGTTCAAAAATGTCCTATGGCTAATAGCAACAAAGGTGCTATATGGTTAAGCACCGAAAAAGAAATTAAAAATCCATATTACGGAGATGATATGTTGACCTGCGGTAGTGTGATTAATGAGATACGATAACATATATGAAATCGGGTTATGTATCTATAACTTTTGAGATGCTGAGAATAGAATAGAAGAAGCAATAGGAGAGAAAATTTAATTTTAAGAGTATTAAAATTGGAGTGATGAAATAATAATGAATGGCAATTTCACCATTGATGTAGCCGAAAAGTTATGAGGTAAAAAATAAATGATGAATGAAAATGATGGAAATGCATTGACAGGGAATGAAGGAATGAATTAAAAATTAATAGCTAACCATATATTATTTAAAAATGAAAAATAAAATATTTCCTTGCATTTGGTTTGGTCATGAAATTAATGAGGCGGTTAACTTTTACTGCGACACGTTTCCAAGTTCTAAAATTAAACAGAAAACTAGTGCTGCGACAGTATTTGAAATTGAGAACTTCACCATTATGGCCTTAGGTGATGTTTCTGGCAAAAGTCCTAATGCGACAATGTCTTTCTATGTTATGTGTGAAACTGTGGATGAAATAAATATAATTTGGGAAAAACTCGCAGACAATGGAAACATTTTAATACCTATCGAAACCTATCCGTGGAGCGCTAAATACGGTTGGGTTGAAGATAAATACGGTGTTTCATGGCAATTGTCATTAGGTGAGATATCCGATATGGGACAAAAAATTACCCCTATGCTAATGTTTAGTGGAAATCAATATGGTAAGGCGGAGGAAGCAATTAACTTTTATATCTCAATTTTTGAGAAATCTGAATTTCATTTTTTGTCACGCTATAAGGGTAGAGATAAATTACAAAACGGAAAAATAAGTCATGGTCAATTTAATCTTTTAGGCAAACCGTTTGCGACCCTGGATAGCGTAATTTTTCAAGACTTATCGTTTTCCATAGGTAATTCTATAGTTGTCAATTGTGACACCCAAACCGAAGTCGATTATTATTGGAGTATGCTTACTGACGATGACGCCAAAAGTCGAAGCGGTTGGCTGAAAGATAGGTTCGGGCTTTCTTGGCAAATAGTGTTATCAATGAAAAGGTTCAACTAGAACATTAAATAAAAACCTAAATCATAATAGGAAATGAAAAAACTAATTAAAGAATTGATAGGTACAATGTTAGTTAAGCTGCAGCCAAAAAAAGCTAGAGAACTAATAGAAAAAGGAATCAGTTTTAGTGTCGAGAATGAATTTAATTTTACAGACCGTTTGATGCGTATGGCGCTTTTAAAAAACGCCGAGAAAAATGAAGATTTCAATATGCTTGCGGAATATCATGAAAAGTTTTGGAAGGAAACGGGGAGAAAATATTTTTCCAATAAAGAGAATGTATTGAAAGATTTTTTTCTGCCAAATTGTTTACCGGTCTTTGAGGCGCTTCAAGTCTTATTAAAAGACAAGTCTCAATATTATCATACTATGGTTGAGATTGGAACAGGTAATGGAGACGTTTTGGATTACTTGAGCACCAAATTTTCACAAATCAAAAGATTTGTAGGCATTGATTTAAGTATTGAACAAATTAATTACAACAAGAAAAAATATGAACAAAATATCAAACTTGAATTTGTTGCTACAGATGGTTTTGATTGGATAAAAGAAAATGGTAATAGTAATATGATATTCTTTACCTCGGGTGGTGTTCTTGAATATTTTACAGAGCAACGATTGCAGAAGTTATTTTATTATTTGAACAAATTAGATTCCACAATATTCGTTGCTATTGAACCAATTGGGGTCAATATTGATTTTACTAAGAATCCAAGTTCCCAACCTTATGGCCCTGAGCGATCATTTTCTCATAATTATGCGAGACTTTTTCAAAATGCAGGATTTAATTTATGGTTCGAGTCTAAGACATTAAATACTCACAAGGAGTATTTTTTCGTTGCTTTTGGTGCTATCAATGGGTCACAGAAATTATAGGTTTAAGACTTATGGAAAAGCTAGAGGTGATGTTCATATATTGTTATAACAATATATCATAAATATGTCTCTCATTTTGCTACCAATCTCACCAGATTCGGGAAGCTCTATGTACGCAAAATACGCAGTTATTTATCTTCTGACGATGATAGGCTTTATCTATCTTATGCCTCTCAAGATAAATTCAACAGCATAGAAAAGTTTCATAAAATGTACTATTAAAAACCCAAATCTTACCCAAAAACTTTGCGCGCGGATTCTATCCGGTTTTTGTAGTGTTCCGACAGATAAACGTTAAGCAAAAACCGGATAGGGCGCACCTACTTTTCTATGAGGTAAGTTATTTGGTTTCAGCCCATTTTTTATATTGTTCAAGTGCCTTCGGATTCTCAATTATCTATGAATTGATGAAAGTGTTATTTTACACTCTTTACAGAACGCACCTTTCGTAAAGAGTTTATTTTGTTGCAGATACAAGCTCAAATTTGGGATATGACTACCCCAAATCTTACCCAAGAACTTTGCGCGTGGATCCTGTCCGGTTTTTGTAGTGTTCCGGCAGATAAACGTTAAGCAAAAACCGGATAGGGCGCACCTACTTTGCTAGTAGGTTGGTTATTTGGACTCAGCCCATTTTTTATATTGTTCTAGTGCCTTTGGGTTCTCACTTAGATATAAATTAATATACTCATTAGCATCAGATTCTCCTTCGGCATAAGCAGCTCTTAAATTTTCATCAACTTTTGATTTGGTTTGATAAACATAAAAACTCATAAAACAACTTAATACTACCATTACAAAAAAAGTAATTACAGCCCAATTTGGGTAAATCTTTGCTTGTTTTAAACTATGTTCTAGGTTATTTAGGTACTGCCTTCTATAGGCCTCTTCTTCCCTCCCATAATTCTCTAGCTTATCAACCAGTCCTTCTACGGGTTTGGTATCGAATTTTACTTGAAGATTTTCTGCTCTAATGATGCTATCCTCTAATCTATTGACATCCTTTTCGAAGTCGGTCAATTCGTTGACCAATAACTCGCTTATCATTTCTAATTTACTCATATCATACTTTTTAAATTTCTAATCCTCTTTGAATACTATGTTTAATTACTTTTTTGGCTAATGACAAGGCCAAATTTTGTGAGATGGTAATTTTTTTATCCAACAAGCGCACCTTATTGTCCATTGACACTAGCTTCTCATATGAAGAATTTTGAACAATACTTTTGCCTATGTTACCCATGCTCATATTTCGATGCACTTCACTACCCTTGAAATCAAATCCTTTGTACTTGAACCGAAAGCCTTGAAGCTGGCCGCTCTTGTTAATCGAAGGAATCATTTTAATCCCTTTGGTTTCCATAGCCTTTATATACTGGTCAAAGTCTTTGGGCTGATTTTGACTTAATGTCATTTGATGCACGCTATAAATTTCCTTTCTAATCGCCTTGGTGTCGAAATCACGTTCAAACTGCACTTGTTTTACCGTGGTCAATTGTAATTGCTCTGCCACTTTTTCTGCAGCATGTTGGCTACGCTTTCCCACGAAACTGTCATTGTAGGCCTTGCCATTAAAATCGATGCGATTCACGTACAAATGAATATGGGTATGTTTTTTATCGCGATGCACAAAGGCGATAGCCTGCCTTTCCCCAAGCTTCATTTGTTGCATAAACTTCGACACGACTTTCACTAATTCTTTTTGTTTCAATTGTTGTCCATCCTTTATGGTAGGACTTAAAACAAAGGACAATGTGTTTCGCTTACAGTCATTATTCAGCCCTTGAATTTGTTTAAACTCCCTTGTAAGTTCATTGGGGTTTTCGCCAACTAAATGCTGCCTAAAAACAACTTCCGCATTTTTTTCCTGGTTCCAGCCATACGCTATTGATTCACCAGTATGTGATATAGATTGCCCCTTACCAATCATTTGAACTTCTTTAAATGCTCCTTGATTTCCTTTGCTACTTCATATACCATTTTGGTCAGTCCTTCATTTTTCCCCCTGAACATATTACCAATAGATTTAAAGTTGTTATGGTATTTGACTAACATTTTATACGCCTTTATTTCATCTTCAGAGAAACGTTCAGAAATAGTTTGTTCCATGGCCGACCTTCTTAAGAATTCGCTTAAGGACAAATCACATAGCTTGGCTTTCTCCACTAGTATTTTCTTTTCATAAGTGGTACATCTAAATTTTGCTAATTGAGATTTTCCTTTCATCTTTTCTTTATTCGACCTGCGACCAACGGGAGAAGGCGAGATTGTGTCCACAGACACACATCTCGAATTCCTATCGGAATTATCCTTTACTGGTTCTTCACCATAGGCAAGACGATTATTGCTTAAAGACCTATTGTTTAATTCGAACATATCCCAGAGGGATATTTCTTCGATTGTACCTCGTTCCCTTTCCAATTTTAAGTCCAAGTCCATTGCACTACTTCGTTTCAATTCACGCTTGGGACCATATTCCCTTTTTAGCCGTTCTTCAAGCTCCAGACGAATTTCCATTTTACGTTGAAGCTCAAGTTCCATGGCATCTAATTTTAACTCCCTTGGGTCATAATCTCTACCTATTTGCATGACATCATTTTTTCGTTCAAATCTTTAAATCCAACATACTCTTTGCGACAATCAATAGCAGTTTCGAATTGATTCATCAAAGTTTCTGTTGCAGAATCACCTGCACTATCATTATCCAAATACAATCGAACCTGGTCATAATTGGAAAGTAATTTTTCAACATCGGAAAGGAATGCGATGGAGTTCAAAACCAAAATATCAGATTCATAAACTGTAATCGGTTGCATGGCAGCTAGTGAGAGTAAATCGAACATACCTTCAAATACAAGGAGTCCAGTTTTATCCTTTTTAAGCCATGTATAAGATTTTGGAGAGCTGGATGTTTTTTGAAACTTATTTCGAAGCTCCCATCCACCCAAATGGTTTTCTAGACCTAAAGCAAATAAATTCTTATCATCTCGTTTAAAGGTTACTTCCTTTAAATACCGCTTTCCAATTTCCAAGGATATTTTTCTTGATTTTAAATAGCTTATCATAGCTGGATGACTAATGGTTCTTTCTTCCATTATCTGCGTTTTTTTTGAAGTCTTAATCTGAGTAGTTGGCTTATGAAAAGAAAAAGCCAAATCATTGCTTAAATAGGCAAGCACTTCTTTAACTGAGAGATTCAAAAGCTGCATTAAAAGGTCAATGCTATTACCTCCTTTTCCCATTCCGTGGTCGTACCATCGATTGAGCGCCAGAGATATCTTAAAAGAGGCTTGGGTTTCTGACCTGAAAGGACTCAGAAACCAAGCTTCTTTTTCCGTTTTTCTTGTGGGGAAGTGACCTAAATTTTCTAGTATTTTCACTAGACAAAAATTTCGGGCGCTTCTGCACGTTATTATTTTTGTTTTCATCATCGTTTTATTTTTATGATTTTCTCTTACCTTCTTACCTAAGTCAATATTTGTAAAGGCTTGTGCTTTAGGTAAACTTCAAAAACATCTTACCCATCTTATACTAAAAGGTAGCTTAGGTAATACCTAGGTAGCATAAAGGTTATACATCTTACCTAAAGAGCTAGCCCTGTACTTAGGGTATTTCAATAAATAGGTAGTTAGGTAGGTACTATTCTTTCTTTTTAGTTAATTCCATTTCCCAAGGCGTATCCTCAAAAAGGGATTTTGCCAAATAACCATAGACCTGCCGTTTAGGGTGTTTCACTTTTTGATAGTTGAATCCTGATAAGGCACGCCCAAGATTGATTTGGTTCAATCGCAAGTTCAAACACGAAAGCGTGACCAACACATCTGATGCAGTAACAAAGTCCTTAATATCATTTGACTTTTCGTAATATTTGGCAATCAACTCCTGTTCTGTGGTAAGCTTCGTATACTTTTTATTTCGCTCCTCATTCTCCATGATATCCTTCAACGTCAATTCAGGATTGAAATTCGGGTCATGATAAGCTAAATGATAAGCTTGCGCCCAAACGTTCTTAATTTCGATTTCTTTGGAATAGGCAAAATCAATTTTATCCATCAGTTCAAAACACAACCAACGTACCGAGCCCGTTTCGTCATTCAAAAAAGAGGACATATTCGTGGAACCTAGAAAAGAACAAATTCTAGGGAGTGTTGTGTTCTTCTTATCATAAGGCAGACGCTCATTTATAAATGTCTTGGAAAAGAACGATTTTAATGCATTTACATCCTTCTTAGAAAGAACCGCAAGCTCATCAAGATTGTAGAGGAAGTTCCGGCACAATTGTATACGGGCATCCTTGTCATTACTAATATCCTCAGCCATATATTCTGCCAATTCTGGAGGACAAATAAATCTACACCAGGTTGACTTTCCAGAACTCTGCCCTTTATGACTAATGATAAGAGCCTGTTTATTAAAATATGTGGTTTCCAATCCGCATTTGATGGCCCGCACCAACCATTTTCTGAAATGATACAGAAAGGCTTCGTTATCATAAGTTGGCACATAAGAAACCAGCTTTGCGATGTAATCCTCCCCATCCCATTTATCAAGTGATTCGAAGTACTCCTTTACAGGATTGTATTTTTGAATCAATTCCGACTTCAGTAAAATTTCTAGTTTGCTCGTGCTTACTTCAATTCCAGCTTTCGCCAACTCAATAATTAGGGAATTCAAATTCAGATAATGCCAATTCTTTTGATTAAGAACTGAAATCTGAAAGTCGTGGGATATCTCATTGTACATGATGTTGTACTTCCCTTCGATATAGTCTATGGTTTTATCATAGATTGTAGTGTTCTTAGGGTCTTTAACGTGGTAAAGCCCTTTTTTATCTTCAGCTGCCATATCGAAAAACTTATCTTTTGTTTTTCAATAGCTTTTCGTTGAATAACTCCTCGAAGTATTCATCTGAGATATCCGGCTTGCCCAATAACCAGGCGTCAATCCTTTCTTTTTCAAAAAATAGTTTTCGGATTCCCTTATTATCACCTTTGGGAATCATGTCTAACCTAGACAGTTTGTAGATTGTACTTTCAGACAAGCCAGTATATAGAACAAGGTCTTCAACATTTAATACTTTCTTGTTAAAAGCCATTAACGACTTAATGTCCTTTAATAATTTAACCACGGGTGTGTCCACATTCATGTCGGACATCACATTTATTTGCTCATTCATAGTTTCACATTTATGAAATTAATAATGAGTAAAAGCTTTTACTAGTGTTGCGCAATGCCAAGTTATGAAGACAAATAGCAGCTAAACAAGATAATATTTCCGGTTATTCAATAATTACGTTTTAATTATTCTATTCCTAAAACAGACTCCATAAATTTTATTCCTTCTAGTCTTTTTTCTTTGTTTAATTCGCTTTTCCATGTTGAAAAACTGGTCTTTAAAGTTCGCTTATTGACAGCCTTATTGTTCATAGAAAATGACTCTTCAAGCATTAGGAAAAAGTCTTCCTTTTGCTCTTTTCCAAATTTCTTGACATCCCCTTCAATCAGAATATCGAACATTGCGAATAAGAGTCTATAATTAGCTGACTTATTGCTCTTGGCAGATAGTTTAAAATTAATTTTGTTAGTTATCTTCTGGTGTTGCATTAAGGTTTTAAAACTTTCTTTCTCATCCTCAGAAAATTGCAATTTTGCAAAATCAACCTTGTTAAAGTCTGTTTTATTAAACTTGAACAAATAAAAGTCGATATTTTTCAATTTCTTAAACTCGTACCAAGCGCCTACAGCCACAAACAAAATAAAAGCACCAATTATATAGGTAATACTAAATTTCAACTTATTATCATCCTTAACAAAGTATAAAAGTGGTGTTGCAATAATCACCAAAAAGGTCATTAATAATAGAATCACCTTAGAATTTGTGGTGCGTTTACTTTTGAAAAATCTCCCAATAGAGTTGTCCAAGTTATACAGGACTTTGCCGAGTCGCTTAATAAGTTTATCCATTTTTAGAAGTTTAATGGCTTATTAAGTTAAGAAATAAAAAAAGCAATTGTTGTACCTATGTTGTACCCGTTAAAAAGAAAAAACCTTTCAATTGCTTGAAAGGCTTATCTTTACTGAGCGGTCTGGACGGGACTCGAACCCGCGACCCCCTGCGTGACAGGCAGGTATTCTAACCAACTGAACTACCAGACCGTGGCGTTTAGCGACTGCAAATATACATCGCTTATTGAATTGCACAAACAATTTTCTTAAAAATAAATATTGATTAGAGAAATTTTTGACGTTCTACTAAATATGTATTCAGAACCTTAGCGAAATCAGCACGAACATCAACATCAACATATTTGATTTTATACTGTGCGCATTTTAACTTAAGCTCATCAAAATAAGCGCTCAAACGTTCATTATACGCCTCTTTTATGGTGTCTGCGTATAAATCGATATGCTCACCAGTTTCAACGTCTAAGAAGCGTTTAGGGGTGTTTTCAAAATCGAATTCAAGTTCCTTTTCATTATCAAGTAGATGAAAAAGAACCACTTCATGCTTATTATGTTTTAAATGACGTAGGGCATCAAATAACTTTTCATCTGCTGTGGTCGTTTGAAACATGTCGGTAAACAAAAAAATAAGACTACGGCGTTTTATCTTTTCTGCAATTAGATGTAAATATGTATACGTTTCTGTTTCCCTTGCAGGCTTAGATGCTGTGCAAAGCTCACTAAGTTTTGCCAACAACATTTGATGATGTCTTTCGCTGCCTTTTTCCGGCGCGTAAAAATCATATTGATCTGAAAAAACACTAAGTCCGACGGCATCACGTTGTCGTTTTAAAATATTCATTAAAGCTGCAATTGCTAAAACTCCAAAACCAACCTTGTTTAAGTCATCAATGTTTAAATTTTTGACCTCAGGATAATACATTGAAGCGGAGCTATCTAAAATCATGTGACACCTTAAATTTGTCTCTTCTTCGTATTTTTTGGTATATAACTTATCTGTTTTGGCAAATAACTTCCAATCGATATGTTTGGTGCTTTCCCCTAGATTATAAATTTTGTGTTCTGCAAATTCCGCTGAAAACCCATGAAACGGACTTTTATGAATTCCACTTATAAATCCTTCCACCACTTGATTTGCCAACAATTCCAAATTTTGGAAAAGTGAAGCTTTGTTTAATTCTGATTGAAGGTTCATAATGCGAATATACTTATAAATGAAAAACAGATGAGCCATGAGCCATGAGCCATGAGCCATGAGCCATGAGCCATGAGCCATGAGCCATGAGCCATGAGCCATGAGCCATTTTAATCACAAAAAAAATCCCATCTAAAAAGACAGGATTTTTAAATCTATATGTTAAAACAATCTACAGTAACGCATCAATAGCATCTGTGTACACTTTCTTTGGTGATACACCAACTTGTCTACTTACAATTTCACCTCCTTTAAATACTAATACCGTAGGTATGTTACGCACACCATATTTTGCTGCAAATTCTTGATTTGCATCTACATCAACCTTTCCAACAATGGCTTTACCTTCATATTCAGTACTAACCTCATCAATTACAGGTCCGACCATTCTGCAAGGTCCACACCAAGCTGCCCAAAAATCTACTACTACTGGTTTATCACTTTTCAACACTACTTCATCAAAAGTTGCATCTGTTATTTCTAATGCCATCTTATTTTATTTTAATATTACACAAAGTTAGTCAAATAATCTTCTGTTTACTTACTAACGCTTTATTCGTTTTAGCTATTGCGCTATCAAGGGAATTTATCTGTTATTGCAAGCGTTGCGCAGCTAAGCTGTACTTAATAATTAAACCTTCTGCAATTCAAGAATTGGATTTCCACGCCAATGTAGTTTTTAAGCTTTTCTGGTAATGCCTTTTTAGTTTAATTTATAGTGCACTTCGTTTTCTTCTAATTGTTGTAATAATTCACTAGAAATCTGAACCTTCTGCTTTCTACTTGATAAATTCACTTTTATCTTTTCTTCCATCTCATACACTACAAAGTTTAGCGTATGATTTCCCTTATGAGATATTAAAGTATCTTTCAAATCATGCACCTTACTCTCTTTAAGGTTGTTGATATCTAATTTTATGGTCAATTTTTTGGCATAAGTCTCCATAACTTCTTGAAGCAACATAAAGCTATTGAACTGCATGCGCGGGTCGCCTTTTTTACCTGTGTCGCGATTCACCCACCCTTCTTTTATAAATATCTTGATGTACGCGAAAGAGTTGATCATCAAAAAGTGTCGAAATTTTAAATACTCTTCTCCAAAAATTCGAAATTCAAATGATTCCGTATAATCTTCCATAGTGAACATTGCCCAACCTTTACCATTTTTTGAAATTCGATGCTGAACATCAGTAATGACACCAGCCAAGGTCAACTCTCGATTGACATAATTTGCCATTTCATTTACATGCGAAATACTGGCATTGCAAAAGGCCTTAACTTCCGTTTTAAAATCATCTAATGGGTGCCCTGAAATATAGATACCTACCACCTCCTTTTCTCTGCGCAATTTTTCCATCGTACCCCATTCTTCACAAGGTGGCACTTCAGGTTCAGGAATTTGAGCTTCTGAAACTCCACCAAACATGTCCATTTGAGAAGAATTTTTATTCTCTTGGTATCTTGCAGCCGACTTTATTACTTTTTCAAGAAATGTAATACTATCACCTTCTGTATGAAAATATTGTGCACGATGTGTAGTGCCAAAAGAATCAAAACCACCTGCAACAGCTAAATTTTCAAAAGCTTTTTTATTTGCGCTTCTTAAATCAATTCGTTTTGCCAAATCAAAGACTGACGTAAATGAACCTTCTTTTTTACGATGCTCTACAATCGTTTCAACTGCTGAACGACCAACCCCTTTAATGGCACCCATTCCAAAACGAACCGCACCTCTTTTATTAACAGCAAATTTATAGTACGATTCATTAACATCAGGACCCAATACTTCTAAGCCCATACGCTTACATTCTTCCATAAAGAAAGTAACTTGCTTGATATCGTTCATATTATTACTCAATACTGCTGCCATATATTCAGCAGGGTAATGCGCCTTAAGATAAGCGGTTTGATATGCTATATAGGCGTAGCAAGTAGAGTGACTTTTATTAAAGGCATAGGCTGCAAAAGCCTCCCAATCTTTCCAAATTTTTTCTAATATTTCTACGGGATGTCCATGCGCTTCACCACCTGCTAAAAACTTAGGTTTCATTTCTTGCAATACTGCAAATATCTTTTTTCCCATGGCTTTTCGAAGTACATCTGCTTCACCTTTAGTGAAACCAGCCAACTTCTGAGAAAGTAGCATCACTTGCTCTTGATACACCGTAATACCGTAAGTTTCTTTTAAATATTCCTCCATTTCAGGGAGGTCATATTTAATTTCTGCCATTCCGTTTTTACGTTGAACAAAGTCAGGAATATACTCCATCGGCCCGGGACGATACAAGGCATTCATTGCAATTAAATCATCAAAAACAGAGGGTTTTAAATCTTTCAAATGCTTCTGCATTCCAAGAGATTCATATTGAAATATACCTACCGTGTCGCCTCTTTGAAAAAGCTCGTAGGTTTTCTCATCATCTAAAGGAAAATCATCAGGAACCAATAAAATATCGTGCTTGGCTTTGACAATTTTGACCGTATCTTTAATTAGCGTCAAAGTTTTCAATCCCAAGAAATCCATCTTCAACAAGCCCGCACTTTCAACGACAGAGTTATCAAATTGCGTCACGTATAAATCAGAATCTTTCGCTAAAGCAACAGGTACAAAGTTCGTAATATCATCAGGGGTAATAATCACACCACAGGCGTGAATACCCGTATTTCGAACAGAACCTTCAAGGGTTCGCGCCATTGTTAGTGTTTGCCCTTCTAAATCATCTCCTTCAGCAATATTCAAGAGTTGATTTACTTTATCGTAATCATCTGCTCGAAATTTTTTCCTTAATTCTGCATCAGTTTTGCCAAAAATCTTACCGAGTTTAGACATGGTCGGAATTAACTTGGCAATTCTATCGGCATCTCCTAAAGGTAAATCCAATACACGTGCCGTATCTCGTATTGATGATTTTGCGGCCATTGTGCCATAGGTAATAATCTGCGCGACTTGATTAGACCCGTATTTCTTAATCACATAGTCCATCACCCGACCTCGACCTTCATCATCAAAATCAATATCAATATCAGGCATAGACACCCGCTCCGGATTTAAAAATCGCTCAAAAAGCAGATTGTATTTGAGCGGGTCAATGTTAGTTATCCATAAACAATAAGCCACTACAGAACCAGCTGCTGAACCACGACCCGGCCCAACCGAAACATCCATATTTCTAGCTTCACGAATGAAATCTTCGGTAATTAAAAAATAACCAGGATAACCAGAATTCTTAATCGTATTTAATTCAAAATCAATACGTTCCTCAATTGCAGGTGTAATTTCATCGTACCGCTTTTTAGCCCCTTCGTAGGTAAGGTGACGCAAATAGGCATTTTCACCACGGTTACCACCATCAACATCTTCAGCAACTTTAAACGCTTCAGGAATATCAAATACTGGCAAAAGAACATCACGCGCTAGTTCGTATGGCTCAACTTTATCAAGAACCTCCTGAACATTCAATATAGATTCTGGCAGATCTTTGAACAAGCTTTTCATCTCATCTTGCGACTTGAAATAATATTCTTGATTCGGAAGACCGTAGCGATAGCCACGTCCTCTTCCTATCGGCGTCGCCTGCTTTTCACCATCTTTTACGCAAAGTAAAATATCATGAGCCTCTGCATCTTCTTTTCCCCCATAATAGGTGTTGTTAGTTGCCACCATTTTGATCTGGTGCTTTTGCGCCATAGGTATCAAAACCTTGTTTACACGGTCTTCGTCTTCTTGACCGTGGCGCATGATTTCTACATATAAATCGTCACCAAATTGTTCTGCCCACCAAATTAAAGCTTCTTCTGCTTGCTTTTCACCAACATTGAGAATCTTACCTGGCACTTCGCCAAATAAGTTTCCGGTAAGTACAATAATATCATCCTTGTACTGCTCAATTACTTTGCGATCGATACGAGGTACATAATAAAACCCATCTGTATAAGCGATGGAAGACATTTTCGCAAGATTATGATAGCCGTTTTTATTTTTAGCTAACAATACAATTTGATAGCCATAATCTTTAACATTCTTATTGGTATGATCTTCACAAACAAAAAATTCACACCCGATAATGGGTTTGATTTCCGTTTCGGTTGGTAATTCACCTTGTTCAATAGCTGCAGCATTGCGTTCTTTGACCCCTTTGTTATTTGCTTTGATTTCTTTAACAAAGTGAAAAGCACCCATCATGTTTGCATGATCTGTAATCGCTACGGCAGGCATTCTAGCATCTGCTGCGACTTTTACTAAATTTCTAACTGAAATAGTGGATTGTAAGACTGAAAACTGCGAATGGTTATGCAGGTGCGCAAAAGGAGCTTCCTCAAGTGTTTGAATGTTTTCTTTGATTTCTTCTTCAGATGCACCCCCAGTATCTTTTTCCCAAAGGGCATCTGCAATTTTCTTAGATGCTTTTTTAAGGTTGATATGTTTAAGTCCGATTAACGCAATCGGCTTCGGATTCGCTTCAGAGAAATTTTCAAAATAATCAGGCTGAACGTCTAATTTTTTAAGAGAATAGTGCTTTCTTCGGATGAGCTCTAAAAAACATCTTGTGGTAGCTTCAACATCTGCAGTCGCATTATGGGCTTCCCCGAAAGGTTCTCCGAAAAGATGTTGATGTAATTCTGTCAGGGTTGGAAGCTTAAACTTACCTCCTCGCCCACCGGGAATTTGACACAGCGTTGCCGTTGCTTCTGTACAAGTATCCAAAACTGGAAGCTCCTGCAAAGGGTTTTCAACACTCAAGCGATGAAACTCCGCTCCCATGATATTCAAGTCAAAACCAACATTCTGACCAACAATAAACTTGGTCTTTGACATGGCAGTATTGAACTTCTTCAATACCTCTGCTAAAGGCACCCCTTTTTGTTCTGCTAATTCCGTAGAAATACCATGAATTTTCTCTGCATCGTACGGGATATTGAACCCCTCAGGCTGCACCAAATAATCTTGATGTTCCACTACATTACCCATTTCATCATGCAACTGCCAAGCAATTTGAATACACCGCGGCCAATTGTCGGTATCTGTGTAGGCTGCCTTCCAACTCTTAGGAAGACCAGTAGTTTCGGTATCAAAAATTAAGTACATGCAGGAGTTTTAACTGTGCGAAAAAGAGTAGCTAAAAATACAGAAAATGAAGAGTTTGAAAAAGTGTAGTTGTTAGGAGTTATTAACCTTCGAAAGATTTCATATATTTAAATGACTTCAAAGCTAATCTATGAATATTAAAAGTAAATTATTCGTCTTATTAACAACCATACTTCTTATTTCCTGCAACGAAAAATTAGAAAAAGTAGAAGCGCCTAGTCGTGCTCAAACCAAACCCAACTTCATTATCATTTTCGCTGATGATTTAGGTTATGGCGATCTTGGCGCATACGGCAACCCAACCATAAAAACCCCCAATTTAGATCGCATGGCTTACGAAGGCCAAAAATGGACGAATTTTTATGCAGGCGCAAGTGTTTGCACTCCCAGTAGAGCAGCTTTATTAACGGGTAGACTGCCAGTTCGAAGTGGTATGACCAGTAACAAACAACGAGTTCTATTTCCAGATTCAAAAAATGGATTACCGGCTTCAGAAATCACCTTAGCAGAACAATTAAAAACAGTTGGTTATAAAACAGCTGCTATTGGAAAATGGCACCTCGGACACAAAGAACAATACTTACCTACGAATCACGGATTCGATTATTATTTTGGAATTCCGTATTCAAATGATATGGATATGATCGGTGGATTGAAACCCTATTGGGAATACTGGAAACAACCCAATGACTCCATTAAAACGGAACATTTTAATGTGCCACTATTTAGAAACACGGAAATTATTGAGCGCCCAGCCAATCAAAACACCATTACAACGCGATATTCTGACGAAACGGTTTCCTACATAAAAGAAAACAAAGAAGAACCCTTCTTTGTGTATTTAGCACATAACTTGCCTCACATTCCATTATTTGCATCTGATACATTTAAAGGAATTAGTGAAAGAGGTCTTTATGGTGATGTACTTGAAGAAATCGATGATGGCGTTGGAAAAATTCTAAAAACTTTAGAAGATGAAGGGCTTGCAGAAAATTCTATTGTGGTATTCACCTCTGACAACGGACCTTGGCTACCTTTTAAATTAAATGGAGGTTCTGCAGGTTTACTAAGAGCAGGTAAAGGATCTACCTGGGAAGGTGGTATGCGCGAACCCGGTATCTTTTGGGGCCCAGGGCAAATTAAACCTGGACTAATTACTGAGGTAGGCTCAACGATGGATCTTTTCGCAACCTTTAGCAAAATGGCGGGGGTAGCATTACCAGAAGATCGCATTTTGGATAGCCATGATTTGAGTCCTACGTTATTTGACCAAGAAGAAACTACTAGAAAAAGCATACTTTATTATCGAGGTACTGAAATTTATGCTGCTCGATTAGGAGATTTCAAAGCTCATTTTATCACGCAGGGCGTTTACGGACAATTTGGCCCTCGAGAAGAACATGACCCTCCTCTTTTGTACAACTTAAGTCATGACCCTTCTGAACAGTTTGATATTGCTGATAAACATCCTGATATTCTAAAACAGATTGATCTATTGATTGCCGAACATAAATCCAACTTAGTTGTCGGAAAAGATCAATTGGCGGATCGAGAGTAAAGTAAAGACAGAAAGCTATTGTGTATTTTACAAATTGAATTATATTTGCACCCCTTTTAGGGACAAAAGAATTAATAACATGGGTCGGGCACCCAACAAATTAATGTGATATGCCAGTTAAAATTAGATTACAAAGACACGGTAAAAAAGGAAAACCATTTTATTGGATCGTTGCAGCAGATGCACGAGCAAAAAGAGATGGTAAATATTTAGAAAAATTAGGAATCTACAACCCTAATACCAACCCAGCAACTATTGAAGTAAATCTTGACAATTCTGTAACCTGGTTACAGAATGGAGCTCAACCAACAGATACGGCCAAAGCAATATTATCTTATAAAGGTGTACTATTGAAGCATCACTTATTAGGTGGTTTGCGTAAAGGAGCATTGACAGAAGAGCAAGTAGAAGAAAAATTCAATGCTTGGGTGGAAGAAAAAGCAAAATCTGTTGCTGATAAAGTAGGTGGCCTTGATAAGGCAAAAGCAGAAGCTAGAGCGGCTGCTTTGAAAGCTGAAAAAGAAGTAAACGAAAAACGTGCTTTGGCAGCTGCTGAAGCAGCTTTACCAGAAGCACCTGAAGTTGTAGAAGGAGCAATTGAAGTTACTGAGGCGGCTGAAGAAGCACCAGTCTCAGCACTTGACGCTGCCGTAGCTGAAGCAAAAGGAGAAGAAACTCCTGCAGCTGTAGAAGAGGTCGTTGAAGAAAAAGCAGCAATAGAAGAAATTCCAGCTAAAGAAGAAGTTGCTGAAGTGGCTCCAGCTGAAGAAGCTAAAAAAGAAGAAGCTGAACCTGCTGCATCTTCAGAAGAAGAATAATTTACACAAGAAACGATGCGAAAGGAAGACTGTTTCTACCTAGGCAAAATCGTTTCGAAATATAGTTTTAAGGGCGAAGTACTGGTTAAAATCGATACCGACGAACCTGAATTATACGATACTATGGAATCAGTTTTTGTTGCACTACGTAACAATCTGGTTCCATTTTTTATTACCAAGTGTCGGTTGCATAAATCACAATTATTACGCATCGATTTTGAAGAAGTAAATTCAGAAGATGACGCAGATAAGGTTATGGGTTCTGAACTTTATTTACCCCTCTCCTTTTTACCTAAACTTACGGGAAATAAATTCTACTTTCATGAGGTGATTGGCTTCAAAGTTGAAGATGATGTTCATGGTGATATCGGTAATATTCAAAGTATTAATGACACCACCTCACAAGCACTCTTTGAGGTCTTAAAAGATGATAAGGAACTATTGATTCCTATTAATGATAATATTATTACCAAGGTAGATCGTGATAACCAAACCATTCATGTGAGTACTCCAGAAGGCTTGGTTGACCTTTATTTATCTTAAGAAGTTTTTATTTCAAAGCCTGTTCACAGAACGCCAAACATTTCTTTACTTCTTCTACCGCATTTGAACTCTCAGGAACTTTGTATTCCAATTCAATAGTTGCTGGGTAGTTGTACTTATTATTTCTCATCAATTGTAATGCTTGAGCAATCGGTGTATCACCTTGGCCCCAAGACAAGTTTCCTTTCTCGTGTTCTGGGGTTTGACGATCCTTTAGGTGCATGCTCTTGATGCGGTCATGTTTCGCGATTATAATTTCTAAAGGTTTAGAATTACCGGCAGCCACATAATGACCTAAATCTAAGTTTAATGCATTGTATTCAGACTGCTCTAAGGCAGTATCCCATAAAGATGGTGTTTGTTGTTCATGACCATGATAAGCCACAAAAATTCCGTTCTTTTTTGCAAGTTTACCCAATCGCATAGTATGCGCGTCATCACTTGGGTGTTCTACCGTAACGTGACTCGCCCCGAGTACTTTTCCAACTTTCATTCCCCATTCGATATCGGCATCAGAATTATCTTTTCCAAAGGTATTTCTGGGTTTGAAAGCGTAAATACTGACTCCTGCATCATTGTACATTTTACGAAATTGTGCAAATTTATCCATATCAGCGGTAGCACGCCATGTTGAAACCTGTTTTTTATATGCTTCTAACTGAGCAGTCATTTCTAAAAGTTCTTTCTCCTCATCTGCCGTAATTTTTCCATCGCGTTTTTTTCCTCTCAAAGGCCACATTTTAGACATATTAATAGGATTATCAGGTCGTCCGGCAAAAACCTCAGCCGGATCTCCAATCAACTCAATAGCATTAATTCCGCTATCTAATACATACTTTAATGTAGCCTCTGCACTTTGATCTTTCATACTTCGAAAGGAGTAGGTAATCACTCCTATCTGAACCCCATTGATGAATGAATTTGGTTTCTTATAATGCTTTAAAATTGCGGGTGTGCTATATAATGATGGGCTCATCAAGACCGTTCCTGCTGCTGCAAGTGATGACTTTTCAATAAATTTTCTACGACTAAATATCTGGTTGGTTTTTTTCATAATCCTATTATTGTGAGTTCGTTTTGCAATTGCCTACAAGGTAACATATAATTTTACTCTTTGAAACTACGTATGACTTGCCATTGTGCATCGGAAATTGCTGGTCCATCGAAAAGCGCAACACCTTTTGCACCATTCTCTTTTGCTAGATTTAATGCTAATTTTAGTTCTTCAGATTTCATATTAGGAACATAAATTCCGGTATGCAATTCTGTTTCCTTTCCTTTTAAATCAGCAACTCCTTGGCCAGTTGCATAGCCTATCCAATCGATTTCTTCATCATAAAAATTATGATAAATCATTGGTAGCACCGCATCAACATTCCATTTATCCCAGCGCTGGCGTACCATATGGTCTGCCATTTCTGGATAGGGAAAAACAGCTGCTGTTAAAATTTTATCGTTAGCATGAACAATATCATATGCTGCATCAACAATCGCCTTAATCTTATTCAATCTAAAATTCTTCCATTCCATGTCAATAGCAGGATTTTCAGAATCTTTAGGGTTTTTAAGATGTACTTTTTCAAACTCCAAAACACATACATCACAATAACAGAAATCAAACCTCGGAAGTTCTGTTTCTTGTTTTAAATCATATTTCGGCAAAAGACTTATCGGTAAGAAAATATCAGAATAACGAATATAATCTAAATGGACACTTGCTACTCCCTCTACTTTGGCCAGACTTTCGACCAAATTTAGAATATGTGCTTTTGATTCTTCACGAGTTGGGCACAACCATTTGTAATAACCGACATAGGGTGGCTCGTCATAACAAGATTTTCCATCGCGACTAACCGCATACCATTCCGGATGTTGCTCGGCAATCTTATCTCCAGGACGGTTTACGGTAAACAACCATGCATGAACTTCTAAATTATGCGCCGCAGCCAAAGGCACTAAACGCGTTAAAAGATCTGGATTCGCATATGTATTTATCAAAACGGCATCTATACCATTTCTTGAATACTTTTCAAAATCTTCAGAAAATGAGGCGTCCGTTCTTTTCTCGTCGGCCGTAATCCATGTCCAAAACTTAAATGCTTCGGCATTATCTGCATTCGTTTGAGCTTCAATATTAGGTATTCCAAAACAACCTGTCGCAAGTATCAAAAGAAGAAATCTTCCTAAAAAAACTGTACTCCAATTACTCTGCTCGTACTTCGAATTTACCATCTTTTGTTATGCTTAGAATTTGATTTGTAAACGGACTTTTCACCCAAATAGTCCACCCAAAACTATGGGTTTCTAACTTAGGCGAAATCGTTTCATTTAAAATTATTTTTGGTGTCAAATCTGTACTTAATATTTGGTCTGACTTCAATTGCTTACGAAACAATTCGTAGAGATACCATTTGATATGCTCGTCTTTTGGAATCTCAAAACTATCTGTTTCGCCCACTTTTTTCTCGGAAAAATATACATAGCCCCAATGTTCAGGTTCATGCATATTAATAACACCTTGAGGAGACCATACCCAATTATACTCGGGTTTGTACTTTCCTGTTTTTATATCCTTCGCTCGCCCGTACTTTCCGTTTTCTAAATCAAAATCCCAGTTGACTCTTGAGAAATTCATACGCCAGTATTCATTTGTAGGCACTATAGTCTTAGCCCCGGGATGTGTTTTAAATGACCAAGGAATAGCTATTTCTACTTGCCAACCTTTGTCCACATCATTTGAATTATTCAATGTACCTTGAATGGAAACCGCTGACTTTAGCCCTTTAAAATCCCAACCCCCTAAAATTTCTGCTCCATTTCGATAGGGTTTTGACAGAAATAAATCCCATACGGTGTTCAAAGTGTTCATTTCAAACTCGTAGTAATTATGAGTATCGCCATCAGGGTCAATAAAAATTTCAAAATCGTTATTATAGAAAATGATAGTATCTCTTTCTTTAAGGGCACCCCACACATGAGGCTCTTCCATTTTGGCGAATACATACAAATAGCTTTCATCCCAAATCATTTTCATTTTAGTATCGTAAGTCGGTTTCTTTTCTCCTTCAATATCAATATAAGAGTCAGACCAAGATGCATTTTGCCAAGATGCCTCAGTATCTTTTCCATCAATTTCGAGGATATCAATAGCTTTGTAGGCGACATGTGTTTTGGGAATGTTTTGAGAAATTACACTAAAAGAGCCTAGCGTAAAGCATAAAAGAAAAATAAATCCTTTTGTTTCTAGACTTTTCATGTTAGTTTTTCTATAGTATACTTTTGCAAAAATCGACTTCCTCAAATCCAAAGATATCAATAGCGAAAACTTTAAAAAAAATATTTTTCAAAGGCTTTTGAAATCCCCTTACTTGCAGTAAATATTAATATTGACAACTATTGAGACATAAATTTTACTAAAAGTGTGTTCGTACACAAAAAACATAAATTAGACATAAAAAACAACTTTAAAGAATTCATTTTTTGTAATTTTAAAGCATTGTCTTTTGCAAATACAATCTTTCTAAAGTAAATCAGATTTATGAAAATTAAGTTAGCCCTGCCTTTTCGCTATCCTAAAACTTTGAAAGTAAAATTTTTCATGAGGATACTTTTATTTACTCAATTTGTTTTATTAAGCTTAATAAGTTGTAATACAAACAATAGTTCTGGAAAGTTAATTACCATAAATGAAACCAACAAAGCGGTACCAGAAGTAGTAGATTTTACTTTTGATGTAAAACCCATTATATCTGACCGATGTTTCAAATGCCACGGTCCGGATAAAAATGCTATTGAGGGTGGCCTTTCTTTGAATTCTTCTGAAGATGCTTATAAAGCTCTTGGTGAACTGAAAGACCACTATGCCATTGTTCCAAAGGACATAGAAAAAAGCACACTTATTGAAAGAATATACAGCGACGACCCCGGTTTGAAAATGCCTCCACCTGAATCGAATCTTGAATTAACTGAATACGAAAAGGCGGTTTTAAAAAAATGGATTGAACAAGGCGCAGAATACAAAGCCCATTGGGCATTTAGCCCTCCAGTCAAACCAGAAACGCCAGTAAAAAAAGATTGGGGTAACAACGAAATAGACAACTTCATTTCTGCAAAACACAAACAAAACGGAATCACCCCAAATGAAAGAGCATCCAAAGAAAAAATAATACGACGTATTTCATTTGACTTAACAGGACTTCCACCTTCTGTAAAGCAAATTGAAAATTTTCTCGGAGACACTTCTGAAAAAGCCTATGAAAATTTAATCGACTCGTTACTCGTCACAACTGATTACGCTGAACATATGGCTTCTGAATGGATGGATATTTCACGATATGCCGATACCCATGGCTATCAAGATGATTTCGAAAGAACCAATTGGCCTTGGCGCGATTGGGTGATTCATGCCTTTAAAAAGAACATGCCCTACGATCAATTCGTGACCTATCAACTAGCAGGCGATTTAATGCCAAATGCTGGCCTTGAGCAAGTGCTTGCAACCGGATTCAACAGAAATCATAAGATAACGGGCGAAGGAGGTGTGATTCCTGAAGAATATCGAATAGAATATGTTGAGGACAGAACAACGACATTGGGAATCGCTTTTTTAGGACTTACCCTCGAATGTGCCAGATGCCACGATCACAAGTATGACCCTATTAGTCAAGAAGCGCATTTTCAGTTTTTCAGCTTCTTTAATTCCATACCAGAAAAAGGACTACTTGCTGGCAGAGATGACCCTGGCGATCCTTTTATCACTATAACAGAAAAAGAAGCCAAAGGAGTTTTAGATTTTATTAATATGGAGAATAGTCTGATGAAAGAGATTCCCGTAATGGTAATGAAAGAAATGAAGAAACCTCGACCATCTTTTATTCTGAACCGTGGTGTTTATGATCAGCCGACTACGGAGGTTTTTCCGAGTACACCAAAAACTATTTTGGCATATTCTGAAGACTATCCCAAAAATCGCCTCGGACTTTCTAAATGGTTATTTAATGACGAAAATCCGCTGACAGCGAGAGTCGCAGTAAACAGATTATGGCAACGTATGTTCGGTAATGGCATTGTAAGTACCTCTTATGATTTTGGGAACCAAGGAGCTTTACCTACACATCCTGAATTGTTGGATTTCTTGGCGATAAAATTCCGCGAAGAAGGCTGGGATACTCGAAAAATGCTAAAATACATTGCACTTTCAGAAACCTATCAACAAAGCACAGATATCACTCCTAAAATGTTAGAATTAGACCCAGAAAATAAACTATTAGCAAGAGCACCAAGATTACGACTTTCTGCTGAAATGATACGTGACCAAGCTTTGGCTGTAAGCGAATTACTAAACAAAGAAGTCGGCGGACCAAGTGTGAAACCTTATCAACCTGACGGAATTTGGGAAGAAACTACGGGCGGTGGTGGCGGAAGCACAGCTTCTTATATTCAAAGTACTGGAGCTGACTTGTACCGAAAAAGCCTATATACCTTCTGGAAACGGACTGTTCCCCCACCGAGTATGATGACTTTTGATGCTTCTTCCAGAGACCTTTGTTCCGTAAAAAGACAAGAAACCAATACCCCACTTCAAGCCTTAGTTCTGTTGAACGACCCTCAGATAATTGAAGCCTCGCGAGCTTTGGCGCTAAATGCACTATCAAAAAATAGCAAATCTGTTGATGAACAAATCAAATATATCTTTCAGCGCGCAACAAGTCGATTACCCAATGAATCAGAACTAACTAGTCTCAAGAAATACTATACTGAAATGCTAGCTCAGGTAAAAGAAGAAGAAGTAAAACCTCAAGACTATTTAAAAATAGGAGCTTTTGAGGTTCCAGAAGCTATAAGTAAAGAAAAATTGGCAGCATTAGCCTTGACATCACATACCATTCTGAATTTAGACGAAACCATTTCAAGAGGATAATATGAGCGAAAAGAAAATTGTAGAAGACCGGTCTTTGATTCTAAATCGTAGATCCTTTTTAGGTAAATCTGCTTTAGGTGTCGGCGGTGTTGCCTTATCTTCATTATTAGGAGTGAACTGCTTCCGAAAAGATGAAAACGGATTATTAACTAAAGACTCCGGTGCCGGTAGTGTTGAAGGTATTTTGAAAGGATTACATCATCCAGCAAAAATCAAAAGAGTTATATACCTCTTTCAAAGTGGAGGCCCTTCACAATTAGAGCTTTTTGATTACAAACCCACTCTAGTAAAAAGAAGAGGCGAAGAATTACCAGAATCTATTCGTAATGGCCAGCGCCTTACGGGTATGACTTCTGGTCAAGATAGTTTCCCTTTGGTTGGCTCACAATTTGGTTTTAAGCAATATGGTAAAAGTGGTACTTGGATGAGTGACTTACTCCCTCATATCGGAAAAATGGCTGATGATATTTGTGTTGTAAAATCGATGTATACCGAGGCCATTAATCATGACCCTGCAGTAACCTTTTTTCAAACGGGTTCGCAACAACCAGGCAGACCTAGTATTGGTTCTTGGTTGAGTTATGGGCTAGGTAGCGAAAATGAAAATCTTCCCGCTTTTACAGTTTTACTTTCAAGAGGTTCTGGAAGACCTAATGGACAACCTTTATATACCAGACTTTGGGGCAATGGCTTTTTACATTCACTCCATCAAGGCGTACAATTTCGCGCGGCAAAAGATCCTGTCCTTTATCTAAATGACCCAGAGGGAACAACAAAAAAAACAAAACGAGCGATGCTCGACCAGTTGGCAGAATTGAACGATCAACATTATCAAACTTCTGGCGACCCTGAAATTCAAAGTAGAATCGCACAATATGAAATGGCATACCGCATGCAGACTTCGGTACCTGAGGTGATGAATACTGATAAAGAACCCGACTATATTTATAAAATGTATGGCGCAGATGCTAAAATTCCAGGAACGTTTGCTGCAAATTGTTTGTTGGCAAGAAGACTAGCGGAACAAGATGTTCGCTTCATTCAATTGTATCATATGGGATGGGACCAACACGATAATTTACCCAATGCCATTGAAAAGCAAGCCAAAGATGTTGACCAAGCTTCGGCTGCACTAATTGCAGATTTAAAACAACGCGGAATGTTAGAAGACACCCTTGTCGTTTGGGGAGGCGAATTTGGAAGAACGAATTATTCCCAAGGATTATTGACTGATACCAGCTATGGCCGCGACCACCACCCAAGATGTTTTAGTATGTTCATGGCCGGCGGTGGTATCAAACCAGGAATCGTTTATGGTGAAACTGATGAATTCGGTTATAATATTACGCAAAACCCTGTTCACGTTCATGACTTTCAGGCTACTATGTTGCACCAATTGGGTATTGACCATGAAAAGCTTATCTATAAATATCAGGGCAGACGTTTCAGGCTAACTGATGTTGAAGGTCATATTGTTAAAGATATTCTGGCTTAATGAGCATGATTTTACAAGCCATACAACTAGAAAATTTTCATCCACTTTTCGTGCATTTGCCAATTGGTATCATTCTATTGGCATTCGCTTTGGAAATGTATACCCGATTTCGACCAAATTCATCTGCAGATGATCTTATTTTATTTGTTTTAGGATCTGCTGCTATAACCGCTTTAGCTTCTTTAGGAACCGGTTGGCTTTTAGGAGAAACAGGCGGCTTCGATGAAGATCTGCTGTTTTTACATCGATGGATGGCCGTTGCCTTTACAGTTACGACCATATTATTATTCTTTTTAAAACGTTCGAAGTCTACAGGGCTTAAAAAACTATATCTACCCACATTTGTTATTGTTTTAATACTCATTTCAGTAACGGGTCACTTTGGTGGAAGTATGACACACGGAGAAGATTATTTGTTTAAAGACAACAACGCCAACAAAGTCATTATTAAAGATGTAGCCGAGGCAAAAGTACATGCCGATATTATACAGCCGATTTTAGAAGCAAAATGTATCAGTTGTCATAATCAAGGGAAACTTAAAGGCGGACTCTTAATGACCTCACCAGAAAACCTTTTAAAAGGAGGAGATTCAGGAAGTATTTTAGATTCCACAGATGGAAAAAAACCCTTACTTGTTCATCGGATGCGTTTACCAATAGAAGATGAGGAGCACATGCCCCCAAAAGGAAAAGTTCAACTGACACCTGAGGAAATTGCCTTGATGGAATGGTGGCTTGAAAACGGAAACTGTTTTGACTGCAAAACCAAAGATTTGAAAACCTCTGAAAAAATGAGTGTCATTTTAGCGAGTCTCGAAGAAGATACTTCCGCGCATGCACTTATTGCAAAAGAAGTTGAACAAGTGCCTGCACAATGGCTTCAAGAAATGAACGCTTTGGGTATTAGCATTTATCCACTTGCAGAAGAAAACCCCTTACTAATTGCAAACCTTCAAGGAGAGCAAAAGCAGTTAAAAGAAAAACTGGAAGCACTAAACGAATATTCAGAGAACATTGTAGAATTGAATCTGGCAAATTCTCAATTCAATGATACCGTTGCAGATTTGATTACTCCTTTTAATCATCTTACAAAATTACAAGTTCAAAATACAAGAATTACTGATTCGTCGCTTTCAGTTTTTGAAAAGTTTGAATTCTTGGAATCATTAAATCTCTACGGAACATCGATAAGTAAAGCGGTGTTTGAACTTGTAAAGAATACACCAAGCTTAAAATCGCTTTACCTTTTTCAAACAGACGTAACTGCAGATGAAGTTACAGAATTTCAAGAAGCATATCCCGCTATGGCCATTCAACATATTCCGAAAGATGCTTTTAAAGCAGTTTCGCTATCAGCCCCAACTATCGTAGCCGAAACGGCATTTTTTAAAGACAGCTTAGAAATAGCTTTGGAAAATACTTTTGAGGATTCTCAAACATTTTATACGCTAGACGGAACTCTACCCGATAGTACTTCGACACTATATACATCACCTTTTCAAATTACTACCTCAAAAATGCTGCAAGCTGTTGTCATGAAAAAAGGTTGGAAGCAGAGTAAAATAAGTACTCAAAAATTTAAAACTACATCCGTTGACTATCTTGATGTTGCTTTAAATAAGTCACCTAACGAAAAATATAAGGCCCAAGAAGGAAAGACTCTTGTTGATTTAAAACGAGGTTCTACTAATTTTGTAGATGGTGCTTGGCTCGGTTATGAGGGAAGTCATTTTACTACGATCATGACTCTCAAAGAAAATAAAGAAATCTCTTCAGTATCAGTTGGGGCACTTTCTGCCCCTGCCAGTTGGATTTTTTATCCAGTAGGGTTAACGGTTTATACTTCGGAAAATGGAAAACAATTTAAGCGTGTGAAAAGTATAAAAATTCCTAAAGAAGAACCCAACAATGATGTTTCACTTGCGTTTTTTGATATGGAAATTCCGCCAACAAAAGCAAAATATGTCAAAGTTGAAATTACAAGTCCTCTTAAAAATCCATCTTGGCATCCAGCACCGGGTGGTGCCAGTTGGATATTTGTTGACGAAATCATTTTAAACTAAAACTTCTTTTTATGAACAAATTTTATAGTAGGGTAATCGTTTTTGCTGCAGTAGCAGTATTTATTTCTTGTAAAAGCGAAGTCAAAGAAGAAGTAAAACCAGTCCTTGGCCCACCAAACGTTGTGCTCATTTTTACTGATGATCAAGGTTACAATGATGTTGGTGTTTTTGGAGCAAATGATATCGTTACTCCTCATCTTGACCAAATGGCCGCAGATGGCGTTAAATTGACAAGTTACTATTCTGCCCAAGCCGTATGCTCTGCTTCAAGAGCAGGAATCTTGACAGGGTGTTATCCAAATCGAATTGGGATACATAATGCTTTAGGGCCAGGTAATACGCATGGCATAAATGCTTCAGAAACCACCATGGCAGAAATGCTGAAAGCCAAAGGCTACAAAACAGCTATTTATGGCAAATGGCATTTAGGGCATCATGAAAAATTTCTACCTACTCGTCACGGTTTTGATGAATGGTACGGCATCCCATACTCCAATGATATGTGGCCCTTTCACCCACAACAAGGGCCGGTATTTAATTTTCCTGATTTACCACTTTACGAGAATGAAACGGTTATTGATACGCTGATTGAACAATCACAACTAACGACTCAGATTACAGAACGAAGTGTTGATTTTATTAATCGAAATAAAGACAATCCGTTCTTTTTATATGTACCGCATCCGCAACCGCATGTGCCTCTATTTGTTTCTGACAAGTTCAAAGGAAAATCAGAAAGAGGTTTATATGGGGATGTTATCATGGAGATTGACTGGTCCGTCGGACAAATCATGGAAGCTTTAAAATCCAATGGACTGGAAGAAAATACCATCGTTATTTTCACTTCAGATAATGGCCCGTGGTTATCTTATGGAAACCATGCGGGGAGTGCTTTTCCGTTACGTGAAGGAAAAGGAACAGGCTGGGAAGGCGGTCAACGCGAACCTTTTATTATGAAATATCCAGACAAATTGGAAGCTGGAAAAGTATTGGATATGCCCGTAATGGCAATTGATATGCTTCCGACTATAGCAGAAATTACTGATGCAGAACTTCCTTTAAAAACTATTGATGGGAAAAGTGTTTGGAAAGTGCTGAAGGGTGAATCTGGAGAAAGTCCACAAGAAGCCTACTTCTTTTACTATCGCGTAAATGAGCTTTTCGGCGTGCGTTATGGAAAGTGGAAACTATACTTTCCGCATCGGTATCGCACAATGAATGGCCAAGAATTGGGCAAAGATGGGTTGCCAGGTGATTACAAAATGATAGACTTAGAAGAAATTGAATTGTATGACGTAGTAAATGATATTAGCGAGACAAAAAATATTGCCGAAGAGAATCCTGAAGTGGTAGCAGAAATCAAAATATTGGCAAATAAAATGCGCTCTCGGTTAGGAGACTCCTTACTAGAGCTGGAAGGTACTGAGACCAGAGAAGCTGGTCAGTTAGAATAAAACTAATACAAAAAGCCCCTTTGAAATAATTCAAAGAGGCCATCGTAATGGTTAATGGTATTTCTTTAATCTACAATATTGAATTCTCCCGTCATCGAGATATGAAACTCACAATTGTAAAATAAGGTATCAGGAGCATCCATCGGCACTACGAAAGTAATAACCATGTCTTGTTCTCCGTTATTTGTTACACCTTCGTTATAAGCATTGGTGGTATTTACACTTGAAACCGATTTGATAAAAAATGGATGGCCAGGTGTGTTTACTGTGAAGGTATACGTTTGACCTCTTGTTAAAGTAATATTTGGGTTAGCAGCAGCTGATAGTCCGTTTCCGTTAAAAATATAAGCGCTTGCTCCTTGATTTGTTACGTCAAAATTTATTGCACTCGTCATTTCTTCTTCACCATCATTTGAGCCAATATTGCCTTGTGCTACTAATGTAGCCAAATCATCCATGCTCAAGTGAATATTAATATAACCGTCAACTATCAAAACATCTTCATAACCAAAAGCAGTCTCGTCATCTAATGCAGCAACATTTGTCTTACTTACACCAGTCGCTCCATTAACCGGATTAAATGAAAAAATAATTGGACCACCTTCAGCAGCAGAACCAGAATGAATATGCCCAGGATGCATACCATCTTCTGGTGTATTGTTTAAAGTAATTACTGCCAAAGCTTCACCATTTACACGTTCGCTAAAAACGGCAGTTCCATCAATGCCAACAACATCAACCTCATTTAGTACGTACTCTTTTGATTCACCAGTCAATTCATTTTGACCAATATCACCTTGTGCTACTAGGGTAGGTAATTCTTCTGCACTAAGATGTACGTTGATATAACCATCAAACTCAAGTAATTGAGCATAAGTAATGGCCGTTCCATCATCAAGGGTAGTAAAATCTACAGAACTTTCACCTGTATCTCCATTTACGGTTCCTAGCGTTAAAGCAATGTCACCACCTTCTACTGCCGTATTAAAATGAATGTGTGCTGGGTGCATTCCACCGGCTGGGGTACCATTTATCTTTAATTCAACTGTTAAAGAATTATCACTTTTCGAAATAAATTTTGCAGTTCCAGAAATGTTCGGATCAGCTACAGAGCTCAAATCAAACTCTTTTGAATCAACCTCCGTAACGGTTTCTTCCATCTCCTCTTCCATTTCTTCTTCCATCATCTCCTCCTCCATTTCTTCAGACCGAGGATTTGGCTGATCATTGTCGCTGCTACAAGAAGTAAAAAGAACGCTTGCAATCAAAAATGATGCTACAAGTAAAAAATTAAATTTCATTTTCATAATTAGTGTTTTTTTGTTTCAAATATTTACGATACTTTTTATTAATAGTTTGCTTTTGCTAAATTATTTTCAATTTCTTTGCTTGTATTAATTCCAAACCCTTGAAAGACCTATTTATATTTAAAGAATTCAGCATAAATCAGTCGAATTGTGCCATGAAAATTGGAACCGATGGCGTACTGCTTGGCGCATGGACAAATATTCAAAATAAACCAAATTCAATTTTAGATATTGGCGCTGGTACCGGGGTGCTATCTTTAATGCTAGCACAAAGATGTCATGCTAAAAACATTGAGGCTTTAGAAATAGAAGAAGATGCCTTTGAACAATGTGTAGAAAATTTTGAAACCTCCCCTTGGGCAGATCGTCTTTTTTGCTATCATGCAGGTTTGGATGAATTTGTTGAAGAAATCGAAGTGCCTTATGATTTGATTATTTCTAACCCTCCGTTTTATTCTGAAGTTGTTTCTAGCGGAAATATTTCTAGAGATACTGCAAGACAAAATCAATCTTTGCCTTTTGAAGAATTGTTAGAAGGCGTATCAAAATTACTTTCTTCGGATGGTCTTTTTACGGTTATCATACCTTATAAAGAAGAATTAGTATTTATAAAGCTAGCATCATCCTTTAGGCTATTCCCAACTAGAGTTTTAAGAGTTAAAGGAAATAAAGATGCGGAAATTAAAAGAAGTCTACTAGAATTTAGTTTTAAGGAAGAAGAATTTTCTGAAGATGAATTAATCATTGAATTAGAACGACACAAATACACTCAAAAATACATTATGCTAACCAAAGATTTTTATTTAAAAATGTAATAGCTAAACCAAACGTTTTAAAGGTCTGGTCAAACAAGTTGGGCCTCCACCGCCTTTTACACTAATTTCTTGACCCTTGTAAGTGAACACTTCGCAGCCTGCTTTTTCAAGAGCTGCTCTCGTTTTCGGATTGCCTTCAACCATCACACATTTTCTAGGACCAAGAGCTAAAACGTTGCAGCCCATACTTTCAAATTCTTCTTCAGTAACCTCAACGAATTTGTAACCCATTTCCAATAACAAATTTCGAAACCCTATCGGCATCAAAGGAGAATAAACCACTGCCAAATCTTTATCAACCGGACTCAAAATGGACATTAAATGGAATACATTTTGAACACCTCTATAATGCGGTAAATCTGCTATAATTACTTCAACGCCATGCGGTGAAAGCAATGATTTCAATTGCCGAATTCCCTCTAAATTGGTCCGATAGGTATGCCCGACGGCCAAGGTCTTTTCATTTAACCAAGCAACATCGCCTCCTTCAAGGGTTCCTGGTGCTTGAATAGCTCCTAAAATTGAAATGTTGTTATTTAGGAATGTTTTTCGCTGCGCTTCGGGCTCTAAAATTCTCCTACCTTTGCCCATGTTACAAAGTATCATACCATAATCCGTAGCAATTGAGGCATCTCTACAGTACATAGCATCAAGAGACAATTGCTTATCTAAAGGAAAATATTTCATATCGACCTCTTGATTTTTCAAAATAGTCTCAAAAGCGATGTATTCAACTTTGGAAGCTAATAAATCTGGCTTCGATAGATAGTTTAATGCTTTCCATTCAGCCTTCAATTTATTCTCATCGATAAAGGAATCATTGACTGTTTTAATATAAACAGAAGCCAATGGTAGATATTCTGAATGGCAGGTATATTTCATTAATGTGTTTTTGATTTGTTTCGATATTTCATCCAAACATAGAAAGGAATTCCAGCTAAGAGTAATAAAAATCCAAAATAAACTGCTTCTTCTCCAGCGCCATAAATGGCCCATAAAGAAAACGCAAAAGCAAGACTCGCTAAGACAATTTCAGGAAGACATTTCAAATTTGGTTGCTTCCTTTCTGCTAAAATAAGAACATAAGCAGCACTTGTAAATAAATAGGGAACAAGAACACAAAGCGTTGAAAGTAAGATGATGAATTTGAATTGTTCTACCAAACCGTCTGAATAGTTCATTAGCATTACAATTGATGTTAAGACGCTACCAATGATTATGCCTAAGGCGGGAACTCCGTTTTTGTTTTCTTTTTTAAATATTCGAGGAAACAAATCATCCTTTGCTGTGGCCATTGCAATTTGACCTTGAATTAATATCCATCCATTCAATGCGCCAAAAGCTGCTATTGCGGCACCTGCAGCAACTAAGCCACGACCCCATCCACCCGCAATAATATCCATGGCATCTGCAAAAGGTGCTGGCGATTTTGACAGCACATCCGCTGGTATCATTCCCATAATGACCACCGTACTTAAAAAATAAATTAATGTGGTTATGATAGTACCCAACATGGTTGCCTTAGGAATTGTTTTTTCAGGATGCTCTACATTGCCAGCAGGTATAGTCGCACTTTCTACTCCTAAAAAGGCATATAAAGTCATTGTTGCTGTTATTGCAATCGCACTTAAATTAGTTTCGATACTCGGATTAAAGGGAATGAAATTATCAGCATTAAAAAAGAAAATGCCTCCAATAATTACTAGTACTAAAGGAATTAGCTTTAGCAGCGTGGTAACAACCTGCATCTTACCAGATTCACGTATACCTTTGGAATTAATCCAAGTTAAAAACCAAATTGTTGTCAAGCCTAGTACAACTGCATATAAAGCGTTGGTACCCAATATCGGGAAGAAAACGGTCAGCGCACTTACAAAAGCAATAGTGATTGCAGCATTAGCGACCCAAGTCGAAATCCAATATCCCCAAGCCACTAAAAAGCCAGCAAAATCACCTAATCCTTCTTTAGTATACACATACGGACCTCCGTTCTTATCTCGTACTAGTTTACTGAGCCTACTAAACATCGTAGCTAATAATAGTGCTCCCACAGCTGAAAAAAGCCAGCCAAAAATGCTTATGCCTCCATATGCGGCCAATGCTGCAGGCATTAAAAAAATACCAGCACCAATCATATTACCGACCACCAAAGAGGTACTCATCCAAAGTCCCAATTTCTTGGACGTCTGTTTTTGCTTCATTTAATTGGTTCGGTTATCCAAAAGAAATCCATATTTTTAAAAGTACAAAAACTAATTGCGTTGTTACCAAAATTTCATATCGATTCAGATATCACCAAAGCAGAAACTTTGCCTGCTTCTTTTTATAGAAATTTAGAAGTTTTTGAGGCTTTAAAAACGAAAGTGTTTTACAGTTCATGGCAATGGATTGGTGACATTCATCAACTACAAAATAACATCAATACAGCACCTTCGGTACTACTAGAAGGTTTTCTAACCGAGCCCATTGTACTTACCAAAGACAAAAGCGAAAAATTACATTGCTTAACCAATGTTTGTACCCATCGCGGCAATTTAGTAGTTAACAAGGCAGGTAAAACAAAGAAGTTGATTTGCGGTTATCATGGTCGTCGTTTTGGCCTTGATGGCGCTTTTGAACATATGCCAGAGTTCAACGACGCTGTTGATTTTCCTAGGGCTTGTGATCATTTACATCAGTTTCCGTTGCGGCAATGGGGTCCATTTTTGTTTGCAGGCTTACAAGCTTCTTTCGACTTTCAACAGGTTATTGATACTATGAATGAGCGTGTTGGATTTCTACCCCTAGCCCAATTCAAATTAGATGAAAGTCTGGGCAAAGACTACACCGTCAATGCGCATTGGGCACTTTATTGTGATAACTATTTAGAAGGGTTTCACATTCCTTTTGTTCATAATGATTTGGATGAAGTATTAGATTATGGTAATTATGATACGATACTGCATGAACATTTAAATCTTCAAATTGGCTATGCAGATGAGCATACAGAAACTATTTTCGATCTTCCGGAAAACCATGTTGATTATGGTAAAAAAATTGCTGCGTATTATTTTTGGGTATTTCCGAATATGATGTTCAACTTTTATCCTTGGGGATGCTCTGTAAATCTGGTTCAACCTATAGATACTATTAAAACCAAGGTTTCCTTTTACAGCTATGTTTTTGATGCTTCAAAATTAGAAAAAGGAGCGGGTGCTGGTTTAGATAAGGTAGAAATGGAGGATGAAGAAGTTGTGGAAGGTGTGCAGAAAGGAGTACGATCTCATTTTTATAAAGCTGGGCGATTTTCTCCTACTCGTGAAAAAGGCGTGCATCACTTTCACGGGCTATTGGCGCAATTTTTAAATGCATGACTCGTTATTTCAAGACACTTATTATTTTGTGTGAAATATAACAATGAGTCTATTTACTGTTATATTTTTCTAATTATCTTTGATAAAAATTGTTGCTATGAGACCTGATTTATTTGAAGCACCCGATTATTACAATCTAGACGATTTACTTTCTGAAGAACACCTTTTGGTTCGTGATGCTGCCCGTCAATGGGTAAAGCGTGACGTCTCACCCATTATTGAAGAATACGCTCAAAAGGCGGAGTTTCCAAAGCAAATTATAGGTGGCTTGGCAGAAATTGGTGCCTTCGGGCCTTATATACCTGAAGATTATGGTGGTGCTGGGTTAGATCAAATTAGCTACGGACTCATCATGCAAGAAATAGAGCGCGGCGATAGCGGCGTTCGCTCAACGGCTTCAGTACAATCTTCATTAGTGATGTATCCAATTTTTACTTACGGAAATGAGGAACAACGCAAAAAATATTTACCCAAACTAGCCTCTGGTGAATGTATGGGTTCTTTCGGATTGACAGAACCAAATCATGGCTCAAACCCTGGCGGAATGGAAACCAAATACAAAGACATGGGTGACCATTATTTGTTGAATGGTGCCAAACTTTGGATATCAAATTCACCCTTTTGTGATATAGCCGTAGTATGGGCAAAAAACGAAGAAGGTCGTATTCACGGACTCATAGTTGAGCGCGGCATGGAAGGATTTTCAACTCCGGAAACCCACAATAAATGGTCGTTACGCGCTTCTGCAACGGGTGAATTAATTTTTGCCGACGTAAAGGTGCCCAAAGAAAATCTACTAACTGGAAAAACTGGATTGGGAGCACCTTTAGGGTGTTTAGATTCTGCCAGATATGGAATCTCTTGGGGAGCCATAGGTGCCGCAATGGATTGTTATGATACTGCTTTACGCTATGCCAAAGAACGTATTCAATTTGGTAAGCCTATTGCTGCATTTCAACTGCAACAAAAGAAATTAGCTGAAATGATTACCGAAATCACAAAGGCTCAATTGCTAGCCTTCCGATTAGGTCAGCTAAAAAATGAAGGTCGCGCAACAACAGCTCAAATATCAATGGCCAAAAGAAATAATGTAGACATGGCCATCAAAATTGCTCGAGAATCACGACAGATTTTAGGAGGAATGGGCATTACAGGTGAATACAGTATTATGCGCCATATGATGAATTTAGAAAGTGTAATTACCTATGAGGGAACCCATGACATTCATTTGTTGATTACAGGAATGGATATTACAGGTCATTCTGCATTTAAATAAACGATACACTTAATATCGATTTTAGACTAACAATAAAAGCTAAAACTGACGTTATTATTAAAGTTCGCGAATTAACTCCTTTTTAACGGACTCTAATTAATAATGTATTGAATTTTAAAGAATAGCTCAATGAGAAAACTAGTACTTCTAATTTTTTTATTTTCATTTACGAGTTGGTCACAAGAAAGAAAAGGTGGCGAGGTAGACATCAACCTGCTAATGAATGAAACACAACTCACAACCAATAACCCAGATAAAGTAAATCTCATTTGGTGGATACCTAAAGAATACTGGGAAATTGCGTTTAGTGAAGATCCAACCATTTCTGAAGAGCAGATATCTGAAATGATGGAAATAATGAGCAATTATAATGTTTGTGCCATCGTTCAGGGAAAAATGGGGCTTTTTGGAGGAGTTACCTATGAATCTGCTGAAGATCTATTCGTAAAAACATCAATGAAAGATCATTATGGTGATTCACATTCACCCTTAGAAAGAAGTGAAATTTCACCTGATATGAATAACTTTCTTGACATTATGAAACCTATCATTGCAAATATGTTAGGAAACATGGGTGAGAATTTTGTTTTTTTGGTTTTTGATTCGAAGAATTCAAGCGACAAATTAGTGGTAGATTCTTACAAAGACCATGATTTCGAAATTATACTAGCTGGCGACGAAACCTACAAATTCGATCTTCCGTTTAGCGCACTATTAGAGCCTAAAATATGTTCTAAAGACAATGCAAAACTTAATGGAAAATGGAACTATTGCCCGTTTCATGGAACGGCCTTGACCGCACAAAAAAACCAGTAAACTTCATTCGCGAAAGTCTCAAAAAATTCATAAGAGAATAACCTAAAAATTTAAAGGCCCGCCCGAACGATTCGGGCAAGCCTTGGAGCATTCAAATCTCAATTATCAAGTAAGCTTTAGTTGAAAATAAGTTGGCTACTACTTTTTCTTTAAACTTACTTTGATAGATTTGCTGATAGGTGTTTTACTTCGATCAGCAAAATGATTGTATGGCACCAATACATTGGTTTCAGGAAAGTACGCCGCCAAATCACCTTTGGGAATCGCATACGGTATCACTTTAAATTTATGTGCAATTCTCTCAATACCATCATAGATACTTATAATATCCACAACATCTAGTTTTTTCAAATTAGCTGACTCCATATCTTCTGCATTCATAAAAAGCACCCTTCGCTCATTATATACACCGCGGTAACGATCATCCAATCCATATATGGTGGTGTTGAATTGATCATGTGATCGAATGGTCATTAACATATACTCGTTTGATTGTAACTTATGCTGCGGTATTTTATTGATGGTTAATTGCGCTTTTCCGTTTGGCAAGTTGCTGAAATCAAGTTCCCGTACATTATTTGGTAAATAGTACCCTGCACCTTTTGATTGTCTTTCTGTATCACTAAACCCTTTTACCACTTGGTCTATTTTTTCTCTGATGAGTTCATAGTTTTCACCCAAAGCCTTCCAATTCATTGCATGTTTTCCTTCGAAAAACGTATGTGCTATTTCAGCAATCATTTCTGGTTCACTTTTAATAGTTTCGGAAGCTGGTTTTAAAAGCCCCCGTGACTGCCGTACTTGACCCATACTATTCTCAATAGTTATATGACGCAACTTTCCTGCTTTCATATCCTTTTCAGAACGACCAAAAGTGGGTAAAAGCAAAGCGCTCTTACCGGTAACCAAGTGCGTACGATTTAGTTTGGTACTTATTTGAACTGTTAGATCACAATTCTGAAGAGCTTTAGCAGTATATTCCGTATCAGAAGCAGCCATCAAAAAATTACCTCCCAAACACATAAAAAACTTAGCTTCGCCGTCATGCATTGCTTTCATTGCCCCTACAGTATCATACCCCTCCTCAAAAGGAGGAACGAAACCTAAATTTTTTTCTATGCGCTGGTTCAGCGCCTTGTTCACAAAGTGCATAATGCCTACACTTCGATCACCTTGCACGTTGCTATGCCCTCTTACTGGGCAGGTACCTGCATTGGGTTTACCAATGGCTCCCTTTAATAACAGAAGATTCACGTATTCACGAATGTTCTCCACCCCATTCTTATGTTGTGTTAGCCCCATAGCCCAGCACACCACAATTTTAGATTTTGTGGCTAGCAGATTAATCGCTTCATTTATTGCTTCAAGTTCAACTCCACATTGTGTCAAAAGTGCTTTTTCGTCATACGTTTTTAAATCATTAATTAATACTTCATAACCATCAACATAGGTTCGTAAAAATTCATGATCGAATATGTTTCCCTGAATAGCATCTAAAGCGGCAAGCTTGATCAATATCAATTTAATAAGTGGAATGTCTTGATTTATTTTAACAGGAAGATGTATATCGGCTATATCTTCACCGGAAATCCATCCTTTTAAATGCTGCGGATTTTTGAAGTTAACGAGTCCTGATTCTTTTAGAGGGTTAATACTTATAACTTTTCCTCCATTCTGCTTACATTTCTCTAAGGCTGATAACATTCTAGGATGGTTCGTGCCCGGATTTTGACCTGCGACAATGACTACCTCAGCTTCATATAGGTCTTCTAATTTGATAGAGCCTTTTCCGATTCCCAAAGTTTCACTCAAAGCTACACCACTTGATTCATGACACATGTTTGAACAATCTGGCATATTATTGGTACCGAAAGCACGAGCAAACATTCCGTATAAAAAAGCAGCTTCGTTACTCGATCGACCTGAAGTGTAAAATATAGCTTCATTCGGTGTCTTTAATTTTTTCAGTTCTGCGGAAATTAAATGATATGCTTCTTGCCATTCAATGGGCTCATAATGCACACTACCCTCTCGTAAAACCAAAGGCGCTACGATTCGACCAAATTTATTTAATTCATAATCTGTCAATTGCGAAAGTTCCTCAACGGAATGTTGTCTGAAAAAATCGTCTCCTATTTGCGAAGTTGTAGCTTCATCTGCTAAGGCCTTAGCGCCGTTTTCACAATATTCGGCAACTTTTGAAGGTTTTGCTGGGTCGGGCCAAGCACAACTGGGGCAACTAAAACCATCTTGCTGATTCATATCAAGCAAAGCAGTCATAGACCGAACTACGCCCATTTCTTTAAAGCTATGGCGAAGGGCTTCTTTTACCCCCAAAGCGCCAGCAGCAACCCTTACAGGGTCTTTTAATTTCAGGTCTGAAAAATCTTGATTGCCTCTTATAGAAACGTTTCTTCTAAAATCGGATGCCATAGTCAACTATAATTAGGCTTAAAAATACCTTTTATTGTTGACACAAATCTTGTAAAAAACAAAATCATAGGCACTCACAACAACTTTGCCTTGCTACGCATCATTTCTTTTCTCAAACGGCAGTTGCGATATATATTTGGAGTGTAATTAAGAAATAAAATTTTTCATTTTCATATAGTGTTCTCAGAAAAGAGCTTCGATCGAAAGACGGAGTTCTTTTTAGTTTGTAGCTATTTTATTGTCATTCCTGCGAAGGCAAGAATCTCACGCTTCTTCAATTTTAGACTTCTCCTCAGATGAAGCACTATTCTTTCGAATAAAACCTAATGCTTTAGTTGTGGTTTTCATATCAGCATACCTTGGGTCTGGCACATAATCTTGCTTCTTCATTTTAATGACTTCAATACTTAAAAAACCAAACTCGCTAACCACCTTACCATAAAAGCGATATACTCCTCTACCTCTAAATCTATATTTTGCAGCTACAGGTGGAAAAAGTACGGTATCAAAAACTTTTCCCTGTTGATCAACCAAAGTCGCAAAATGCATTTGCTTTCCGTTATGGGTTTTGGTATTCTTTACGGTAACGATATATCCATAAATATCAATATATCTACTCAAATAGCGTTTTAAATCTTTACTTCCGCTACTATTCGTTGGCTTTTCAGCTAACAACTCAAACGGAGAACACAAGCAAAAACCCAGTAACTCTAACTGTGTAAAAGCCATTTCTAAATCAGTCGTATGCAGTTTAGGAATCTCAAAATTTTGATGTCTAGGCCTGAATAGCTTCGGATGGTCAATTTTTATATTCTTATTCAAAAAGAGATGCGCTTTCCAAAGCAATTCATGTTTATTGGTTTTCGTAAAACGGAACCCATCAATACGAATCAATATGCTTACCTGTTCTATAGCTATCAAAACTCGATCTAAAAAATCTTCAAGAGAAACAAACGCTCCGTTTTGAATACGTTCTTTCAAAATGCGTTCAATAACCCGAACTTCGAGCTCTTTCAAGTACATGAAACCCAAATACAACTGCTTACCATCAATACGATTAGCAGCAAAACTGTTATTCATACACGGGGCATGTATTTTAGCCCCTAACATTCGTGCTTCATGAATATAAAACTCCGAGCGGTAAAAGCCACCGCCATTATTGAGAACTGCAACCATATATTCTAAGGGGAAATACGCTCTTAAGAATAAGGTTTGATAACTTTCTACAGCATAAGAAGCGGAGTGACCTTTTGCAAAAGCATAACCTGCGAAACTGGCCACTTGATTCCATATTTCAAAAATGAGAGGGTCATCATAGCCCTTTTGACGACAGTTATGAATAAACTTTTCTTCAACTCTTTGAAACTCTTTTCGCGAACGAAACTTACCACTCATACCACGACGCAGCACATCGGCTTCTCCGAGGTCGAGTCCCGCGAAATGATGCGCCACCTTAATCACGTCTTCTTGATATACCATTACACCATACGTATCTGGCATAATATCAAGCATCACAGGGTGAGATTTTTCTTCAGCCCTACCTTTGTTACGATGGCGAAGAATGTACTCTCGCATCATTCCACTTTTTGCTACTCCAGGTCTTATAATAGAACTTGCAGCAACCAAACCGAGGTAATTATCAACCTCTAATTTCTTTAAAAGCATGCGCATTGCTGGCGATTCAATGTAAAAACACCCCATACATTGAGCAGTCTTGATTAAAGCGTTAACCGACTGATCAGTCTTGAGTACACTCATATTATGAATATCAAAAGTGTCTTTTTTTTCAGGTTGATTGTAAGCGATAATATCTAAAGTCTCTCGTATTTTCGATAGTCCGCGTTGCCCGAGGATATCAAACTTGTATAATCCCACATCTTCAGAAATCACCATATCAAACTGAGTAGTCGGAAAACCTTTAGGCGGCAAGTGTGTTGCAGCGAACCAATGCAAGGGTTTTTCGCTAATTAAAATGCCTCCTGCATGAATACTAAGGTAGTTAGGCATACCCTCAAGAAGTTGGGTATACTTAATAACTAAGGCCGAGATACCATCTAGTCGAGACGACTGAAAATTCTTATCACAAAGTAAGTCTATCTCATCTTTTGGTAAGCCAAAAACCTTACCTAATTCACGTACCATACCTCGCCATTTGAATGTCACATAGGTACCTAAAAGTGCTACATGTTGAAAACGATTAAAAATATATTTCGTCATTATAGGTCGATCACGATGCGAAAAATCAATATCAAAATCAGGTGGGTTGGCACGGTATAAATTGATAAAACGTTCAAAATAAAGATCAAGCTCCATCGGGTCTACATTTGTAATTCGCAAAAGATAAGCTACCATACTATTGGCACCACTACCGCGACCTACATAAAAAAAACCTTGTTTATCGGCATATGAAACAATATCCCAATTGATTAAAAAATAAGATACAAATCCCATTTTTTTAATTAACTGTAATTCTTTGTTCAAGCGGGCTAAAATAAGAGCGTCTATTTTAGGGTATCGATACGGTAAGCCTTCTTTACATAATTTCTCTAAAAAAGCCTCATCTTCTTCTTTATTGCTTAAATAATTTTTTAAGTTTTGCGGTTTACGTCCTTCAGAAAAATCAAAATGAATAACACAAGATTTTATCAGTCGCTCTGTATTCTCTAAAATATACGGGTGTTCAGCAAAAACATTAGCCAAATTTTGTACTGGAAACATTTTCTCACCCTCACTCGCCTGCTCTGTAGTTGAAAGCTTGCTCAATAAAGTATTATTATCAATGGCACGCAATAAACGATGCGCATTGAAATCACGCTTATTGCGAAAAGTAACTGGCTGCTGTACTACCAACTTATCTTTAAACGCTATAAGTCTAGAGAATGGCAATCGTCTTAAGTCAGCAATAGAAATACCTATAAATTGATCTTCCGTGAGAGTATTTATTTCATTTTGTAACACCTCTTCAAAAGGATAAATTACATAGCAGTTCTTAAATTTAGGCGCTATAGCTGAGAATTCTTTTTTTTGGTGAAGGTGTTCTGAAAGAAAATCATTAAGCTCTAAATAGCCTTCATTATTTTTAGCAATACCAATGAAACAAGGTGTTACACCATTTCTAAAATCAATACCTAAAATAGGTTTGATATCATATTCATAAGCTTTTCGAACAAAATTTAAGCCTGCCGAAGTATTGTTAATATCGGTGAGTGCAAGTTGCCCCACATGATTCTCTTGCGCCAATTTCAAAAGTTCTAGTTCTGAAAAAGTGCCGTAACGCAAGCTGTAGTATGTATGACAGTTTAAATACAAAATAGTTATTGGTTGTTGGTTCTCGGTTGATAGTACATGTCACCGACAACGAACAACTATCAACCAACAACCATATCATTGCTTCCGATGTGCCAAAACAACTGGCGGTTGCCCATTGAACGGATTATGCATTCGCCCGATGGTTTTAGACCCCATTCCAGCTGCTCTGAGTACGCTTTTATCGCCGTAACGTTTGCGAATCGAATCCATCGCATTATATAGATTAAGTGTTTCGGCTGTGTCTTCAAAAAGATTGATTTGATAATTACCCGACACCAAGTGACTAAACCGAACACCAATTAGTCGTACTAATAGCCTTCGATTATAAAGAATCTTAAACATATCGAGAATCTTCGGAATTAAAATATGATCAGCACTCGTATACGGAATTCGTAATTGCTTTGAATAGGTATTGAAATCAGAATAACGAATCTTTACTGCAATACAAGCTGTTAATTTTTCACCTCTACGTAATTGATAGGCTAAATTCTCGGTCATAGCTATGAGAATTCCCTTCAATTTTACTATATCTATAGTATCTCTATCGAAAGTTCGCTCTGTAGAAATAGATTTTCGTTCACAAAAAGGAATTACGGGCGTATTATCCATTCCGTTAGCGCGTTTCCAAATAACACTTCCGTTTTTTCCGAGTACGCGCTGCATCACATCCATAGGCATTTCTTGTACTGTACGCACTTGGCGTAAGCCTAAGTTTCGAAGTGTTTGATAGGTTTTGTCACCTACCATGGGTATTTTTTTAATAGAAAGAGGGGCCAAAAATATTTTCTCTAAACCCTTATCCACCTTTATTTTATTATTGGGTTTAGCTTCACCAGTCGCTACTTTAGAAACTACTTTGTTACAAGAAAGACCGAATGAAATAGGCAAACCTGTTTCATTTATAATGCGTTCTCGCATTTCTGATGCGTATTTATAGGAACCAAAAAAACGATCCATTCCTGTTAGGTCTGCATAAAATTCATCAATACTCGATTTTTCGAAAAGCGGCACATGTTCTTTGATGATTTCGGTAACCATATCAGAATGTTTACTATAGGTACCTGCATTACCACGAATAACAAAAGCCTCAGGGCAAAGTTCTCGAGCCATTTTCATTGGCATACCAGAATGCACACCAAAACCCCGGGTTTCATAACTACAGGCAGCTACTACACCGCGATCACCTGTACCGCCAACCAACAGGGGTTTATTTTGTAATTCTCTATTTAGTAAGCGTTCTACGGAAACATAGAAGGTATCAAGATCAATATGGAGTATTGTTTTGTTCATTGGCTATCTTTAAAAAGGGATAGCTAATATATGGAATATATCCATATTTATGGATTATTTCCAATAAATAAAAATATAAAAGATGAACTAACCTATCTAAGAAGCAAAATGTTCTTTAACTATAATTTCTACAGGAATGTCAAGATGAAGTTCAGAATCATCTTCTTTCGTCAGAAAGTTGAATAAATTTTTGATGGCAACATACCCTTGATATTTTGGCTGCTGATTGATGAGGAAGTTAATTTGACCATTTTTTAAGTATTTCAAGTTCTTTTTGTTCAGGTCAAAACCCATTAAAAAGACATTGTTAATCTTGAACTCCTCTAAAATTTCAGGAATTAAATACGCCCTTGAATTAGTCACAAAAACACCTTTCAAGTTATCGCCTTTGAACCAAGAATTCATTTGCTTAGTCACCTTAAAATTATCATTCAGAGGATGATTTATGGTCTTAATATCAACCTCTTGGCCAACGGATTTAAAAAATGCTCGAAAACCATCTTCTCTTTGCTTATTATTAACTTGAATGCCTAGGTCATTTAAGATATTCACAATAAAATATTTACCGGTACTTCCAACCAAACCATAAAGTAACCTACCAGCTACCATTCCTGCAATATGAGAATTTTGACGAATAAAATATGCTGGGTTATTCAATTCAATTTCGGTATCTAAAAAAACTACGGGTATATTTTTTGATTTAGCTTTATTCAATAAAGCATTACACTCTTTTTCAAAAAATGGCACCGTAACGATTGCGTCATAATTCTTCAAAAAAATCTGCTGACTAGACTCTTTAAACGAGGTGGAAGAACCTTCAAATTGGTAATAATCAACTTTTACACCTAGTTCTTTCAACTCCTCAACAGCTTTTGAAATACCTTTTTTCGGCAACTTCCAATAACTATATTTATCTGTTGTTTCAGGAAATAATACTGCAAACTTTATTTTTTTTACAGCCGCAAGTTTCAACCTACTCGCCATCATGTTTTTTTGATAGCCCGTCTCTTTAATGATTTTGAGGATTCTCTTTTCGGTATCTTTTGAAACACCGCCACGTTTATGTAATACCCGATCAATAGTACCGATCGACACATTTGCTAATTTGGCAATTTGTTTTATTCCCATAGCTAATCGTTGTCGCTGAATTTTTTAAGCGCCATAAGGTACTAGAAATTAAAAATTAATCGGTCAATAAAATTCTTTATAGATCAGCCGTTGAAATATTCTTGAATTGTATTGACATTTCTCGATTCGGATGAAGTTGAATACCAATTGGTCCTTCCAAATTGGCATTCTCGAGGGTGTAATTCATTACTTCAGTTCCGTTTAACCATACCTTGTAAGTATTATCAATGGTCATGGCTTTTATCGTATTCCAATCGTTCATTTTTAGTAGTTCTTTAATTCCCTCAGCTTCTACTGGATACCCTTTTTTTGGAACATAAGGTGATGCAGTCATATCTCGCTTTAACGATCCTGATTCTCCGATTTGTATTTGCGCATTCTTTTCATCATCTCCTCTCATAAAAATTCCAGAATCTACAATCCCTTCTCCGAATTTAAAATCCATTTGAACTACAAAATCTTTATACTTTTTCTTTGTCCATAAAATCGATCCAGTTTTAGCCGAATCGCTTTTTGCCCAAAGTGTACCTTCATCTATAGACCACCAAAGGTTATTTTCAGGAATCTGCCAATGTTCTAGATCATTACCATCAAAAATTATTTCCATTTGAACATCTGTCGACTGTCCGCAAGAAGTTGATATTAATAGTACCATGAAAACCAAGGAAAAAAGACGTTTTAGCATACTCATTTCATAAAGGTATTATTGATTAAACTCACTAAATGATTGATCGATTGCCTCTTTAGAAAGTGCTGAACCATTATGCACCAAAATTCGATATTTAAATGTAGTCGATTCGCCCTTTTTCATTTCAAAGCCTAAAGTTTCTTTTCCTTCTGAGAAAATAGCTTGTCCTAACGGATTCGCGGCAAAAAGCCCATAACCCCTTGCGTGCCAATAGGTAGGATAACCTACATTCTTCTCGTTATCAATTATAGTTACAGAAACGTCTTCATCATTCATACTACCTTCTAATTTCACCCATTTGTTTCTAGTACCCCAAACATCATCGCCAGTCAATCCTTCACTACCGTAGTAGTTTCCGTTGACATCTTCATTATTCAACACCTTTACTTTTGTAAGCTTACCTTCTGCATCAGTATATTCTGCAGGTTTATCAGATGGAAGTTCTAATTCGCGGGTCATTCGCATACCCAGCATACCTTCTTTATTGTCTTTTAAAGAGACTTTTTGAAGCGCTTTTAATGTTGTTGTTCTATCGATAGACCTAGTATAGCCGTCTTCGGTAAAAACGAATTGGGTTGTTTCTTCTAAAAGCTCAGCGTTATCGGGCGAACGCCAAATAGCTTTTACAACCAGTTGGTTATCATTCATCTCGATAATTTCTTGATGATGAATGGTACCGTATTTATGTTTCTCTTCTGCAGGAATAGCATATGAATTATTCCAAAAATCTAATCCATTCACGTCTCCGTAGTTGAACCAAAGTCCAACATGATGCGGATGATCAGTTCGTTCATTCGGTCTTGGCACAAATGGAAAACCTCTGGTAACCGTTTTTCCGCTTTTTGTTAATATGGGATATAAAATTGGTTTCGGGCTTTGCCCATCATAGACATAGCTTGTAAATAACTCTCCGTCAATACTGACCTTTACCTTTTTCTTGATGGTATCATTGGTAAAAGTAACCCTTGGGCTTAGTGCTACTTTGTTTTCAACAGAATTTTCACTTTCAGCGGTCTTGTTTTTCTCTTTGCATGACACAGAAAGCACCATTAAAATCAAACAACAATTCAACCCTATTTTTAACATAAATTCAGGTCTTAATATTGAAATACTTTACCACCAGCTAGCACATCTTGATTTGCCTCGTCAAAGGTAGATTTAAGACCTGTTCTTAAAGCTGCCGTAGTCATAATATTTGCAATTGAGTGGTTATAACCTGCTTCAACTGGGCCATTTGTTGTCTCACGGCTACGTACACACTCCATCCAATTAAGCATATGGGCATTCGTCATGGGATCTGAACCGGTATTTGCAGAAGTAACAATTTTTGGAGCACCATCTGAAAGATTAAAACCTTCCAATTTATTTGGCTGCATTTCCATTGCTGACGCAAACCTCTCGTTCAATCCACCATTATCACTCACCTTGTTTGTATCTAAATTCAATTCTCCTCCATTCGAATAGTAAATCTCTTTCGTTCCGCCTGCAGAATTCGTAAATCTTGAAGAATAGGTAACCTGAAAACCTGAATTCATATCGTCTGAAGGCCCGTAATCAAAAACTGCTGACATGGTATCAAAGTTTTTTCGACCATCTTTCCAAAGGTAAATTCCACCATTTGCCGCGACACTTCTGGGATGATCTAAACCTGTAAACCAATGTACTGTATCAATTTGATGCGACATCCATTGACCAGGTATGCCTGATGAATAAGGCCAAAATAATCGATACTCCAAGTATTTTCTTGGATCCCAAGCAGCTTCTGGGCGATTCATTTGATAGCGTTTCCAATCTACATCAGACTCTCTAATTTCGCTGGTTAATTTGGGCAATCGCCATCGACCAGGTTGGTTGACATTCCATGTCATTTCAACCATTACAATATCTCCAAATTTACCTGATTTGACATAGTCATTTGCCGCATGATAATTAGGAGCACTTCTTCTTTGAGAACCAATTTGAAATACGATACCTGAATCTTTTACCGCTTTTTTACCAACTCGGGCATCAGCCATGGTTTCAGCAAAAGGTTTTTCGCAATACACGTCTTTTTTAGCATTTGCTGCCTGTACCGTATGAAGTGCATGTTGAAAATCTGCTGTTGATATGATAACAGCATCAATGTCATTTTTATCATACATTTCTTCATTATTACGCCATGAAGTAATTTTGTTACCTGTTACTTCTTTAACTTTTGCCATACCTTCATTTCGACGTCGGTTCCAGATGTCGGAGACCCCTACAAGTTCAAAATTTTGAGCTTTACTTAAACTATTAAATGCAGGAAGTAATGATGCTTTAAAACGATTTGAAAAACCTGCTATACCAACACGAACACGATCGTTAGCACCTATTATTTTTCTATAACTACTAGCAGTCATTGCGTTTGTACCTAAAACAATGCCGCCTGAAGCCAAAGCCGTTTTCTTTATAAAATTTCGTCTTGCTTTTTTCATGATTAGTATTTTTAAAACTCTCTTATCTTGATATTTTTAAATGACACATTATCTCCGTGATCTTGCAATAAAATGAGTCCTTCTGATATTTGACCAAAATTCTTCCACTTTTCGTATTTACTTTTCTCAACCAGGGCTCTGAATATTTGACTATTTCTATCAAACTCAACCACCTTTACTTGATTCAACCAATGTTGAACATGCCCACCTTGAACCACAATCCGAGCGTTATTCCATTTTCCAACACCCTTAAAATTCTTTCCTCTCGAACTACCGTTATTTTCAGCTCGAATCAAATCGTACAAAGAACCAACCGTTCGATTACCATTTTTACCAGCTTTAGCATCAGGATGTTTATTATCATCTAAAATCTGAAACTCTAATCCGATAGCAGAGCCTTCGCCTTTGTTTAATTCTGAATCCACAAAATATTTGATACCACTATTCGCCCCTTCAGTCATTTTAAAATCTACACTAAGTTCAAAATCACTAAATGAGTTTTCAGTAACAATATCACCACCATTACGAGATTCCTCGCCACCAGAAGAAAGTACACTAAGAATGCCATCTGACATCACCCATCCTTTTTCTGGGAATTTATCCAATTTTGCTCCACGCCAACCTGTAGTGGTTTTTCCATCCCAAAGCAATCGCCAGCCTGTTCTAGTTTCATTGGCTGTTAGTTCATTCGTTATGTAACTGATTTCCGGTACACTACTATCAACAGATTTTCTAGAATTTTCTAAATCAGTTGTCTTTATTTTTATGTTTTTCCATCGCACCGTTTTTCCTTCCAACTTTTTATCGTTAATGCCATGTACTTGAAAAGCGATGAAACCTTCAGCTGTGGTATCATCAACCAAATTGGCGCATTGAACTTCATTGATCCAGGTTCGGATGTTTTGACCTATAGCTTCAATACGATAGGTATTCCATTGACCTGGCACAAAAGCATTTTGCCCTTTTGGGTTTCTTGAAAGTGGATATAACCATCCGTTTCGTGCCTCATCATAAATTCCCCCTGCCCATTTTCGCACACTTGTTTCAATCTCACATTGGTAGCCATGAACTCGACCATTCATATAATCGGATGAACTTAAACTTCTGAATTGCACTCCTGAGTTTAAACCATTTTCTACGAATACGTCAAATTCTAAAATAAAATCACCATACTTTTTTTTGGTGGCCATAAAACTATTTGGGGTGTTCATTTTCGAAGTGCCAATCATTTGATTATTCTTTATTTCATAGGTGGCATTCCCATTCAATTGTTCGAAATTCTTGAAGTCCTTACCATTGAACAATACTTCCCAATTATCTTGAGCAGAAAGTAACCCCATCGATAATAAAGTCATTAAAAATAGAAGTGTATTCGATTTTTTCATTTGAAAATAGGTTCTTAATTTTTAGCAGTTTTTTGAATCGTTGAAAAAAGTACAAAAAAATTTCCGTTAACGTTAACGTTCTAAAAATTATTTTTAACTTGTCTTCGTTAAAAGAGATTTATGGAGGTATATTACATAAATTTCCGAATTATTTTTTTGGTATACTTAAAGGCGTTAAATGCATCCATCCTCTTCATTCATTCAAGATAATTTTCTTTTGAAAAATAAATATGCCGAAGAGCTTTATCACAGCTATGCCAGCAAAATGCCCATCATTGATTATCACAACCACTTGCAACCTCAAGAAATTGCAGAAAACAAGATTTTTAAAAACATTTCTGAAGTATGGATTCAAGGAGATCATTATAAATGGCGTGCAATGCGAACAATGGGTGTTGATGAAAAGTACATTACAGGTTCCGCATCAGATAAAGAGAAATTTCAAAAATGGGCGGAAACTGTACCCTATACCATGCGCAACCCATTATACCATTGGACGCATCTTGAATTAGACCGGTATTTTGGCATTCATGAATTACTTAATGGTGAAAGTGCCGATAAAATTTATATTGAGACTTCGGAAAAACTAAACACCGATGGATATAGTTGTCAAAAGCTTTTAACAAAAATGAATGTTGAATCTTTGTGCACTACAGATGACCCCATCGACAATTTAGAATATCATCAACAACTAGCAAAAAGCGATTTCAAAACTAAGGTGAGCATGGCTTTTCGACCTGATAAAGCAATTTTTATTGGTGCCGAATCTTATCTTGATTATATCCAAAAACTTTCTCAAGCCTCAGCAATAAATATTATGTCATATGACAGTTTGTGTGACGCACTTCGAAATCGCATTGAATTTTTTCACTCCAATGGATGTAGACTAAGCGACCATGGCTTAGAGAATTTATATGCAGAAGAATTTACAGAAAATGAGGTGAAGCTTATTTTTAAGAAAAGGTGCGAAGGGCAAAGCATAACTTCCCAAGAAATTCTGAAATTTCAGAGTGCCATACTTCAATATCTTTCAGAACTATACCATAAATTTGGATGGGTACAGCAATTTCATTTAGGTGCCTTGCGAAATAATAATAGTCGAATGCTACACCAATTGGGCCCAGACACTGGTTGGGATTCTATCGGTGATTTTCAACAAGCTAGTAACCTTTCTAAATTTTTAAATACCCTTGATGGAAAAGACAAACTCACCAAAACCATTATCTACAACCTCAACCCTGCCGATAACGAAATGATGGCAGCCATGATTGGCAATTTCAACGACGGCAGCATGAAAGGCAAAATACAATTCGGTTCTGGCTGGTGGTTTTTAGATCAAAAAAAGGGCATGATTGATCAAATGAATGCACTTTCAAACATAGGTCTTATTAGTTGTTTTGTGGGAATGCTTACCGATTCAAGAAGTTTTTTATCTTTCCCTAGGCATGAATATTTTAGACGCATTCTTTGTAATCTTTTTGGAAAAGATATTCATAATGGCGAACTGCCTAACGATATGAAATGGATTGGAAAATTGATACAAGATATTAGTTATCATAATGCCAAAGCATATTTTGATTTTTAAATACCTAAAAAAGGATTTTTAGGAAAAATAGTTATACCAAAGAAAAACTAATAACTCAATCTGATCTAATATTCGTTAATTTTAATAAAAGTTATTTTTATGAAATTTCTCAAAAAACTTGGCAAAGGTAATACAGTCATGTTAGCGTTATGTGCTTTAATAATAGGAGTTTCAGAATATGTTTTTCTGTCAGGAGACAAACTTCATGGAATATTCATTGGCCTATGGGTTCCAACATTACTTGGAGTATTAATTCTTATAAACCAGGTGCAAAATGGGAGGAGATGAAATCGTTCTTTGGTTTTCACTAATAGTTGTGTCCGCTGTAATCATTTGGGCTGTATCAATGATCCGGTTTTATAATCGAACTGACCATAGATAATACGTTTCAAATAGAAACCGTTATTCCTCTAACAAAATATCGAGCAATTGAATTGCGGCATCACTAATTTTTGAGCCAGGTCCAAAAATTGCTATTGCCCCTGCATCAAATAAAAATTGATAATCTTGTTTTGGTATGACCCCGCCTACGATGACCATAATATCTTCGCGACCATAGTTTTTCAATTCTTCAATCACAGCCGGGACCAAAGTTTTGTGCCCAGCAGCTAATGAAGAAACGCCTAAAATATGCACATCATTTTCAATCGCTTGCTTTGCAGCTTCCTCGGGAGTTTGAAATAAAGGTCCAATATCAACATCAAAACCCAAATCTGCATAACCTGTAGCCACCACCTTTGCACCACGATCATGACCATCTTGCCCCATTTTAGCAATCATTATACGCGGTCTTCGACCATCTTGCTTAGCAAACTGATCAGTTAATGCCTTTGCTTTTTGAAAACTTTTATCGTCTTTAATCTCCTTCGAATACACGCCTGAAAATGAATTTATCACAGCTTTATGACGACCAAATACTACTTCTAATGCAGAACTGATTTCGCCCAATGTTGCTCTTAACCGAGCAGCATTTACAGCTAAAGCTAGTAAATTTTTATCTGCGGGCAAATTCACATCATCAGACTCCATTTTCAACCTGGCAGCTTCCGTCAATAGTTTCAAAGCTTTTTTAACCAAACCTACATCTCGTGATTCTTGAATGGATGCTAAACGTTCTAATTGCTGTCTTCGAACCTCTTGATTGTCAACTTCAAGAATTTGAAGGTCCTCTTCTTCTTCTAACCGAAATTTATTTACCCCAACAATCACATCGGTATTATTATCAATACGCGCTTGCTTTCTTGCCGCAGCTTGCTCAATACGCATCTTCGGAATACCAGCTTCTATGGCCTTTGTCATTCCGCCTAATTCTTCTACCTCTTGAATTAAATTCCAAGCTTTATGAGCAAGCTCATTGGTCAAATATTCAGCATAATAACTGCCTGCCCATGGGTCAACTGTTTTAGTGATTTTAGTTTCTTCTTTTAGAAAAATTTGGGTTTCTCGAGCTATTCTTGCAGAAAAATCAGTTGGCAAAGCAATTGCTTCATCTAACGCGTTGGTGTGTAAACTTTGAGTGCCACCAAAAATAGCGGCAGCAGCTTCAATGGTAGTTCGAGCTACATTATTGAACGGGTCTTGTTCGGTAAGACTCCATCCACTTGTTTGACAATGGGTTCTCAATGCTAACGATTTCTCATTTTTGGGATCAAACTGTTTGACCAATTTCGCCCATAGCATTCGAGCTGCCCTCATTTTGGCAATTTCCATAAAGTGATTCATACCTATGCCCCAAAAGAAAGATAACCTAGGTGCAAAATCATCTATTCCTAAACCTGCTTTTAGCCCTGTTTTAATATATTCCAATCCATCTGCTAAGGTATAAGCCAATTCAATATCTGCTGACGCGCCAGCCTCGTGCATATGATATCCAGAGATACTTATGCTATTGAACTTGGGCATAAAATTACTTGTGTATTCAAAAATATCAGCCACCAATTGCATGGAGGGTTTTGGCGGATAGATATAGGTATTTCGAACCATGAATTCTTTAAGAATATCATTTTGAATGGTTCCTGCTAATTGTTCCAATGAAACTCCTTGTTCTTCAGCAGCTACAATATAAAATGCCATTATCGGCAGCACAGCACCATTCATAGTCATAGAAACAGACATCTTATCTAATGGAATACCTTTAAACAAAATCTTCATATCCTCAACCGAGTCAATGGCAACTCCGGCTTTACCTACGTCGCCAACTACGCGTTCATGATCACTATCATAACCTCTGTGCGTTGGTAAATCAAAAGCAACCGAAAGTCCTTTTTGACCTCCTTTTAAATTCCTTCTATAGAACGCATTACTCTCTTCGGCAGTTGAAAAACCTGCATATTGACGAATCGTCCAAGGTCTACGAACGTACATGGTCGAATATGGCCCGCGCAAATATGGAGGAATACCAGCAGCGAAATCTAAGTGTTCTGTTTTTTCAATATCTTTCTCGGAATAGGAAGGTTTCAAAATAATTTTTTCGGCTGTTTCAAAATTTTCGGCAAACCCTTCCGCTGTCGAGTTCTCGACTCCGCTCGAAATGACAGTCGAGTTTTTTATATTAATATGTTGTACTTTTTTTCTGATCATGTTTAACTGATTGGATAATCTTCAAAAAATAGTAATATAATTCCCAATACCATAAAGACGCCGCCGCCAAACAAAATTTCAATTGAATATGAGGCATACCAATACTCCTTGTTTTCCAATTCTTCCAAAAGGGCTTTGACATTTGTAAAAAAGAAATACCCTCCTAGCAAAGTAAAAACTAAACCAAAAATAATCCTGTATTCTTCAATCATTGAACTTCTCATCATCCAATCTTTTTTGTTCTAATTCCTCTGCCAAACGTTTTTCTAGAATGGGTTGAATCAAGGTTTTTCTTGCATTGATTTTTAAAAAAGGATATAACTCAATTTCATTCTTCATCTTGTCATTTTCATTTTGGTATTTATTTGTTCCTACCAAAACTTCTTCTTTGGAATTAAATTTCGCCTGCTCCTTTTGAGCACTTTCTTGTATTTTTCTTTGGATGGTATGTGCTTTCATTTGTTTTAAAAATCCGCCGCCACTTTCGATGGACTTAAATAAAATCAAGGCTTTTTCGGCTAGTTGATTCGTAATACTTTCAATATAATATGCGCCATCTGCAGGGTTTTCGACCTTATCGAAATAGCTTTCATTTTTTAGGAGTAATAACTGATTCACCGCAATACGTTCTCCGAACTCATTATCCTTATGATAAATAGCATCATAAGGCAAATTAAGAATGGTGTTAGCTCCACCTAAAGCCGCTGCCATGCATTCCGTTGTCGTACGCAACATGTTGGTGTTGTAATCGTATACTGTCTTGTTTCTTTTAGTGGGGGTTGCTATGATATGACACTCTGTGAAAATTCCATATTCCGATGCTAAGGTTTTCCATAGTAAACGCAAGGCTCGTAATTTTGCAATTTCAAAGAAATAATTTGTACCAACAGCAACTTTGAAGGAAATAGAAATAGATCGCCCTTCTAAGGGTTGAGCAAGCTTCTCATCCCTAGCGAAGTCGTTCAGATATTCATTTGCGTGGGCCAATGCATATGCTAATTGTTGTGCCATATCTGCACCAGCATTTTGATACAATGAAACATCTACGCTCAGCATGCACTGCGGCTTAGCCTCTAGCATATTCTGTACTGTTGCAAAATCTTTTTCAAGACTTTGAAACCAATTTCCTGTTCTGGCTAAATGACCTACAACATCTAGATTAAAGTGAATTTTTTCTTTCAAATTTCCAGCAAAATCTAGTATCGATTGAAGGTATTTTTCAGATAAAAATTCCATCTCCAAATAGATGAAATTTTCTTTTAGATCAATATTCTTTAAAAGTTCATTAATTTTTATTTCTTGAGACGGAATTTGGAAAGATAGTTTTTCAACACCTCTTTGCGTTGCTTTTATGGCTTTCTCATTCGCCATTATCGCATTGCCAGCGTAAATGCTTTGCCCTACTGCCCAAGAAGAGCTACCGCTACTAATTTCATAGGATTCAAACGCATCATCGCTATGATAAAAGGGTTTCACTTTGATTCCTTCTGGAGACTCCCAAACCAAAGTTTCATTATAATCAGCTCCTTTTAAATCATATTGTATTTTCTGTTTCCATTGTTTTGAAGAAACCTGAGAAAACTCATCAAATAAAAAGTTTTTAGACATTCGTAATTCCTTTAAAATGACTCATTTTCGAGGCGCCAAGGCGGATTTAATCTATTTTCTCCTCCGTAAAATAACACTAGTTGATTACCGTCAACATCTTTTAATCTCGCTTCTCTCCACAACCATTTTTGGTCGGATGGTTCAAGATCAAATTCAATTCCTTTTTCTCGAAGCTCGTCAACATATACATCAAGGTTTTCGCATTCAAAATAAACATGAACTCCATCTCCTTTAGGGAGTTCTTCAGTTTGATGTATCGAAAACGTTGAATTTCCTTTTGGACATTCAAATCTTGCATAATGTGGTAGTGCCTTCACTATCAATTTCAAACCCAATTGTTGATAAAAGGGAATTGACTTTGTCAAATCTAAAGAAGGAACCGTTATTTGATTTAAATTCATATACTTTTCACCTTAATTTTTCAGACTAAGTACTACTTGAAATTCAAGTGCTACAACGGAATATTTCCGTGCTTTTTCTTTGGCAAGGTAGCCACTTTATTTTGAAGCAAGTTGAAGGCCTTTATCAATTTTATTCGGGTGTTTTTTGGAAGAATCACTTCATCAATAAAGCCCCTTTCCGCAGCGCTATATGGGTTTGCAAATTTATCAGCATATTCTGCTTCTTTTTCAGCTAATTTCGCTATTGGGTCATCTGCGGATCCAATTTCTTTTTTAAAAATAATTTCACTAGCTCCTTTAGCTCCCATTACGGCAATTTCTGCCCCTGGCCACGCGTAATTCATGTCCGCGCCAATATGTTTTGAGTTCATCACGTCATAAGCTCCACCATAAGCTTTTCTGGTAATAACGGTAATTTTAGGAACTGTAGCTTCACTCAATGCATACAGTAATTTTGCTCCATTCGTAATGATTCCATTCCATTCTTGATCGGTACCAGGTAAAAAACCAGGCACATCTACTAATACCAAAAGCGGAATATTGAAGCAGTCACAGCATCTTGTAAATCGAGCTGCTTTTTTTGAACTATCTACATCTAAAACTCCTGCCAAACTCAAAGGTTGATTCGCTACAATACCAATACTTTTTCCTGCAAGGCGAGCAAAACCCACGACAATATTCTCAGCGTAACTTTTATGGATCTCAAAAAAGGTTTCCGTATCAATAATTCCATCAATTACATGGCGCATATCATAAGGCTGACTTGTACTTTCAGGAATAATAGCACTTAAATTTGAACGCGTCTCATTCGCTAATTTATAGGGAATATCCTTTGGAGAATCCTCACAATTTTGAGGCATATAACTTATGAGACCTTTGATTTGATTGATGCATTGAATATCGTTTGCAGCGGTTAAATGAGTAACACCTGATTTAGTAGCGTGCGTAATTGCTCCACCCAATTCTTCTGAAGTAACCTTTTCATTTGTCACCGTTTTTACCACATTAGGGCCCGTCACAAACATGTAACTAGAATTTTCAACCATCAGGGTAAAATCAGTCATGGCAGGCGAATAAACTGCACCTCCAGCACATGGTCCCATAATGGCAGATATTTGTGGAATCACGCCAGAAGCCATTACATTTTTATGAAAAATATCAGCATATCCACCCAATGATCGAACTCCTTCTTGAATTCTTGCTCCACCACTATCATTCAATCCGATTACAGGCACTCCTATTTTCATCGCCATATCCATAATCTTGCATATTTTCTCCGCATGTGTTTCTGAAAGCGCACCTCCGAATACGGTAAAATCTTGCGCGAAAACACAAACCTGTCTTCCACTTATAGTTCCATAGCCAGTAACTACACCATCACCATAAAATACTTGCTTATCCATTCCGAAATCTGTTGTTCGATGTGTAACCAAGGCGCCCACTTCTTCAAAAGAACCTTCATCCAGCAAAAAATGGAGTCGCTCTCGAGCGGTCAATTTTCCTTTCGCGTGTTGTTTATCAATTCGTTCTTGGCCTCCTCCTAAGCGAGATTTGGCTAATTTTTCTTGTAATATTTTCTTTTTATCATTCATTTGTAGTATTCAAATGTTTAAGATGTAATTCTATTTTTTTTCCAATTTGAAGAAACAACAGCAGGTGCTTTTGCAATTTTCTGATTTTCTAAATATAAACGCAAACCTACTAATGCTGCTATTTTTCGTTCAGCTTCATATTGCTTTTCTAGTTGCTCAGGAGTGTAGTGATTTTTTACAAAATGTGTATCAAAATCACCCGAGGTAAACGCCTCATGCTCGCAAACGAATTTACCAAAGGCTAAAGTTGTTGCAACACCTTCTATCTGATATTTACTAATAGCACTCAGCATAAATTGAATAGCTTCTGCTCGATTATTTCCGTAAGTAATTAATTTCGATAGCATGGGATCATAATATATAGGCACTTCCATACCCTCCTCAAAACCATCATCCAATCGAATACCATCACCTTCAGGTATCTTATACGTGGACAATGTACCAATACTAGGCATAAAATTTTCTAGAGGATCTTCAGCATAAACACGCACTTCCAAAGCATGACCTTTAATTTTCAAATCTTCTTGCTTGAAGGTTAATTTTTCACCACGAGCCACCTTAATCTGTTGCTCCACCAAATCAATACCTGTAATCAATTCAGTAACCGGATGTTCTACTTGCAAACGCGTATTCATTTCTAAGAAATAGAAATTTTTATCATTATCTAACAAAAACTCTACAGTACCAGCTCCGATGTAGTCACAAGCTTTTGCCACTTTAATGGCAGCGTCACCCATTGCTTTTCTAATCTGCGGTGTAAGCACCGCTGAAGGTGCTTCTTCAACAACTTTTTGATGCCTTCTTTGCACACTACATTCACGTTCGAAAAGATGAACAATATTGCCATGTACGTCTGCCAATATCTGGATTTCAATATGTCGTGGTGAACTTACATACTTTTCAATAAAAACTGATCCGTCACCAAATGCGGCAATTGCTTCACTAATCGCACGCTCCATTTGTTCGGGTAACTCTTTCAAGTTCGCAACAACACGCATACCTTTTCCACCACCTCCAGCTGACGCTTTAATTAGAATAGGAAAGCCGATTTTCTCAGCGACTTTCTTTGCTAAAGCAACATCAGTTATAGCTTCCTCAATACCAGGAACCATTGGAATGTTATAGTCTCTTACCGCTTCTTTCGCTGCAAGTTTATTACCCATAACTTTGATTGCATGTGGTTTCGGACCTATAAAAGTGATTCCGTTATCCGTAACCATTTGAGCAAAGTCTGCATTTTCACTTAAGAATCCGTAACCTGGATGTATGACTTCAGCACCGGTAGCTTTTGCAGCATCTATAATCTTTTCCTTCACCAAATAAGACGCTGATGAGGGAGCTGGACCTATCAAAACTGCTTCATCTGCAAATCGCACATGTGGCGAATTTCGATCAGCTTCAGAATAAACAGCTACAGTCTTTATACCCATTTTTCGTGCGGTTCTCATGATTCGCAACGCTATTTCACCGCGATTTGCTATTAGTATTTTTTTCATTTATGCTGAATTTATTTAAGTATCAATAGTTTTATCAACATTTGACTTCGACTACGCTCAGTCAACATACCTATGCTCAGGCAATTGAATTTGATAGCCGAGCGTAGCTGAAGCCATAAATCATTCCATCTTAATAATCAATTGTCCCTTCTCCACGGCATCACCCTTCTTGACTTCGATAGTCTTTATAACACCTGCACCCTGTGATAGAATTATATTTTCCATTTTCATAGCAGATAATACCAACAAAGGTGTGCCTACTGAAATTTCTTGTCCTTGAACAGCCATAATATCTATGATTAAACCAGGCATCGGCGCTTTGATATTATTTATTTTCTGTGAAGTATTTGCTGACAGACCCATCTTGTGCACCAACGCATCATATTCATCTTCGATTTTTATGTCATAGGTATTTCCATTTACTGTGATCTTCAACATTTTGTTTAAAAAATCAGTTTGAAGCACTTGTATGGCATGAGCCTTGTTATTTTCTAGCATATGATACCTGTTGGAATCAATTTCTATGATATCAATCGACGCTGCTTCATCCTTATTTATTGGCGTATTTTTTCCGTTTACGGCAACTACATATTTTGTCATTTTTAAGAGATAAAATGTTACTCGAAATATAAGAAAAACCTAATGAATTAAAACGGAAAGCTCAGAACTATTAATTTCTAAAACTCAAAAAATTGAAAATATAAAAACCTTCCCAAAAAGGAAGGTTTTTATCAGTACTCGAGGTGGGAGTGTCGTCGATTTACTTTAGCCCGCTATATATGGGTGTTCAAAAGATTTGAAATTGGAGTGCAACCGAATGTGCAACCTTTAACATTATTTTATGTTTTACTGCAGTAAAACGTTCTGTAAAAATCCGCTTTAATCACATGGGCTGTTACAGAGGCTCGTCATAATTCTTGTCCTTCACAATCTTAAGATTTGTCAGATAGCCAGAAATTGGCCTAGCTGCTTCTTGTCTTATCTTAAAACCTTTCTCAACAAATTTTTTAGCTTGCGCTTTCCAGTTTTTGATGTTTAGACCTCTTTGCAATTTCCAATTTCTAGAATGGTAATAGGCATAGAATTTTCTACCCTCCATTTCAGGCCAATTATTTTCTTGAAAAAGCCAAAACTTCCAATTCATTTCTTGGCTTCGCCAGTTTATTAAAGTTTTCTTTGGTTTTATGTTTATAAGAAGGTACCAGATTTTGGCCAGATTCTCGGACGCTGCTGGCCAATTTTTGGTGCGCTTGTATACCAGAGCTTGTCCCAGTAGTTGTCCCGAATATGGACATCCTCACTTTTGAACCTCTTGCCGGGTGAAAAGAAGGAAAGTAGTTCAGATATCCCCAATCGTTTAAATCCTTTAGGTAGTTATGATAGGTCGTTTTCGATTTGAACTTTGCCCTTTCCATTATATCTGCCCTATTTATAGTCAAGGTTTTTTTGAAGTATTCCCTGTTCCACTTTTGAAAGAAGGCCAGGTATAATGTGATATGCCCTTGTTTAATCTTATCGTCCTTATTGAATTTTTCAAAGACGGCATTCAGGTGCGTGATATAGTTTGCGTTGCCCATTAGTTTCTGGGGGTTTCATTATTTTCATTTCTTTCACGAAAACGAACTTGTTTCTTTTCTTCAGGAACCTCTTTCTCTAAAATCAATTTCTTTTTTTTTGGTGCTGATTGTTCGAAAAGTGAGGACAGCATTGCAGCAGTAGGTTTGGTCTGAGATTTTTCGATATCCTTTAGTATCGCTATCATTCCGTTCATACGCTTTTTGATAAGTGTTGCCATTCTGGTTTCCAATGTTTCCATTCGCGGTCCCATTGATTCCGATGGTGAAATTCCGTTCTCCTCAAAAAAGTCCAGCATGAGCATCAAGGTCATGGATTGGGATTTTGACATTTTCTTACAGAATTCACGAAACCGTATCGCAACAGAAGTCTTTATTCCCAGCTTCTCAAATCGTTCTTTTTCATATTCTTTATCCATTTTTTCTGAATTTTTATACCGGTTTTATTGGGGCTATAGGCGTTTTTTCTGAAAAAAGAGGTTGAACCTCGAAATTTCTAAAAATCCCAATATCCCCGAAACCCTTATTTTCATTGGCGATGGAGAAAAAAACCGAAACGAAACATCGCGCTAGCGTGTTACCCTCTTGCTTCTCCATCCCTTCATTTCATTTCGTGATTTCGAACTTTTCACCTGAAGCTAAAAAGCGATTTGAATACTACTTCCTAATTGATTTTTTTAAGATGCACTTCACTTACTTTTTAATGAATTCTCAGTAATCAAAAGAAAACGATAACTATTGCTCAACTTTTCTAATTGAACTATTACAATATCAAAGCCAATATTCAATGGTTTTGTTTGGTGTCAATTAGTTGCCAAAATGACATTTAGCCAATCACTTATTATATCCTGAGCGTTTTCCTTTTCTTATTTTTGATACCAGAATAGATATCTCCTTACGTAGGGTTAATTAAAAACAGATATTTCAAGTGGATTTTCTAGATGTTCCAATTACTTCCCATAGAGCCTTCGCTGTTACCTTTTCTGTAACCACACCTAAAATTTCGATTGCGTAAGGACTTATAAAAAGGAGCCGGCGACTGGTTATGCAGTCCGTCTCAAGCCAAATTTTAAACCTTTGTGCAAGAAAGTAGAAGCTTGCACCGGTTTTTGGCGAACGTAATGCTGAATTTTTACTAGGGAATGAAGCCCTTCGACTCCGCTCAGGACAAGTGTTTCTTAATGGCACAGTAGATTGAATAACCAAAAGGAAAAATTTGGGATTGTGTTCAAGACCTTATGGAATGAAGCTCTTTTCCTGTAATGGAGCTTTTTCAGCGAAATGAAAGGGAATGTGCTGAACGGTTTCCTAATATTTTATTGAAGCGGCCCTATATGCTATTTTGAATTGAGATTTAATTGAGTACAAGTGCCTTACGTTCAAATTCCGATTTAGGAGCTTGACAAACCGGACAACTATAATCCTCTGGTAAATCTTTAAAAATGGTTCCAGCTGAGATTCCTGCTTTCTCATCACCATATAATTTATCGTAAACCGTAAAGCATGACTGGCATTGATGGATGAGTTGTGCTTCCTTTTTCGTTCTTTTTTTTGCAGACACTTCTGAAGTCTTGACTTCACCCAACTGCTGGAAGTAATTCTTACTCAGTTCCATAAGCAGCCCAGGGAGTTCAATTTTGTCTACATCTTGGGCGTAGGATAGGTATTTCTGTGTATTTGGGTCAAAGTTCTCAAAATGCAACACGTTATACGTTGGTCGCACTTCAAAATCTTTTACAATTGCTGGCGGACTATTTTTTTCGATAACAATAGAAGAAAAATGAGAACGCTTGCCCACATCATTGCTGATACCAAAGGTGAGTCCGTAGGTACTGATATCATTTTGGTCAAAACTACGCACGAGAAATTTTTTAAGCTCCAATGCCCCTATATCATCGACGGGTACATGCCAGTTCATTTCTAGTTGCGAATGGCGCACATTAATTCCCCATTGGCCTAAAAAGCGTTCTAATTCTGGTCTGTTCTTTTGTTTTATTCCTTTTACGATAAATGATTTCCAAGGGGTGATACAAATTTTCCCAATACTATTATCCAAGCAAAATCCACAAAACTCCTTAAGAAAAGAAAGGTCATATCTGTTATTCCGCCAATACAAACCCAACCAGTATTGGTCGATGCCCATTCGGTTCATTCCCTCGTAATATGGAAAGGTTAGGTACGGTACATTCAATTCCTTTTCAACAGCCTTATTATTGGTATCCAATTTTTTATTCACTACGAAGAAGAGTTCATCTACATCGGCGATATCCTCAAAAATATCTTCTATCGTTTTTGAAATCGCATTAATATCCCAACTGTAAATCAAAACAGGATAATAGGCCGATGTTTTCCAATGCGGAAGTTTTACATTCAAATACCAATAGTCTTCATTATCAGAAGCGATGAAGTTCAGATTCCCACTAAAAAGAGGCACCAAGCGTTGTTTGGGGTCCGTTATGTTTATCTTCAATTGCGGCAGGTAATCGAACCCTTCCAAAATATAGAGATAGGTAGAGCCTTTAAGCCAATAGGTCATGTCAAAGACATCAGCAGCAACATACGAACTCACAATATTCTGGTAGCCCCGATTCGTAACAATATCGGTATTGAATTGAGACAATTGCTCTAATTGCTCCTCCTCTTTGGCATCTTTTAAAGGGAATAACAAATCTTGTCGTGACCCGAAATGCACCTCTTTCAAACCTGCAGTTTCCAACATCAAAATGATGTCTTTTAACTCTCCGGGAGAGGTGACCCCTCCTTTTAGTAAGATGCGATGTAAGTCGTCTTTCATAGCGCTTGTTTAATTTGCTAGTTGCAATTGACTGTCTAACAAAGTTTTAATTTCAGGCTTACAACTACCGCAGCCTAAACCCGCACCAGTTTGAGCACAGAGTTCTTTGAAATCTGAGCATCCAGCCAAAATTACGTCGGTAACATTACCTTCACCCACCTGACTGCAAGAGCACACTAATTTTCCTTTTAGCGGAACTGTATTTGAAGCTCCTCTTAATAATTCATTTCGTTTTTCAGAGAGTTCGATTTCTTCTTCTATTAAGCGTTTGAATTCAGCAAATTCATTTTTATCTCCCATTAAAATGGCACCCTTCAAGGTGTCCCCTTTGACGATGCATTTTTTATAGAAACGCTTGCTCACATCCATCAAAATAATCTCTTCATATGTGCTGTCATCTTTTGGAGCGTTTACCATACCGATGCTGCAGAGGTCTAGATTTTCGAACTTTAGAATGTTCATCAACACAGAACCACTATAGATACTACTAAAATCACCCAAAATATAATTGGCAGTAATATCAGCCTGCTCCTCTGCCGCCGAGGTGATTCCGAAAAGGGAATTCTCGAATTCTGCTATTTCTCCCAAAGCAAAAATGGATGGGTTACTCGTCTGTAAATAGGCATCGACCAATACACCTCGTCGGGTTTCCAAATTGGCGCGTTTCGCCAATTCAATATTAGGTCGCGTGCCAATAGCATATACAATTGCATTGCATTGTATAGTACGACCCGTTTTTAAATTAACTAAAAGGGAATGCGAAGTTTCCTTTTCTTCAAAAACGGTGCTTACCTCGTTGTCAAAATAAATGTTGATTCCCCGTTCCAAAACATCTTCAGCTAACAATCGGCTCGCAATCCCATCCAGTTGACGCTCCATCAAACGCGGTGCACGTTGTACGATACTTATGTTGATATTTATCTTCTTGAGGGCTGCAGCCAGTTCTAATCCCAATAAACCACCACCAACAATGACCACGTGTTGCTCTTCGGAAGGCAAACCTGTTTTCTGCAAATACTTTTTCAGTTTATCGGCATCACCACGTTCGCGCATGGTAAATCGACCCGAAGCATCCATCTTTACATCACTTGGAACGAAGGCTCTACTTCCTGTTGCCATGATGAGCAAGTCATAGGTATGTAACTCGCCGTTCGTGTCCGTAACATTTTTGTCAAGCTCATCAATTTTTGTGATTCCGATGCCGGGATGTAGGTTTACATTCAACTTCTGCAGCTCCCCCTTCTTTAGTTTTTCAAGGGATGCCCACGACAATTCATCACTCACATATTCCGGAAGCAACACCCGATTATAAAAGGGATCTTTCTCTTTTGAAAAGACATGTAAGGTATCTTTTTTGTTCTTTTCACGATACGATTGTATAAAACGATACGCCGCCGCGCCAGCTCCAATAACTATGATTTTTTGCTCTGGTTTTACAAATTTTTCAACCTGAACGGCGCAGTACTTAAAATCGGGTTCTTTAGAAACTGGGTCCACAATATCATTGGTGATGTTATTCGCTCTACCAAAATCATTATTCAAAACTTTACCCCAATGCATTGGTAAAAAAACCACACCATCACGGATATCCGAATTGACCTGTACCTTAACCTGTACTTCTCCCCTGCGGCTTTTAATTACCACAATATCACCCTCCTTCAATTTTCTCAAATAAGCATCTACTTTATTTATTTCTAAATAAGGCTTGGGAATATGGGTCAGTAAACGTTTAACTTTACCTGTTTTGGTGCGGGTATGCCATTGGTCACGCACACGCCCTGTATTTAATACTAATGGAAAATCGATATTCGTTTCTTCGGATGAGTTATAGAGCGTTGATGGCGCATTAAAATGTGCCTTGTTATCATTGGTATGAAATTCAAAATCGGTAAACAAACGTGGCGTACCCATATGCTTAGCATGAGGCACAGGCCATTGAAAACTCCCTTCGTTTTTTAAGCGTTCATAATTGAGTCCTGAAATATCGATGTTGGTGCCTTTGGTCAATAAACAATGTTCGTCATAGACTTCGCTCGCATTGTTATAATCGAAACCTTTAAAACCCATTGCTTGCGCAAATCGCCATAAGATTTCTACATCAGGCAGGGCTTCTGCTGGTGGGTCGATTACTTTAGGTAGGTAACTAATTCGTCTTTCGGAATTCGTCATCGTCCCCTCCTTCTCTAACCACCCAGCAGCTGGTAAGAGCAAATCAGCAAATTTGGTGGTTTCAGAGTTGTGCGATATGTCTTGTACCACTACAAAAGCAGCTTTCTTTAACGCACGTTCTACTTTGTGAACGTTAGGCATACTTACCGCCGGATTGGTGCAGATTATCCAAATGGCCTTTAGTTTTCCGCTGTCTAAGGCATCGAACATTTCTGTTGCCGTATAGCCTGGCCTCTCTTTAATTTCCTTACCTCCCCAAAAATCAGAAACTTCCTTTCTATGAATAGGATTTCCTAAATCTTTATGAGCAGCTAAAAGGTTTGCCATACCACCCACTTCACGACCACCCATTGCATTGGGTTGACCCGTTAATGAAAACGGACCGCAACCTGGTTTACCAATTTGTCCTGTTAAAAGGGATAGATTTAAAAGAGATACATTCTTTGAAACTCCAATCACACTTTGATTGAGTCCCATTGTCCACATGCTCAAAAACTTACTGGCTTCGCCAATGTATTGTGCCGCTTTACGAATTTCAGAAGCAGGAATACCACACTTCTCTGCGGCTTGACGTATGGAAAGTGAAAAGGCCAATTCTTTAACCGCCTCAAAATTGACAGTATGTTTTTTAATAAAGCTTTTATCTATTTTTCGTTTGTCAATCAACCAACGTGCAATGGCATTAAAGAGAATGACATCTGTACCCGGTAGAATTTGCAAATGCAAATCTGCAGCCGCTGCTGTTTGCGTTTTTCTAGGGTCAACAACAATTACTTTTACTTCAGGATTATCTGTTTTACGTTGCTCTAAACGGCGATATAAAATCGGATGGCACCAGGCAGGATTCGCTCCTGCTATCAAAAACGTATCAGCCAATTCAATATCTTCATAAGATATGGGAACGGAATCTTCCCCTACTGTTTTTTTATAACCGACCACAGCCGAACTCATACACAAACGAGAATTCGTATCAATGTTATTTGTACCGATAAAGCCTTTGGTAATTTTGTTCGCGAGGTAATATTCTTCGGTCAAACATTGTCCGGAAACATAAAATCCAACACTATCAGGACCGTGTTTGGCAATGATACTTTTAAAAACAGCTGCTGCACGTTCGAAAGCTGTATCCCAAGAAACTTTTTGCAATGAGTGGTTTCTACTCCAACGCATTTCTGGGTATAGAATTCGGTCACTTGTATCTTGTGCTACATAATTCAGATTACGTCCTTTAGAACAAAGCATGCCTTTATTCGAAGGATGGTCTGTATCGCCTTCTACGGAGATAGTGCCTTTTGTATCTACATCAACCAAAATACCGCAACCAACACCGCAATAGCTACAAATCGTCTTTTCTGTTTTCTTTTTCTGCATCGCCTAAACGTTTGATGTAACACATCTAATACTAACATGCAAATTAGAAAATTACGTATTAATACGTAGTGATAATATAGTAATAGTTAGCAGTTATTTTGGGGGATTGGTAATTTTTAAGGATTGGAATTGTGATTAGTGGAACATAAAGACCTGTGTTTTTACTCCGCTTCAAATTTTATAAACTCTGAATGACACCCGTTACAGAGGTGCCTTTGAGGGGTCAAGACTAGGATATTATTGGTAGTCTTTTACTCTCCGGTTTGAAATTTCCCTATAGTAGTACGATTTACGGATGCAGTAAAATCAAGAGAAATATTGGGGTTCTTAACAAAAGTCCCTGAAAGAAAACCTCATTCAGGGACTTAACTCAACTTAAACTAACTTCCTTATAATTTCTATCTTATTTACTTGACTTCAATTGCTTCCGTATAAATATTTTTCCCATCCTTTACCGTTATGACATAGCTTCCTGCAAAGGCTTTCTTAAAGTTGAAAGCCTTTTGGATATCGAGTATTCCATCCATCGTTTCCGAAAAAAGCATGCGATCCATAGCATCGCGAACTTTAATTTCGACGGGGTTTAAATCAGAATTCCAAAGGTTCAGATAAACCCTTCCATCTTTTTTTCTGAATATGGGTTTATTGTCAACCTCTTTCGAGACGATTCTTACTCCTACCTTTACGACTGAAATATTATACTCGATTGCACGCATGTCATTTTCAATCATTAATATATAATCCCCAATTGGTAATTTGGTAAGAAATAGTTTTTTAGCGCTTACCTCATGTCTATCCAACCTTTCGGAATAAATGATATGATTTTCCATATCAATAAGCCGTATTTGATTTTCAGACATAGGTTCTTCTAGTTCAATGACTATGCTTTTTCTTGCTTCGTCAACGGTAACCTTTGGTTCTGCGCCCATGGCACCAATAGTGGCGAACAGGAGGACGATGGTTGCTGATAATTTAGAGACTCTTTTCATAACTTCTAATTTTTAAGATTAATAAATCAATTATTACGATACAAACTTAGGCTTGAAAACTGGCTTGCACTACTACATGTTTTTCCGATTTTTGTTCCAAATTAACCCTGCCATGCCCTAGAACTACATATGAAGGTAATTATGCACAGATATACGATAATTTTGTAGTGATTTTCCCCAATGGGTGTTTTTAACTTTACTATACAAATTGCTTTAGCCATGATTTCACAGAAGCCCAAATTTGAATCGATATCCCCTAACTTTGGGAATTCGTTCACCTATAGAAAATTCGACGAAAACAATGAGAACGGTAATACTTCTTGGCATTACCATCCTGAAATAGAAATGGTCTACGTAAACGGAGGGACTGGCAAAAGACAGGTAGGAAGCAATCTGTCTTACTATACATGGGGCACGCTCATCTTAGTAGGCGGCAACTTGCCGCATTGCGGTTTTACTGATAAACTTACTGGTAACAAGTGTGAGACGGTCATACAAATGAAAGCGGATTTCTTAGGTAATCAATTTTTTGATATCCCAGAAACGGCCATAATAAAAAAACTGTTTCAAGTAGCGCAGCGTGGCATCGTTTTTTCCGGAAATACCAAAACCAGGGTCGGTGGCATCATGGAAAAAATGGAGGAACAAACTGATTTTGACCGTCTAGTTTCCATATTAATAGTTCTAAACGAGTTGGCCAGTAGCAATGAATTCCGAATTCTTAACGCCGATGGATTCGCACTGTTGTCTGACATAAAGGATAACGACCGAATCAATTTGGTCTTCAATCATGTAAAGAACAACTTCAAGGAGGAAATTCTGTTAGAGCAAGTTGCGGATATGGCCAGCATGACCATTCCCTCTTTCTGTCGCTATTTTAAAAAGATAACTAATAAGACCTTTACCCAGTTTGTGAATGAATATCGATTGGTGCATGCTTCTAAATTACTTTCCGAACAACCCATTAGCATCACAGAAGTCTGTTTTGAAAGTGGATTCAACAATTTTTCACATTTCAACAAAAAGTTCAAGGCGTTTACTGGGCACAATCCTTCAGAATATCGAAAACAACTTAAAACGGTGCTTGAATAATACGATTAGACCAAATTAAAGTCACTCGCCTTTTTAGAAGTAAGTTTTAACTGCAAACTCAAATTGCTCTATAAATATCTTCTTAAAGACCGAAAGGTTGTTTTGTTCATAGAAGAGCAACATTGCTTTTTTATATTCTACTGAATCTATAGTCCGAAACGAAAGGGGGCAGTATTGGTTTGCCATCAAAACAGCATTGCTTATGATTCTAGCAGTTCTTTTATTACCATCGTTGAAGGCTTGAATATAAGACAGTAATATGAGCAAGAGCAATGCTTTCTCAAAAATTTCGTCTTTAGCATTCACTAAGGCACACATTGCTGTTAAGGCTTCCCTGATTTGAAATTCATTATCTAAAGGTTTATAATTCGTGCCCGATATGCCTACTCTTCTTTTTCTGATATTACGTGCTACGCCTAAATCTTTAATGAGTATGCTATGAATGTCTTCAATGCGAGAAACCATCAATGGGTTGATATAACTAGGGCCTTCAACAATAAAATCAATCGCCTCTTTATGATTCAAAAGCATCACAGCTTCGTCTTTGGTCTTACCAGCGGCGGTTTCCTTTTCTTTCAGCAAACGCTCGGTTTCTAATAGCGAATAGGTGTTACCTTCTATCTGCGAAGATTTCCAACTCAAATCAATCGCTAGGCGTTCTAACTCTTTCTTATATTCTGATGCAGAAAGTTCTTTGATGTTATTCTCATGTATTGCTTGCAGACTATGAAGTTCAGCCAATTCGGCAGCACTAAATAATGACACGTTGGGCAGAAGTTCAGGAATCAAGTTCAGGTCAAAACTTTCCTTAATTACCCTATCGTCTATTTCTGCTGAAAAATACTGGGCCACATCTATGGGCTTGAGCAAAGTGTAAGACGGGCTTATTCCATACTTAGTACCTTTCCCTTTTCCTTCGGTTATGACAAGGACTTGACTTTTCAATTTGGAAAGTATCCGCTTTGCGGTGGCATAACCCATTTCAACAGAAATACCCTCATGTATTTCCTTTGATGAAACCAATGGGTTTTGTTGTATAAAATTGAGAATAGCTTCTTCCCTTTCTTCCATGACACGATTTTTTAAGCTCATTGATTTTGCCCTTATAGCTCAAGTAAAGCTTATTTTGAGCCACAATTTACAATAAATTGAGCTACAAATTAAATAAAGCTCAAAATAATCCTATTTTAAGCTCATTTAAGTCCTAAAACGAGCTTTAATTAGAAAAGTTTTGAGCCACAAGTAGAAAATTAAAACTTTGAAAGAATTGAATATGCGCTACACCAAATTAAACTCTTGTGCTTTTTTTGATAAATCCATCAAATTTTTGACTTCCATCTTACGCATTAGATTAAAACGGTGTGTTTCTACGGTACGTTTGCTGTTTTGTAGTTTTTCAGAGATCTGTTTGTTGGTGAGTCCTGATAAGACTAACTCCAATACCTGAATTTCTTTATTGGTCAGGTCGAAAGGCCTACTGGTTCGGGCATCACTTTTGGAGCCTTCCTCGGATTTAGAGCCTGGTTTCAGTAAATTATTCACTAATACATTTGAAATATCACCACTATAGTATTTACCTCCTTCTTGTACTGTATGTATAGCCTTGATAAACTCTACTTTACCGGTATCTTTCAGCAAATATCCTTTAGCACCTGCAGCGACCGATTGTAGAATATATTCCTCTGAATCATGCATGGATAGAATAATGCTTTTCACACTTGTATTTGCAGCGCTTAATTTTTCTACCGCTTCAATACCCGTCATATTTGGCATTCGAATATCAATAATCAATATGTCAGGCTTTTTCGTTTCTACAAGGGTTATGGCATCATTACCATCGGCACCTTCGCCAACCACTTGTAAATCTGCTTCACTTTCTAAAAGGGCACGAATACCATCACGGACTAAGGAGTGGTCGTCTACTAAAACTATGCTGGTTTGATTCAAAATTGATTTAAAATATAAGTAGTTATACGTACAAAGATAGGGTCTTGAGTATTAAGTACAAAGTAATGAGTACTAAGTTGAAGGTTGTTCGTTCCTATTCCTTCAACTGTGCTCAGGATTACATTTGGGTAATATGACATTTAAACCTCAAAAGCTACCACAACCTTTGAGAGTCATGATAGCCAATCGAAGCAAAGCATTAAAACTATCTTACTCTTTGGGAGCAGTATTTAGAAATTTTGGTTTCATCGTTAGTTGTACCCAGGCCCAGTTTTGACTGCCTGCAGCATCGGCTTCGGTAACTCCTTTTAATTCATACATACCATCGCTAGCGAACATTTGCGAATAGCCAATAGCCAAACCGTAGCCTTTGAATTTTTTCGCAAATACCAAGTCTACTTCTGTACCTAATGACTTTTCGCCGCTGGCTAATTCTTGTTCTCCGCTAAAGTTTAAGACTTTGACTAGTAAGCTTGAAGTTTTTCCTAAAGCAAATTTTGCACTAGCGTGAATGTCGGTTAGCCCCACAGAATTTGAGTGGTTGCCTACGTAGAAATAATCCATAAAACCATTGAACTTATGGTTGGTTCCGTATAATGGAAAGAAGGCTTCCGTTTGGTCTGCCGTACCCGCATCGTTGCCACTAATGATTTCTGCTCCTAGACCTAAAGTCACTCCATTTGACACTTTATAACTTAGGTCTAATCCTAATAAATAAGCACCACTCACATCGACACTATTTTGCCTTTCCCCACTTTGTAGATACCCATTAAAAGCAGCTCCGAAGCTTCCTTTTTTGTAGTTCAAGTGTGTTCCTAAAGTCAACAAATTACTCACTCCATCAGCAACCGCAGGGTCACCTGTGAAATTCTGAAAGCCATTATTCATTAATAAGGCACTAGCAGAGAAGGCGTCCCACTTTTGTTTGAGGTATAAAAACTGCATGGTCTTATAGGAAAAGAAACCTGATGTGTTATAGGCGGTACCAATGGATTGAAATCCTGAAGGGTTGCCTGTGGTTGCAGTAAAATCTTGGTTGAAGGCAAAGGCAGCATCCAACATAAAACCTCCTTTTTTATATCTCAACAAACCGGCATCATGATTACGAGCTTGCATTGCCCAATCTAATCCCCCAAGTATCCGTTGGTCATCATAGACCAATTGTTGGCGCCCCAATTTCGTGGAAAAGCCCTCGCCCAATTTAATATCTGCCCAGGCCTGAAATACGGAAAAGGAATTGTTGCTATCCTCCGGTTTAATTTGTCGATTTTCTCCCCAAACCATCACATCTTGTAGACTCATATAGAATTTAAAGGAGTCAAATTCATAACCAGCATTCAAACGTAAACGGGTAGCTATAGCAAAGCCAGGGTCCGCTGCATCGGGAATGATACTGCCAAAACCATTGCGGTATTCTGTTCGAGGTTTGAATTCTCCATCGAGTGTAAATTGTGCAGCAGCAAATTGAATCGATAGGATTAGTAGGAATATAAATGTATACTGTCGTTTCATAGTTTAGGTTTTTAATTAAATGTGTTCGTTAATAGCTAGTGTTTAGTGTTCTAAAAAGTCAATCAAGTGTTTTCTATAGGTGTAGTAATCATCATGTTCCAATACCGATTTTCGGGTACGTGGGCGTTCAAATTCGATGTCTAGAATATCTCCGATTTTCGCTCGTGGACCGCTGGTCATCATGACGACTCGGTCCGCCAAGAAAATGGCCTCATCGACATCATGCGTAATCATCACAGCTGTAATTTTTTCTTTGTTCCAGATTTCAATCAGAATATCTTGCAATTCTCCTCGCGTTAAAGAATCGAGCATTCCGAAAGGTTCATCTAGTAACAATACTTTAGGTTTAATAGCAAAAGCTCTGGCAATACCAACACGCTGCTGCATACCTTGTGAAAGCTCAATCGCTTTTTTATTGAAAGCACCATCTAAACCTACTTTGTGCAAATAGTATTTGGCAATGTCTTTGCGCTGGGCTTTTGTCGCATGCGAAAAAACTTGGTTGACACCCAAAAGCACATTATCTAAAGCGGTCATCCATGGCATTAAACTGGGCGACTGAAAAATAACTCCTCTGTCTGGTCCCGGTCCTTTCACAGGGTTTCCTAAGACTGCGATATTTCCTCCAGAAATCGGATTCAAACCCGCAATCATAGAAAGCATTGTTGTTTTACCGCAACCTGAATGCCCAATAATGGTAACAAATTCCTCCTTCATAATTTGAAGGTTTAAATCCTCCAATACCACATAATCTCCTTTTGGCGTTGGGTATACCTTCTTCAGCTTGGATAAATCCAACATGACTTTTGACGGAAACACAATTCCATTCTCCTTCGGGGTCTGTTCTATAGTTTCTACACTCATCTTCTTTAGATTTTAATTAGGCTACAAAAAAACTTTTAGGACTCAAATCTGGCAGCTCGTAAGTTTCATTCGAAACAGATTTGCGCGATTCGCCAATATCCATCAGATATTCAATAATGGCATTCCGGGTCTTCTTGAAATTCGGATTGTCGTTCAAAGCAGTTTTATCACGAGGGCGTTCGATATCAATTTTAAACTCAGGGCCTAAAGTCGCATTCGGTCCAGGTTTTAATGGAATAACTCTATCTGCCATATAAATAGCCTCATCTACATCATTTGTAATTAGTAAAGCGGTACGCTTATCCTTGCTCCAGATATTCAATATTTCGTCTTGTAGATTACCTCTTGTCAAAGCATCCAAAGCTCCTAAGGGTTCATCCATAATAATCATCTCAGGATTCATAGCTAAGGCTCTTGCAACAGCCACACGCTGGCGCATTCCACCAGACAATTCCTTCGGTCTTTTATTTATCGCTGGCGTTAAACTCACCATATCGACATACTCGTTTACTCGTTTTTTCAGCACCTGTTTGCTTTCTTTTGGAAAAGCTTCTTTCACAGCCATATATACATTCTGACCTACCGTTAGCCAAGGCAACAAAGAGTAGTTTTGAAATATCACACCTCTTTCATGACTGGTATCTACCACAGGTTCACCTTTGAACAGAACCTCACCGCTAGTTGGTTTTAAGAGTCCATTGATTAAATTCACAAGGGTGGTTTTTCCGCTTCCGGTGAATCCGACAATAGCAACAAATTCTCCCTCCTCAATGGAAAGATTGATATCTGAAAGTACTTCAGTTGCATTCTCCCCTTCCCCGTAGGTTTTGTATATATTATTTAATTCTAAATATGCCATTTTTCAAGTTATTAGTTATGAGTGCTGAGTTATGAGTACTTAACAACGAACTTTCTAGTCTTATGTCTTTAATCTTTTAGCGCAGCGGTCTTATATCTTTTTTTAAACTCCTTCGTTTTTATTAAAAGAAACCATATTCTGAACGGTTAGCATCAATCTATCCAATAAGAAACCAATGATACCAATGATGAACATCGCAACGATAATCTTAGCGTTCGAATCGTTCGCTCCATTTTGGAATTCTTCCCAAACGAATAGTCCTAATCCTTGACTTTGTGCTAAAAGTTCAATGGCAATTAAAACCATCCATGCTACCGAAAGGGTAATCCGTAATCCAGTAAATATGAGTGGTAAGGATGATGGTAAAATCACTTTAAAGACTTTTTGAAAAGTTCCTAATTTTAGTACTTTCGCTACGTTGATATAATCTTTATCCACCGAAGAAACACCCATTGCTGTATTTACCAGCGTTGCCCACATGGCACACAAGCCCACACTTATAAAGGAAATCACAAAGGCATTGTCTGAACTATCACCGATGTACAATGTTTTTACAATCATAAAAACCAATAAGTACCATACTACGGGAGATACTGGTTTAAAAATTTGAATAAACCAATTGAAAGCACTCCGTAAAGACGGACTCAAACCGATAATCACACCGATAGGTACCGCAATCAAAAGTGCTAGTAAGAAGCCAGCGAAAACGGTTTTGATACTCGTCAAAACAATGTCAACGAATGAGGCGCGACCCGTATAGACAATAGCATCTTTACCTTTCGCAACTAACTTGGCATTGGTTGCAGCCATTTTTTTCGCAAAGGCGGCTTTATCTGCTGTAATCACTTTATGGTCTGCAATTAATGACTGTAACGAGGCCCAAACTTGGGTCGGAGAAGGAAGCGTATTTGGCTGACAACTACTTTCCCCAGATTCAATACAAACGCGTTCTGCATCTGCAGCTGCTTGCCCCTGCTCGGTCAAAGCCTTTTCAATCTTATAGGCCGCCTCTTTGTTATAGAGTGCTTTGGAACCTAAGTGCCATAAGCCCAAAAACAATAGGATGGAGACTATGGTAATTCCCATTTTTTTTAATGATACGAGTACATCTCCCTTTTGAATCTTCGGGGTAAACTTGGCTACCAAAGGTTTTAAAAATGCGAGCCCCTGCCCTTCTTTCTTTAATGTGATATCTTGTTCCATGCTACTTTGCTTTTGCTTCGAATTGTTTTAGTAGTACTTCTTAATCTTTGTTTCCGATGGAAAAACTATTGATGTATCCAATAGGGTCTTTCGCATCATAGGATGTACCGTCGATAAAATCTGCCGTTGCAGGCTTGTACCCATCGGTCTCAGGAATATCCGTTGCAGGTATTTGTCCTTCAGCAACTAATAAGTCCGCTGCTTTTTTCCAGATGTCAGGACGGTAAATGTCTTTGATGGTTTTGCCATACCAGTCCGCTGTTTTTGTTTCCGGAATTTGTCCCCATCTGCGCATCTGCGTTAAGAACCAAATACCATCAGAGTAGAACGGATACGTTGCGTTGTACTTGTAGAATACATTAAAATCAGGCATCTCACGCTTATCACCCTTTTCGAATTCAAAAGTTCCTGTCATGGAGTTCGCTAATACTTCTTCAGGAGCACCTACGTACTGAGACATAGAAAGAATTTTTACTGCTTCCGCCCTATTTGAAGGCTCATCTAACCATTTACCTGCACGAATCATAGCTTTTGTAACTGCGATTGCCGTATTCGGGTAGTCATCAACAAACTTCTTAGTCATTACAAATACTTTCTCTGGATTATTCTTCCAGATATCATAGTTGGTTACTACTGGTACACCAATACCTTTGAAGACCGCTTGTTGGTTCCACGGCTCACCAACGCAATACCCATATATAGTACCTGATTCTAAAGTAGCTGGCATTTGTGGCGGAGGTGTTACTGACAACAAAACTTCAGCATCAATTTGTCCCTGTACATTAGCAGCAGTATACATACCTGGGTGAATTCCCGCGGCGGCTAACCAATAGCGTATTTCGTAGTTGTGCGTAGATACAGGAAAGACCATTCCCATTTTAAAAGGCTTGCCACTATTCTTATACTCTGTAATTACAGGTTTTAATGCATCTGCTTTAATAGGATGCACAGGCTTACCATCTGCTCCTGTTGGAACATTAGGTTTCATTTTCGACCATACATCATTCGAAACTGTAATTCCATTTCCATTTAAATCCATAGAAAAAGGAGTCACCAATTGTGCTTGTCTTCCGAAACCAGCACCTGCTGCAATAGGTTGTCCGGCCAACATATGTGAACCATCCAATTGTCCGTCGATCACGCGGTCCAATACATTCTTCCAATTCGATTGTGCTTCTACTGAAACGAAAAGACCTTCATCTTCGAAGAAGCCTTTTTCCTTAGCAATCGCTAAAGGAGCCATATCCGTTAGTTTGATAAAACCAAAAGTCAACTGTGGTTTTTCAATATCTAATTGTTTTGTTTTTGAAGCGACAACATCTGTTGCAGCTTCGGTTGTCGCTTTTTTAGCTTCCTTTCCACCACAGGCAAACATTAGAAGTGTAGCTGTTAAAAGAAAAAATGCTTTTGTGAATTTTGTTTTCATATTCAATAGATTTTTGGTTATTCAAATTCTTGATGTGTCAAAAATACGTATCAATACGTATAACTACGTATAAAAAACAATTCAAAATGTGATTTAATACGTATTTTTATGAAGAAGTAATAAAGTGTGATTGAAAAATTAAGAATTCAGATAAAAGGTAGATTGATATTGAGGAATTCTAAATTCTTTAGAAATACAGTAGCTAACTAGGGACGTATATAATAGGATAAACAGTAAAGTAAAGGTGCTAATTCTTATAAACTAGAATGCAGTACGCGCTGTACCTCTTTCTCAAAAAAGGAAGGATGCTCAGCAACAACATCGCCGATTACGATTATACCAGGTTTAGAAATATCAATACCTCCACTTACCTTATCTATACCATCTAAAGTAGAAATAGCACAGCATTCACTTTTCATTGTCCCGTTTTGAATAATAGCAACGGGAGTTGCAGAACCTCTGTATTTATTTACCTCATGGACGATATCTGTTAATTTTCGAACACCCATCAAGATGACCATTGTTGCGGAAGATTGGGATGCATATTTTAAATCATCAGAGAAAGAACCATCTCTTTTGGTGGCGGTCATGACCCAAAAACTACTACTTACGCCACGTCGCGTCATCGGTATTCCCTGACTTGAAGGAACAGCTAATGCGCTTGAAATTCCAGGCACTACAGAAACAGGAATTCCGAAAGATTCTACATATTCGATTTCTTCATGCGCTCTTCCGAAGACGAAAGGGTCGCCTCCTTTTAAACGAACTACGTGTCCGTATTTGTATGCATATTCTACTATAAGTATATTGATATCATCTTGTGTAAAAGAATGCTGACTACATCTTTTACCTACGTATACCTTTGGAATATCGACATCAACTTGCGAAAGTAACTCCTCTGCCACCAAAGCATCGTACAAAATCACATCAGCAGACTGCAATACTCGTAAACCCCTTAATGTGATAAGGTCTTCGCTCCCTGGCCCTGCTCCTACTAAACTAACTTTTGGTTCTATTTTCGTAAGCATCATATCAAATTTTGAAGATTAAATTATCAAATCCACAACAAGAGTACGTATTTATTTTCAAATAACTATACAAAAACTACGTATTTATACCTAATTTTGATTTTTAAATCGAAGCACATGAAAACTATTATAGTAGTAGGAAATGGAATGGTAGGGTATAAATTCTGCGAGAAATTTGTAGCTCAAGCAGACGCCACAAAATACAAGCTTATTGTTTTTGGCGAAGAACCACGTGTCGCCTACGACCGTGTTCATTTAAGTGAATTTTTCGAAGATGGCGATGCTGAGCGCTTAAGCTTAGCACCACGAAGCTGGTATGAAGAAAATGGTATTGAACTCTATACGAACGAGCGGGTTTCCGAAATTAATAGAAGCGCCAAAACCATCACTACTTTTAAAGAAAGAGAATTCAGCTACGACCAACTAATTATGGCAACAGGTTCTGTGCCTTTTGTGCCACCGATTCGTGGGGTGGAAAAGAAAGGTGTTTTTGTGTATCGCACTATTGAAGATCTGGAAGAAACCTTAGCCTATGCTGACACCATTAAAGGCGGGAAAGCCGCAATTCTTGGGGGTGGACTCTTAGGTCTTGAAGCCGCAAAAGCAGTTATGGATATGGGTCTTGAACCTCATGTGGTAGAGTTCGCACCCAAACTGATGCCGCGTCAACTAGATAGTCGAAGTAGTAAGGTGTTGCAGGTAAAGCTAGAATCTATGGGGATTAACGTTCACCTTAGTAAAGCTACGAACCAAATTCTTGGAAACGGAAAAATTACAGGAATGGAATTCGGCGAAGACGATACACTAGATGTAGACATGTTGGTGATATCCGCCGGTATCCGCCCCTGTGATGAATTAGGTAAAAGTGCCGGACTAGAAATGGGCACTCGAGGTGGCATTGTAGTCAACAATAAAATGGAAACCTCAGACCCTAATATTTTTGCGATTGGTGAAGTCGCCCTTTACAATCAAATGATATACGGACTGGTAGCACCGGGTTACGAAATGGCCCAGGTTGCGATGGACCAAATTCTTGGAAAAGAAGAGGTAGAAATGGCAGCGGAAATAGACATGTCTACCAAACTCAAATTAATTGGTGTTGATGTGGCTAGTTTTGGTGTTCCTTTTATGCCTGCGGATAAGGGACATTCCATCATATTTGAAAACAAAACGGAGAGTCTGTACAAACGCATTAATGTCAGTCACGACGGAAAAAAACTTTTAGGAGGCATACTGGTTGGGGATGCTGATGATTATAATATGTTGCTCCAAATGTATCAAAATGAGATGCCCTTACCCGAAAACCCCGAAGTACTTATTATAGGAGGTCGCGGTGAAGGTGGCGCATCTTTCGGAAGTGCCATGGACTTACCCGATACCGCTGTAGTGTGTTCCTGCGAAGCGGTAACCAAAGGAGCTATTTGCTGCTCTGTATTAGAAGATGGCAATGAAAACCTAAAAGCCGTTGCTAAAGCGACAAAAGCTGGTACCGGATGCGGTGGTTGCAAACCAATGGTGGTTGACCTTATTACCGAGAGTTTGAAAACCTTAGGAAAAACGGTGAAAGTCCAGATATGCGAGCACTTTGAATATTCGCGTCAGGAGCTTTTTGATATTGTAAAACTAAGGGGTATTCAAGATTATGATGAACTTTTAGATACCGTTGGAAAAGGACATGGGTGTGAAGTTTGTAAACCCGCTGTTGCAGCGATTTTTGCAAGTATTTATAACGAAACAGCCAACAAACAAAATACGATTCAAGATACCAATGACCGCTACTTGGCCAATATTCAACGGAACGGAACATACTCCGTTGTTCCGAGGGTTGCTGGCGGTGAAATTACTCCCAAGCAATTAATGGCAATGGGTAGAATCGCTCAGAAGTATGATTTATATACCAAAATAACGGGCGGTCAACGTATTGATATGTTCGGGGCAAAGTTGCATGAGCTGCCCTTAATCTGGGAAGAATTAATCAAAGAAGGTTTTGAAACGGGACAGGCATACGGAAAATCATTACGAACTGTAAAAAGCTGTGTCGGTTCTACGTGGTGTCGCTACGGCATGGACGAAAGTGTAAGCTTCGCGGTAGAAATCGAAAACCGTTACAAAGGCATTCGTTCTCCACATAAATTTAAAGGCGGTGTTTCAGGCTGTATTCGTGAGTGCGCAGAAGCACGTGGTAAGGATTTCGGTTTTATCGCCGTAGAAGGCGGCTGGAACGTGTATGTTGGTGGAAATGGTGGCGCAAACCCAAAACATGCCATTCTACTTGCTGAGAAAGTGGATAAGGCTACCGCCATTCAATTGGTAGACCGTTTTATTATGTTCTATATCAAAACAGCACTACCATTGCAACGTACTGCCCCTTGGTTGGAAAAACTAGAAGGAGGTATCACCTACCTGCAAAATGTAATTATTAACGACTCCCTAGGTATCGTAGCGGAACTGGATGGAGAAATGCAAGCCTTAGTAGACAGTTACAAATGTGAATGGAAGGAAGCGGTAGAAACTCCTGAAATCAGAGAACGCTACACCCACTTTGTTAATTCCGAAGAAACGGATGACAACATTGAATTTGTTTCGCTAAGAGAACAGAAAATGCCAAAGGAATGGGCCTAGCTTCGGTTGCACTCAGCTACCAATTCTTGGATTGTAAAAAGAAAAATATGACATTATCAGATTTAAACGCATATCAGACCGTGACATCAGCAAATGTGAAAACATGGTTCAAAGCAGCAGCAGTTTCTAAATTTCCAAAAAATGGAGGAGCTTGTGTCAAATACAAGGACAAACAAATAGCGGTGTTCAATTTTACCAGGGAAGGAACATGGTACGCCTGTCAAAACCTTTGTCCGCATAAAATGGAAATGGTTTTATCCCGCGGTATGATTGGCGATGAAAATAGGGAAGCCAAAGTCGCCTGTCCATTACATAAAAACAACTTCTCCCTAAAAACAGGAAAACATTTGAATGGCGATTTGGATGCAATTGCCACCTACCCGGTTAAAGTGGAAGATGGCTTTGTGTATGTAGGCTTTTCTGAATAGATTTGACCAAACTTTTAGCTATGGCAACTGCAGATAAACTAGAACAAGCATATCATCGTTTTGATGCAGCCAATAAACAGGACCCGAATACAGAAATTTTTAAAGGAAAATCGTATCCGAAAGAGCTGCTCTATGCCCAACGGATGACGGAACAGCTCAATACTTTTGCGCCAGACGCGTCGGAAGTGTTACAATTGACAGCCCGCTGCCAGCACATATGCCGCTGGGAAATCGCGAGGGACTCGTACGAAATGAACCGAGAAGGCTATTTGCTATGGCGTCAAGCTTTGAAGAAATTCCATGCGCAGAAAGCAGCATATATTTTAGAGGACATAGGCTATTCTGAGGATACTATTTCGAAAGTTAAATTCCTTCTAGAAAAAAAACAACTGAAGAAGAATGAAGAAACTCAGACCCTAGAAGATGTTATTTGTTTGGTATTCCTTGAACATTACTTTGAGCCTTTCGCAGCAAAACATCCCGAAGACAAAACGATTGACATTTTACAAAAAACATGGCGAAAAATGTCCAAAAAAGGGCAGGATGCTGCTTTGAAATTGCCGCTCTCAGAAAATGCACTCCAATTAGTATCCAAAGCAATTAGTGCCTGTTAGATTATTAAGCAAAAGTTAATAGCATAATGCCGAACAGCAAACATGAAAAACCACTTGATACCACGACCTTTCTTCGAGTTCGTAAGTGGTATCTGTTGGCACTTGCCGGTATCGCGTTGACAATTATTGTCGCGCAGCTATTAATTCAAACACACTTAAACTCGCAGTTAAGTGATTCTCGTGTCATCAATGTGGCAGGGCGTCAACGTGCTTTAAGTCAAAAGTTGGTCAAAGAAATTTTGCTTTTGGAAGAATCGACCACTTCGGAAAACAGTCAAAAGATAAGGTCGGAAATACAGCAAACGATAACTGTCTGGAAAGCTTCCCATTTAGGCTTGCAGAAAGGAAATCTTGAAATGAATCTTCCGGCAGAAGAAGATATCAAAATAAGTTCTCTTTTTCAAAATCTTGACAGCCACCATGAAGCCATGGTTAATGCGTCGGAGGCTATTTTATCCCAAGAAAAAATAACGAGTGATTTCGGTAAACAGAAATCCATCCTATTAGAAAACGAAAGAGATTTTCTACGTTTGATGGATGACATCGTAAACAAATATGATGCGCGAAGTAACGCCCAGCTTCAAAATTTAAAACAAAAAGAATATTGGTTATTAGCCTTTTCCCTTTTGATTTTGTTGCTAGAAATACTCTTTATTTTTAAACCCTTATCTGTGCAGATTCGTAAGACCATCTCTAATTTGATGCACAGCCAATTGGAATCTGATACGAACACCAAAAAGATAGAGACGCTGTTGACTGAAAAAGAAAAGTCTTTGCGCGAATTACAAGAATTGAATTTCGTTATTGACAATGCCGCTCTCTTTGCAAGTGCTCGTAAGGACGGAAGTATTGTTTTTATCAGCAAGAAATTTCTCAAACTCCTTAGCATTAAAAAAGAGCAGCTAAATACTCCCATATCTGAATTACTGACTACCGATGAGGGGCAACAACAATATCTAAAAGAGATACTTAAAAGCAATCGCAAGAATAGTATTAGAAATGAAGAGATACAGGTTACATCGGCCACAGGCGACTCTTTCTGGTTAGATATTTCTATAATTCCGATGCATCAAGCGAGTAAGCAGCAGAGTATCTTGATACTATGTTCAGATATTACCGAGCGGAAACAAAACCAGCAGAAAGTAGAACAACTGACAAAACAAAATTTTGAGGAGCGAATGCTTCAAAAGAAACTACAGGCAAGCCAAATAGTTGAAGGACAGGAGGAAGAACGAAAACGTATTGCCAAAGATATTCATGATGGTATTGGCCAAATGCTAACTGCATTACGTTTTAATATAGAGTCGATTGAATTGGAGAATACTGAGAGAACAATGGAGAAAATCTCCTATCTAAAAGATTTAACGGCTGACTTGATAAAAGGAGTTCGCACAGCAACTTTTAATTTGACCCCCCCAGAATTGAGCGACCATGGCATCTTTCCTGCTTTGCATAAAATGACCGTTGAGCTATCAAAACTTACCGGCAAAACTATTCTGTTCGAAAATAAGGCTGAAGATAACATTCGCTTTGACTCCCTCGCAGAGACTAATATTTATAGGGTTACGCAAGAGGCGGTTAACAACGCGATAAAGTATGCAAAAGCCAATTACATTCTAGTCACTATCAATTTTAAAGAGGACATTCTAAGTATTGTCATTGATGATGACGGAAAGGGATTTGACACCTCTTTACTAGAGGAAGCACCAAAGAATACTAGTGAAGGTGGTATGGGGCTTTTCTTTATGAAAGAACGCATTAGTTATATAAACGGACGTTTGTTTATCAATTCAGAATTAGGTAAAGGAACACGGGTAACTATTAATTACAAAACCGATAAAACAAAAGACTTGCATGGAGCGGAATGAATTATACCCTGTTTTTCTGAAGGTGTCACAGCTAAACATTTTAATTGTGGGAGGCGGAAATGTCGCGGAAGAAAAGCTGACGTTTCTATTGAAGTCGAGTCCAAATGCAAAGGTAGAAATGGTTTCTCCTATGTATCGGGAAGGTACAATAGCACTTTCTGAAGAGTTTGGTATTCGAAGGCATTTGGCAGAATACGATTCAAACTATTTACTGGGTATGCACATGGTAATCGCTACAACGGATAGTATTCCTGTAAATGAACAGGTCTATCATGATTGTAGGTCTCGAAACATTTTGGTCAATGTAGCAGACAATCCTCCCTATTGTGATTTCTACATGGGCGGAATCGTAACCAAAGGAAACGTAAAAGTTGCCATTTCGACTAATGGGAAGTCCCCCACCACAGCAAAACGCTTACGGCAATTTTTTGAGGATGTGATTCCGGAGAATATCGATGATTTAGTAAAAAATCTCAACGAATATCGAAAAACGATAAAAGGAGATTTCGAAGAGAAAGTGGAAACGCTAAATGAGTTCACCAAAGGCTTGGTGGAAAAAAAAGATAAAAATGAAAATTAGAATTAAAGGCAATTCCATAAGATACCGATTAACGAAAACCGAAGTAGAGACCTTCTGTAAAACTGGATTTTTCGCCGACAAGACTGTTTTCAGCACAAATACTTTTACCTATGAACTAAAAGCAAAGGAAGGTATTACCGCTCTGGATGCTGATTTTACCGACCAGACCATAACGCTATTTATCCCTCTTGACCAAAGCAAAGATTGGGCCGATAGCAGCCAAGTTGGTTTTCAACATACAGTTAGTTTAGATTCGGGTCAAAAACTTTCTCTTTTGATTGAAAAAGATTTTGTTTGTTTGGATGAACGAGATGAAGACCAATCTGATAATTATCCTAATCCGAAAACTATATAACAAGGTTCATGTTAAGGCTTAAAATTAAGAGTAATTCTTCTTTGTCTTTTTTCCGCTCACATTGAACATTTTATTTTCTTTTTCAAATCGCATCTTAAGATTTCTCATATCCTCAGAAAGTTTAGTATCTAAAATTTTTGCATAGTGCTGGGTAGTTTTCAATGACCTGTGACCTAACATTTTACTGACCGACTCAATAGGAACACCGTTGGTTAAGGTTACGGTGGTTGCGAAGGTGTGTCTCGCCATATGAAAAGTCAATTTCTTTGTTATGCCAGTTAAGTCAGCTATTTCCTTTAAATAACTGTTTGTTCTTTGGTTACTATATACCGGCAAGAGTTTGCCATCAATCCTTGGCAGATTAACATATTTACTTATCATTTGTTCAGCGATGGGTAAAATCGGAATACTACTTAAAGATTTCGTTTTGGTTCTGTTAAGTTTAATCCATCGGTTACCATCGATACCAATGACGATATCGTCTTCATTAAGTTTTGCTACATCAACATAGGCTAGACCCGTGTAACAACAAAAAATAAAAACATCCCTAACCTGTTCTAACCTGAGAATAGAAAAATCTTTTTGTATCAGATTCTGAAGTTCATTATTGCTTAGAAATTCCTTATCTATAACTTTTGGACGAAGCTTAAAATTGTAGAAGGGGTCCCTTTCTAGCCATCCATTTGCGTAGGCAACTCTAATAATTTTCTTAAAATAAGCAACATACTTTAAAGCTGAATTATGCGAAAGGTTCTTTTTAACCTTTAAAAAATAAATAAACCCATTAATGAACTTAATATCTATTTTCTTGACTGAGTAATCATTTGAACCGTGATTAGAAGTTATATAGCTGCATAGATGCTTTTTAGTAGTTTTATACCGCTGTAGCGTTCGAAACGAGAAATCTTTCCCCAAGAGCCTTTCCATCCTCAAATTATGCTCTTCAAATAGCTCTAAAATTAGTTTTCTATTTTTATTTGTCCCAATATATTCATCCCTTATACTTGCTGCGGATACAATATCCATATCTTCATGTAATAGGTTTTGATAAATCTCATAAATCCTATTTTTAATAACGTCCAGATGACGATTGGTTTGCCTCGCTTCTATGGAGTATCCTTTTACCTTATTGGCCTTGGCATTCCATCTTGATATACAAACCTTCCTCATCGTACTAACTTCCGCTCTTTTCCCATTGACCGTTATTCTGAGGTAAATAGTGCCCATAGTTGGGTCACTAGTTCCCTTTTTTCGAATATAAAACAGTACGGACACCAAATCTTGCATTTTTTTGACTTTTGCTGCTTAAATGTAGGAAATAAATACCAAAACCTCTCTTCATAATATACTGGAAACAAGATAATTGCATTCAATTCGGTTGCACTAAATCAAATCTTGTTAGTGCAACCGAATAAGACACCTTTTAGATGTGTTTAGATGGTCCTAAATGATATGTCAGAAAATGGAAAACCCTATAAATGCTGCCATTTATAGGGTTTTGATTCAATTTGATAGTTAATTAGTACTCGAGGTGGGAATCGAACCCACACTCCAAAGGAACTGGATTTTGAATCCAGCGCGTCTACCAGTTCCGCCACTCGAGCATTATTAAAAATAGGTCTGCAAAGCTAAAAAATAAATTCATTCCCCAAATGAAAATAACAACAATTATCCTTTAGCAAGACAAAATAATTTTTAAATTTGCACCTCCTTAGAAATCAAGGGATACTAACTATACAAACCATCATGGCATACCAAGTTCCGGAACCTAAATTTTTTGCTTGCTCGAAGAGTAAAGAATTAGCAGAGAAAATTGCCGAATCTTATGGTACTAAGCTGGGTAATGTAAATATATCTAGATATAGTGATGGTGAGTTTCAACCTTCTTTTGAAGAATCGGTTCGTGGAGCTAGAATTTTCTTAATAGGATCAACGCATCCTAGTTCTGAAAATTTGATGGAAATGTTGTTGATGTTAGATGCCGCTAAAAGAGCTTCTGCAAGACACATTACAGCAGTAATGCCATATTTTGGTTGGGCACGTCAAGATCGTAAAGACAAACCTCGTGTGCCTATTGCGGCAAAGCTAATCGCAAAAATGTTAGAGACAGCTGGTGCAACACGTATCATTACCATGGATTTACATGCGGATCAAATTCAAGGATTTTTTGAAAAACCTGTTGATCACTTGTTTGCTTCAACTTTGTTTTTACCCTATTTAAAAAAATTAAACCTAGATAATTTAACTATTGCATCACCTGATATGGGTGGCTCGAAAAGAGCCTATGCATATTCGAAGGCACTAGGTTCTGATGTTGTTATTTGTTACAAACAAAGAGCTAAGGCCAACGTAATTAAACATATGGAACTTATTGGTGATGTCAATGGAAAAAATGTGGTCTTGGTTGATGATATGGTAGATACTGCAGGAACCTTGACCAAAGCGGCAGATTTAATGATGGAAAGAGGAGCACTTAGTGTACGTGCGATTACCACGCATGGTTTGCTGTCAGGTGATGCCTATGAAAAAATTGAAAAATCACAATTGCTTGAATTAATAGTTACCGATTCAATACCGGTTAGAAAACAAAGCAGTAAAGTAAAAGTTTTAAGCTGTTGCGAGCTTTTTGCTGATGTAATGCATAGAGTGCACAACAACACGTCAATCGCATCAAAATTTTTAATGTAAGCCTCACCTAAACTACTCAAAAAAGTAGTTCTATTCTTTGAAAAGGAGATGTAAAATAGGTGACAACGAATAATTTATAAACAAGTAATATATAATTAAACACAATGAAGTCAATTACAATTAAAGGATCAGAAAGAGAAAGCGTGGGCAAAAAGGCAACGAAGGCCCTACGTAATGCTGGAATGGTTCCTTGCGTAGTATACGGAGGGGAAAAACCACTACACTTTTCAGCACCTGAATTAAGTTTCAGAGATTTAGTGTACACCGGCGCAGCCCATACCGTAAAAGTTGACATGGGAGAAGGAAAGATTAATGCGATTATGCAAGACATTCAATTTCATCCAGTAACGGATAAAATATTGCATATTGATTTTTATCAACTTTTTGACGACAAAGAAGTTACGATGAACATTCCTGTGCGATTATTAGGTAATTCACCTGGTGTTCGAAACGGTGGCCGTTTATTGTTTAGAAAAAGAAAACTTTCTATCAAAGCATTACCAGATAATTTACCCGATTTTTTTGATATCGATATTTCTACATTGAAGATTGGAGACAATATTGTTGTTGAATCACTTTTAAATGATGATTTCGAAATTTTACATCCAGACACACAAGTTGTTGTGCAAGTTAAAACTGCTCGTGCCGCAATTGTTGAGGAAGTTGAAGATGAAGAAGGAGTTGAAGGTGAAGAAGGAGCAGAAGGTACAGAAGGCACAGCTGCTGAGGGTACAGAAGCACCAGCTGCTGAAGGCGGAGAAAACTAAAATTAATTTTCTCATACAAATAAGAAGCATCCGTCAATTGGCGGATGCTTTTGTATTTTTATAAAGATGTTTAAGTTTTTAAAGTTATTATTTAGTGGTCCTACACCTATAGAAGAAACTAATGCTATGAAGAAATTTTTGATAGTCGGCCTAGGAAATATAGGAAATGAATATGCAGAAACACGCCACAATATAGGGTTCAAAATATTAGACAACCTAGCAAAAAAAGAGAATTTTACTTTTGAGACCGCACGACTCGGCGATGTTGCCATTTTCAAAGTTAAAGGAAGAAGCATCTTATTACTCAAGCCTTCTACCTACATGAATTTAAGTGGAAAAGCTTTTAAATACTGGATGGATAAGGAAAAAATAGCCTTAGAGAATATTTTAGTTATTACCGATGACCTCAATCTTTCTTTTGGTACACTACGTCTAAAAACAAAGGGAAGTGCCGGTGGGCATAACGGTTTGAAAGACATTCAAAATGTACTTCAAAGTACAATTTATAATCGGCTTCGTTTTGGCGTTGGTTCAGAATTCGCCAAAGGAAGACAAGTGGATTATGTTCTTGGAGAATGGACAGAAGAAGAAAAAGATTCGCTTAAAGAGCGCCTTGAAAAATCGAATGAAATCGTTCGTTCTTTTGTGTTATCTGGAGTTAAAAATACGATGAATCAGTTCAATGGAACTTAATTGAATTCAATCTAAATTTATAATGCTCGAAATTCAAAAACACCTGAATCAGATGTATTATTTTCAGAATCTTTTGTAATTACTTTCCAATAGTAAACGGTGTCTGCAGAAACTGGTACTTTTGTATCTCCTACATCACTTCCAAAGGAGGCAAGCAATGTTTCAGGCGGGTTTGTAGTTGAAAAATAAAGATCAAAACTTACGATATCATTGTCTACATCTGCACTAACCCAAGCTAAGGTAATATCGTTATTAATATCTTTAAAAACCGAGGTTCCCATTTTTGGTTCAAGAATTAATGCTGGAAAAGGAGCGTAAGTAGTTTCGAATCCGGCATTATAAAACTGCCATGTTTCACTTGATGTGGTTTGTAAAACTTTAGAATTCTTTGAGATTACAACCCAAGAATATGGGGCGCCTTTTTCTAAAGGTAACTGGGCAGAAGTAGATTGCGTAGAAATATCTTGCTTGTTACCATTGTTCAAGTTTGTAACTATAAGCTCATAGGTCTCTGTATTATTTGCAGCTTGCCATCTGAATTCAACCTGACTACTTGTTGAACTAATATCTTGGCCTGTTGTACATTCTGAACTTTTATCAGGGAATACCAAATTAACACTTTCAGGTGGTTTGGGCGCTTCTTTCTTCTTACAGCCGATTATAAGAATTGTTATCAAAAATACCTTTATAAACCTCATTTTTTTACGACTTTAGATGTAACCAATATATTTTCTCCTTCAAATTTGATAAAGTATAATCCGGTTGCCAAACTTGACAAATCAAGCTCAAATTCAACACCGTTTATTGCGTATTCTTGATTTTTTACAAAACGACCATTAGCAGAAAAAATACTAACGCTAACATTTTCAACATTTGCACCAAAAAACACATTAACTAGATCTGAAGTAGGGTTCGGATATACTATTGGTTTTGTCGAAAAGAAAAATTGCTCTTCATAAGTACCTTGACAGGACAAATTAGAGGTGACTTTTAAAGTGTTGCCTCCTTCTTTCAAGTTCAAAGAAAAATTTGACCCCTCGGTTTGTGTTACGATTCCGTTTAGTTCGATATTATAAAGCGAAGCACCTTGCAATTGTAAATCAACAACGCTTCCATCAAGAGAGGCTTTTGCAGAAACACTTAATAAATCAGGTTCGGTTATTACAACTTCAAAACATTGTTCTCTATAACTTATTGCTCCTTCAGTTGCGGTAATGCAAAAGCTGTAAGTGCCTGCCATTAAATTGTCAATAGTATATTCTGGTGCTATAAAGGTATCGGTTGTATTTGTGCCGTTTCCTGAAATCATAATGGTATAATCAACAGCTTCTTTAACTCGAATATTAATCGAACCATCATTACTATTACGACAAGATTCACTCGTGGCCTCAACGGTGAAATTTGTAGATAGAAATATTAAAACAGGACAACCTGATGCATCAACTTCAGTTCCTGCGGGTGTGCCTAAACATAGATCGGGACCATCATCAAAAACACCATCGCCATCGGCATCAGGTCTAAACTCCCCTTCTGCACATACATCTAAAGAAAAAGACGAAAAAATTCCACCGTCAGCTGGCGCATTATCGGCAACTGTCAATACCCAAGTACCCAAAGTTGATTCCCCATTAAATGAACTCAACGAACCTAATGGTTTTACCGTGCCTTGAATAGCTGGCGATACAGCGTTGCAAATAAAAGCTGAGGCATCATCATCAAAAGTTGCAGAAACATTTCTGAAATCATCGCAAGAATTATTAAATAAAACTATTGAAGTACCTGCAGGTGAAGTCAATGTTACTGTCAGATCGGCAAGATAAGAATGCTCTAATTCTAAATTAACATTGATGTCTGCAATAGCAAGATTATCATACAAGGTAAGTTCAGAAGTTATGGTAGGCGTGCCAGATGTTGAAATGGTTGAAGGAAGATCTTCGCCTACCACATTTATACAATTAAATTCAATGGTTGTGAAACTAAAAGGCGCACCAAAAACACCTTCTCCACAGCTATTCATTGGCTTGACTCTCCAAAAATACTGAGTTTGGTGGTCTAAATTAACAGGTGAATAAGCCGCCCCTAGTATGTTTGCTGACTCAATAATATTCGCAAATCCAACATCAGTTGACACCTCAAGATCATAGGAAGTGGAAAGAAAATCAGCCTCCCATTCTAACAATATGCTGGTCGGAGCATCGATAAATCCGTCAATTGGTGCTAGAAGGTTTAATGCGGTAAAATTAGTGTCATAAACGTTCAAATCAATGGTGACCTCCTTTACTATGCTCGCCGTAGTTGCCAATACTCGAATTGGATAGGTATCTACATTCAAATTCTGAGTGTTTGAAAAAGTAATTTCAATCGGAGTATTATTATTAACGGCTGTCTCTGGAAAAATCACAATATCAACCCCGTCAGGCGGCGTTATAATGCTAAACGTAGCCTCTTCATTAAAACCTTCAAAGGTTTCATAAACAAATGGAACAACTTTAACATCACCTTGACATACTTCGTATGCAACTTTCTCAAAATTCAAAACAATTTCAGATGTTTCAATGGTAAAATTAGCAGCATTAACTGCGAAAAAAATATTTCCATTTGCTTTGACCATAACCCTTGCTTCCGTGGTGGGGATGCCTGGTATTATGATCTCGTGACTTCCGTCATTTGGTACGTTTTCTGCCAAAATTATTGGGAAAGTTAATCCTCCATCTGTGGATAGTATGATATCAACATTCTGAGCATTAATAGGCGTCATGTTGGTATTCGCGACATCCCATGTAATAGTTTCTACAGCACCAGCAGTAACAACATTTGCTGTAGTTTGCGAGGTAACACCAAATGGACCAGCACTATTCTCAACAAATACATTAACAAAATCAGAAACCACCTGTCCTCCGCCAATGGCATTATCTCGAACAGTTAGCGCAAAATTCAAATCACGTTCAACGTCTGAAACGGTTTCCCAAGCGGTGTTAATTGCGGGAGCAGTTTGTGTTAGTTCACCACTAAGTACACTTGACAACTTTGGAAAATAACGTTCAGGATTTGTACTTGGTGCTTGCGACCTAAAATTTGCTCCTAAAGGGTTATTTGGTCCAAAAGCAGATTGTGGAACTATACCATTATCTATTTGTTCCCAAGTAAAAGTAAGAACATCATTAACATCAACATCTGTTGCAGCACCCGTTAATACAAAAGCGGTGGACTTCGGAATAATGAAATTTCCTGCCGGAGTTATAACGGGAGGAGCATTTGTCAGATTAATCGTTTGAGCACAAGTTGTAGTTTTTATATAATCTGTCATTTGAACAATACTCACATAGTGAAAATAGTCATCACCATTAGGTGCTACATTATTAACACCGACAATACCCGCATAGCCCATAATTGTAGTTCCACTAGCAGGTTCGACTTGAACATTAGTACCTTCTGGTTCAAAAGACCATGTATGATTAGCTCCAAACTGATGCCCCATTTCATGGGCTACAAAATCAAGATCAAATAAATCACCTTGTGGGTTTTGACCTGTGGCATAAGCACTACCTTTTCTTCCGTCAGTACAAACTGATCCTATAAACCCTGCATTACCATCACTTTGACTTGCCTGATTAAACAAAATACCAATATCATAGTTAGCACTACCTAAGGTATTATCTAGTGTGTTCTGAACCTTTGCACTCAAACTACCGCTATAAGGGTCTGTTTCTGCATCTGTATAAATAACTTGTTCTAGACCGGGTACTAGTTCAAAAGTAATCGAAAGATCAGTCTCGAAGACTTGATTAATACGGGTTACCGTTGCATTAATTGCAGCTAAGGCATCTGCAACTGTGCCGCCATGAAATGCAGTATACTCACCCGATGCGGTAATCGCTAGTCTAAATTTACGCAAGACTTGGTCATCAACAACACGTTGGGTAAGACCACCAATATTTTCTTCGGCTATAGCCTTTGTTGAACATATAAAATCGGCATTTCGATTTGCATTGGGATCTCTAGAATAAACCACATAATTATTTTCAGAATCTTTTTGCATAAATGCGACTTCATTATGGTCAGTATGAACTATCATACTTTGAATCCCTTTTTGAGAAACACTAAAGCGTATTCTAGCTTTTTGATCTATTACCGAATGACCTGCATACGATTTTATTCCTGGAAATTTTAGCGAAAGCTCAGGCGACATTACCGGTGCTTCAAAAACTTGAAAAGCAATCAATTCTCCTTTTTTATCAGGAAAATATACAATCGCAGTATTCTTAGCAACTACTGAAAGCCTACCTAATTCTTTTTTGAATAATTGCTCATTAAAAGAAAATTGTTGGCCTGAATCAACACCAAAACGTTCTTCAAAACTAGTACTGATTGTATTCTCAGATACTTTTTGCTGCCAGTAATCGCTTTGTGCTGTTCCGTAAAAGGACAGAAATGCTATGGTAATTGTAAAAACAAGACGTAATTTTGTATTCATTAAGGCGAATTTATCCTAACTCAAATATAAGTCTTTTTATCTTTTTTCTAAGTGATAACAGTCCAAAGCATCTTAAAATACGATAAAGAATACCCTACTGCCATTACCATTGGTACATTTGATGGAGTTCATTTAGGCCATCAAAAAATACTTGAAAGGCTTGTAAACGATGCAAATGGTTTAAAGTTAAAATCAATGGTGCTCACCTTTTTTCCGCACCCGAGAATGGTATTGCAAAAAGATGCGGCAATTAAGCTGCTCAATACCGTTGCAGAAAAAACCAAAATTTTACAGCATTTAGGCTTAGACTATCTTATTATTCATCCTTTTACAAAAGAATTTAGTCGGCTATCAGCAACCGATTTTGTTAGAGATTTGTTAGTAAACAACTTAAAAACTAAAAAGATAATTATAGGCTATGACCATCGTTTTGGCAGAAATCGTACGGCCAATATAAATGACCTCATCGCTTTTGGAAACACCTTAGATTTTGAAGTAGATGAAATTTCTGCCGAAGAAATAAATGATGTGGCTATTAGCTCTACCAAAATTCGTAAAGCACTTGAAGATGGAGATATTGCTACTGCCAACAGCTTTCTAGGATACTGCTATATGCTTACGGGTATCGTCAAAAAAGGCAAAGGTATCGGCCGGCAGCTTACCTACCCAACTGCAAATATTCATATTGAAGAAGCGTACAAGCTAATTCCGAAAACAGGGGCATATGTGGTTAAGAGTACCATAAATGGTCGAACCATTTTTGGTATGATGAATATCGGCTATAACCCAACCGTTTCAGGAACCGAAAAGTCAATTGAAGTACATTTCTTTGACTTTAAACAAGATCTTTATGATCTTGAATTACAGATCGATATTTTACATCGCTTACGTGACGAATTCAAATTCGAATCTATTGAGGCTTTAAAAACTCAACTATCTGCCGATAAAAACACTTCTCTCGCTATTATAGACCAACTATGAACTCGATAAATCGTTATCTTTTTACGAAAATTGATAACGCTTCTTTGGTGCTTTTCCGAATTTTCTTCGGAATTTTAATTGCTCTTGAATGTTATGGGGCTATGATTTCAGGCTGGATAAAACAAACTTTAATTGAACCTCAATTCACATTTAATTTTATAGGCTTTGATTGGATACAACCCTTGCCCGGTTTTGGTATGTATGTCTACTTTTTCATAATGGGCAGCCTTGGTGTTTGTGTTGCTTTGGGGTACAAATACCGATTTAGTATCATTTCTTTTACCCTTTTATGGACAGGTGTGTACCTCATGCAAAAATCATCGTACAACAACCACTACTACTTATTGATTTTGATTTCAGCAATGATGTGTTTTTTTCCTGCCCATGCCAGCTATTCTGTTGACGCAAAGCAGCATTCAATAATTAAAAAAAATTACATGTTTAGCTACGTAAAGTGGTTCGTTATAATGCAGCTATTAATTGTATACACCTATGCTGCAGTTGCAAAAATTTATGGCGATTGGTTAGATTTTAGCATTATTAAAATTCTAATGTCTGATAAGGCCAGTTACTATATAATTGGCGAATTATTACAACAACCTTGGATTCATAAAATTATTGGTGTTTTCGGAATTCTTTTCGACCTTTTAATCATACCAGCATTACTCTGGAAACGAACGCGAAAAGTTGCTTTTTTCGCTTCTGTTTTCTTTCATTTGTTTAATGCCATTGTATTTCAAATCGGAATTTTTCCATTTTTATCGCTCGCCTTTTGCGTCTTCTTTTTTGAACCCAAAACGATCATCAATATTTTTCTCAGGAAAAAAACGGAATATGTTGAAAATGAAATACAAGCACCAGCATTTAAGAATATTGCCTATGTTTTGGGTGGAATTTATTTTATTATTCAACTAACTTTACCTATTCGCCATTATTTTCTAAAAGACAACGTGCTTTGGACGGAAGAAGGTCATCGCATGAGTTGGCGCATGATGTTGCGAAGTAGAGCGGGCATGATTACCTTTAAAGTGGTTAACAACAAAACTCAAAAAGCCACATTGATTAATCATCATGAGCACCTTTCCTCAAAACAGCGAAGGCGAATTGCGGCATACCCAGATTTTATTTGGCAATTTTCACAGCGATTGAAGAAAGAATATGCAAAAAAAGGAGAAAACGTTTCCGTTTACGCTATAAATTCAAAAGTAAGTATTAATGGAAAGCCTTATCGCGCCTTTGTAGATCCTGAAATAGACTTAGCAAATGAAACTTGGAATCATTTTAAGCATCATGGTTGGATACTGCCTTCTGAAAAAAATAATACATCAAAATAGTAGATTATACTTCATTGAGCTATTCTAAAATTGACTCCTTTATCAATTAAAGGTAAATTTACACTTCAAACAAAAATATAATGTTACAATTACAAGTCGTTCGAGAAAAAAAAGAGGAAATCATTGAAGCATTTAAAAAGCGAAACTTTGATGCAACTTCACTTTTAAATGACATCTTACTGTTAGATGAAAAAAGAAGGGCGACTCAAACACAACTAGATGCTACTTTAGCCGAATCGAATAAAATATCTAAAGAAATAGGCATACTTTTCAAAACAGGAAAAGCACCTGAAGCCAATATTCTTAAAGAAAAAACGGTAATCCTAAAAGAGAACTCTAAAACGCTGGGCGAAGAATTGCAAGTTACAGCAGAGGAACTGCAAAAACTTTTATACCAAGTACCGAATGTACCATATGAATCAGTACCCGCTGGGTCTAGTGAAGAAGATAATGAAGAAATTTTCAAAGAAGGAACTATACCTACTTTAGAGAACGGTGCATTGCCGCATTGGGAATTGGCCAAAAAATATGATATCATCGATTTTGAATTAGGAGTCAAAATCGCTGGTGCGGGTTTCCCTGTTTATAAGGGCAAAGGAGCTAGGTTACAGCGTGCTTTAATATCTTATTTCTTAGATAAAAACTCAGAAGCAGGGTATACCGAGATACAAGTGCCGCATTTGGTAAATGAAACATCGGGTTTTGGCACAGGTCAATTGCCTGATAAAGAGGGACAAATGTATCATGTTGGTGCAGATGATTTATACCTAATACCCACCGCTGAAGTACCCGTTACAAATTTGTTTCGCGATGAAATAGTAAATGAAAAAGATTTTCCAATTTGCTATACCGCTTATACACCTTGCTTTCGAAGAGAGGCAGGTAGCTACGGCGCTCATGTTCGCGGCCTTAACCGTTTGCATCAATTTGACAAAGTTGAAATTGTTCGTGTCGAAAATCCAAAGAACTCATATCAAGCTTTAGATGGTATGGTTGAACATGTAAAAAATATTCTAAGAGAATTAAAATTACCCTATCGCATTTTACGTCTTTGCGGAGGCGATTTGGGTTTCACAGCAGCTTTAACCTACGATTTTGAAGTCTTTTCTACCGCCCAAGATCGTTGGTTAGAAATTAGTTCGGTTTCTAACTTTGAGACGTATCAATCAAATCGATTGAAATTACGCTACAAAGACGAAGATGGTAAAAGCCAATTAGCACACACCTTAAACGGAAGCTCGCTGGCACTACCCAGAGTTTTAGCAGGTATTTTAGAAAATTATCAAACCGAAGATGGCATTCAAATCCCAGAGGTTCTTGTACCATATTGTGGTTTTGATACGATCAATTAGGCCTACACGATTTAAAACATTAATCATCATAATGCTTCTCAGTTAGCTACAACTTATTCTTACATCTTTGCTGTAACAACCCCTAAACTTGGGTTACTTTTGCGCATTCTACCTATCTTTGAATATGCGTTGTATTGTTTTACTTGTTGCCTATTTCGCACTTTTATGTTTTGCTTCTGCCCAAGACGACTTTTTAGCGAAACGTTATTTTGAGGATGGCGCATTTGACAAAGCGGTTGTTTTCTATGAAAAACTAGTAGAAAAAGACCCCAGAAGAACAGATTATGCCGAAGGTCTTGTTGCCTGTTATCAGCAATTGGAGCGTTATACTGATGCCGAACAATTTTTACAAGAAAAAATTGAATTAGCACAACCGAATCCAACATTTTATATTGACTTGGGTTATAACTACATCTTGCAAAATAACTCAGAAAAAGCTAAGCAAAGTTACGACAAGGCAATTTCTATGATTGATGAAAATCCGAATTACGGGTATGGTATTGGCTTGCGATTTCAAAAATATACAGTTTTAGACTATGCAATTAAAGCGTACTCAAAAGCAATGGAACTTAATCCGAAATTAAATTATAGCTATCAAATGGCTCGAATTTATGGCGAGCAAGGTGATATTGACCATATGTTTAGCGCCTATTTAAATTTGATTATTGAGGGTAAGGCATCTATGTCAAAAGTGGTACGCAATTTCGATGATTTTATTTCAGCAGATCAAGAAAATGAAAACAACCAAAAACTAAAAATCATACTATTAAAAAACGCTCAAAAAGATCCTAATGTCATTTGGAATCAACTTTTGAGTTGGCTATTTGTGCAACAAAAACAGTATCGTAGTGCTTTTCGTCAAGAGAAAGCGATATACAAACGAATGGATGGCGCATCAATTCAACGTTTAGAAAATTTAGGAAACATTGCACTAGACGACAACGCTGCCGACACAGCTGAAGAAGTTTTTATATACATTATTGAAAACACAAATGATGAGGTCATCAAGTTAAATGCACAATTGAATATCATTGATATAAAGCTTTTAGTTTCTGATGAAAAACAACTTGTGGAAGTTCAAAAAAAATATGAGGAGTTGATCGAAATTTATGGCTACAAAAGCCAAACCCTTCAATTACAAGTTGCTTATGCAAATTTTTTAACCTTTAGAAGAGAAATGCCTGAAAAAGCTATCGAAATTTTAAAGAATAGTTTAGAATTACCTTTGAATTCAAGAGGTACTGCTTTTGTAAAATTAGCCTTGGGTGATATACTTGTTTATGATAAAAAGTTCAACCAAGCCCTTATTTATTTTTCGCAAATACAAAAACGCTTAAAGAATGATGTATTAGGTCAAAATGCCCGATATAAAGTAGCACAAACAAGCTTTTATAAAGGTGATTTCGATTGGTCGCTAACACAACTCAAAGTATTACGCAGTTCAACTTCGCAATTAATAGCAAATGATGCAATGCAGTTAAGTTTATTAATCTCTGATAATTCATTAGAAGATTCTACCCAAACTGCACTTAAAAAGTATGCAAGAGCTGATTTATTGGCTTACCAAAACAAAACTCAAGATGCAATAGCTGTTTTAGAAGACATTTTACAAAACCATAAAGGCGAAAAGATTGAAGATGAAGCATTATTAAAGCAAGGCGAACTTTTAGTAAGTATTAAAAATTATGATGCCGCTAAATTCAATTACCAAAAAATAATAGAGTTTTATGCTACAGGAATTTTAGCTGATGACGCCTATTTTCATTTAGGAGAATTATATCGAACTATCTTAAATGAACCTGAGAAAGCTAAAGCGAATTACGAAAAGATTATATATAACTATCAAGACAGTTACTATTTTCCGAAGGCACGACAGCATTTTAGAATGTTGCGAGGGGATGCTGTAAACTAAAGCTATAATACATTACCAACCTTAAACCATAATAAAAACACAAAAATTATTAATTTTTCATTATGGGAAAAATATACAAAAAAATCATCTTTATTTTCATCTTCTTATTAATCACTAACCTTGCCCAATCACAAACAAAAATTACCCAAACTGAGAAGTTAGCGACTACAGCAAAAGTTTGGGGTTTTCTAAAATATTATCACCCAAATGTGGCAAAAGGTAAATTCAATTGGGATGAACAACTTTTTTCCATACTCCCAAAAATAGAAGCTACAGACTCGAAAAATGAGCTTTCAGCTTTACTTCTTAATTGGATTGACACACTTGGGGAAGTTAAAATCTGTAAATCTTGTAAGAACAAAGATGAGGTCAAATATTTCAATAAAAACTTTGATCTATCATGGACACAAAACCTCAAATTATTCAATCCTAAACTTTCTGAAAAACTTAAGTATATTGAAGAAAATAGGTTTCAAGGAAAGCATCATTACGTATATCTTAAGAAAGGCATAAGGGCTGCCAAAAACATCTATATCCAAAATGAAACTTCCTATGAAAACTTTAATTGGGAAGTAAAAAATTTGAGACTGCTATCCCTTTTTAGATACTGGAACACTATTGAGTATTTCTTTCCATACAAATATCAAACCGACCAACCTTGGAATGATATCTTAATTGAAATGCTTCCTAAATTTCTATCCCCTCAATCAGAATTAGACTATCACTTAGCCATGTTAGAATTGGTAGTGAAAATTGATGATAGTCATGCCGGGTTGCAATCCGATTTACTAAATGAACATTTTGGAAATAAACACATTCCGGCTTTATATAAAATTATTGATGATAAAGCGGTAATTACTCGAATGCTCAATGATTCAATAGCCCAACTTAATGATTTAAAGATAGGAGATGTTATCAGTAAAGTAAATGGAGAAAACGTAATGGATATTTTCAATAAAAATTGCGACTATATTCAAGGATCAAACTATCCTTCCAAGCTCTCTTTTGCTTGGAACAAAATTTTTAACGGTACCTCTGATTCTCTTACAATTGAATTTCTGAGAAATAACGAATTAAATACCAAGAAAATTAGAAGATATCTCTTTGAGGATTTTAACTACAAAAAATCAAAAAAAGAAAAATGGAAGATCATAAATAGTAATATCGGTTATGTATCCATGGGAGAGTTAGAACGAGATGATGTTTCAGCAATGATGGATAGCTTAATGCAGACCAAAGCTATGATCTTTGATATTAGAAATTACCCAAAAGGCACTTTGTATAACATTGCTAACTATTTAAACTCGAAACCAAAAGAATTTTTTAAGGTAATCAATCCTGATTTATCTTATCCTGGTAAATTTATTTGGGTCAAAGGATTAACCTGCGGCGGCGATGGAAAAGTTAAGGAACGATATAAAGGTAAGGTTGTTTTGCTAGTGAATTCATACACACAAAGTCATGCAGAATTTACAACAATGTGCTTACAGACAGCTGAAGATGTCATAACTATAGGAAATCAAACTAGCGGTGCAGACGGAAATGTGAGTTCAATATCTTTAATAGGCGGCTTTAAAACAGGTATTTCAGGTATTGGCATCTTTTATCCTGACAAAACAAAAACTCAACGAAAAGGAGTTAAAATAGATATTGAACTGCAGCCAACCATTGAAGGCATAAGAAACGGAGATGATGAAATTCTTGATAAAGCAATCGAAATAATTAATTCTAAAATTTGAACTTTAGATTATGCTCATATACAACGTAACCACTAATATTGAAGCATCGATTCATATGGCATGGCTCAAATGGATGAAAGAAACACATATTCCTGATATGCTTGCTACAGGTAAATTTTTGAATGCTAAAATGTGTGAGGTTTTGGTTGATGAAGACATGGGTGGTATCACATTCTCCGTACAATTCACTATTGCTGATAAGGCGACTCTTGAGCGTTATTATGAAGAAGACGCTCCTCGCTTGCGACAAGATGCCGCAGCGTTATTTGCAGGCAAGTTCGTGTCGTTTCGAACGGAATTGAAAATTATCAGCGAACATTAAAAATGAGCAAAAAAAAGAAAAAGTCTTTTCAGACTTGGAAACGAGATAAAAAAAATTCGAATGATAGTCCTGTTAAAGCAAAAAAACATTTAGGACAGCATTTTTTAAAAGATGAAGAAATTGCAAAAAAAATTGCGAATACCTTATCATTTGAAGGGTATAGAAATGTCATAGAAATCGGTCCTGGCACTGGCGTACTTACGAAGTATCTCTTGCAAAACGATATTGATTTAGTTGCTATGGATATTGATCAAGAATCAATTCAATACTTGAATCACAACTTTCCATTAGAACATCCACAAGCCACTCAAGGTAAAAGCAGCATGAAAGTTGTAGAAGCTGATTTTTTAAAATATGACATAGGGCAACTGTTCGAGCAAGAGCAATTTGCGATTACTGGTAATTTTCCCTACAACATTTCTACTCAAATCGTATTTAAAATGTTGGAGTTAAGAGATCAAATTCCTGAATTTTCGGGTATGTTTCAAAAAGAAGTAGCACAGCGTATTTGTGAAAAAGAGGGCAACAAAACTTATGGTATACTATCGGTACTTGTAGGTGCCTTTTATGACACAGAATACTTATTCACCGTGCACCCGCAGGTATTTGATCCCCCACCTAAAGTACAATCTGGAGTATTGCGATTGAAACGAAAAACAAATTTCAAATTAGAATGTAATGAAAAATTATTTTATCGTGTTGTAAAAGCGGCTTTTAATCACCGCAGAAAGACCTTGCGAAACAGCTTAAAAACCTTCGAGCTTTCTGATATTCTCAAAGAAGATGCTATCTTTGACCGACGCCCTGAACAATTGGCAGTAGCCGATTTTATAGCGTTGACCAAGAAGATCGCAAATGACGCCCTTTAAACTCACCGATGAACTTTTAGCTGAAATTGAACAGCTAATAGAAACCCAAAAAGATTCCACTTTGGAAACACTTTTGGATGAGGTGCATTATGCCGATATCGCAGAGATTATAGATGAACTAAATGCAGATGAGGCAACTTACCTCATCAAACTACTTGATAGTGACAAGACTTCAGATGTACTTACTGAATTAGATGAAGACGTTCGTGAGGCTATTTTAAGCAATCTTTCAAATAAAGAAATTGCAGAAGAATTAGAAGAGCTTGATACCGATGATGCTGCCGATATTATTGCGGAACTTCCGAAAGAGATTATTGAAGAAGTTATCTCTGAAATTGTTGATAAGGAGCACGCCAAAGATATTGTAGATCTGCTTCGTTATGATGAAGATTCTGCTGGCGGTCTTATGGCAAAAGAACTTGTGAAAGTTAGAGAAACCTGGAATGTGCTTGCTTGTGTAAAAGAAATGCGAACCCAGGCTGAAAATGTTACGCGGGTACATTCGATCTATGTAGTTGACGAAGAAGATGTTTTGCTAGGTCGTTTATCTTTAAAAGATCTTTTAACAGCATCAAATACCGCTCAAATCAAAGATGTTTATATCTCTAAAGTAGATTCTGTTAATGTCAACGAAGACCCTGAAGAGGTGGCAAAGATCATGTCAAAATATGATTTGGAGGCCATTCCAGTTATTGATGAGATTGGTCGCTTAGTCGGTCGTATTACCATTGACGATATTGTTGATGTTATTAAAGAAGAAGCGGAGAAAGATTATCAAATGGCAGCTGGTATTTCGCAAGATGTAGAAGCCGATGATAGTATTTGGCAACTGACTCGAGCCCGTCTCCCATGGTTAATTCTGGGCTTGTTTGGCGGTCTGGGTGCAGCAGCGATTATGGGTGGTTTTGAAGAAATGATTGCTAAACATGCTATTTTATTCTTTTTTACTCCATTAATTGCCGCGATGGCCGGTAATGTTGGCGTACAATCAAGTGCTATTATTGTTCAAGGTTTAGCCAACGATGATTTAAAAGGTAGCGTAGGTAGTCGACTGATTAAAGAAATGCTTTTAGCCCTTTTAAACGGAATAATTTTAGCCGCCATACTATTGCTTTTTACATGGTTTTGGAAAGGAAGTTTTCTAACCGCTTTGGCCATTTCGATATCGCTAATTGCAGTTATTGTGGTAGCGGGTTTTATAGGCACTTTTACTCCTCTTTTCTTGCATAAAAGGGGCATTGATCCTGCCATTGCAACCGGACCGTTTATTACAACCAGCAATGATATTTTTGGAATTCTTATTTACTTCTGGATTGCCAAACTTGTTTTGGGTATATAAAGTCTCTAACTCATTAGTAATTCGAATTAAATTAAAAAATCATGAAACCCATCAATTTAAATGAGAAACACGCTTTGTTTTCAAAGCAATGGCACCCACATCAAATTGCCGTTGTTGATGATATGCAGGTTATTCTTGCCAAAGTACAAGGCGAATTCGTTTGGCATGCACATGAAAATGAAGATGAGCTTTTTCAAGTTTTGAAAGGCACCTTACATATGAAATTTCGTGACCGTACAGAAGTTGTGAAAGAAGGTGAAATCATTGTTGTGCCAAAAGGAGTAGAACATTGCCCTTCAACCCAAAACGGAGAAGAAGTGCAGCTATTACTTTTCGAAAAAATAAACACGGCTCATACGGGTGAGGTACAACATGAACTAACGCAAAACCATTATCCCCAAATATGAAGTACCATTTTATATTTTTAACATTCGTCCTCGCTTGTTCCATTACTCAATTAGATGCACAAGAAGAGCAATCGAAATCTGAAAAAGCATTTTCTAAAATTGATTTTAAAGAAGGCTCTCGACTTGCAACTTTAATCAATGAATATGGTAAAAAATGGAAGATAAGGGTAGATTTTCCAGAACTAAAAAAAGAAAAAAACACCTTAATTATTGCATTACATTGGGCTGGCGGCGGTGATACTTTCAAAGAATTTCATGATTGCTTAGCGGTACCTGGTCTTGAGAACCTAAATGCGATTATTGTTTCTCCGGAAGGTGAAAATCAAATCTGGTCAACTAGCAACAACGAAGAAAAAGTGCTTTCAATAATTACCAACGCAAAGAAGTACTGGAATATTGATTCTGATAAAATAGTAATAATGGGCTACAGTAATGGCGGTAATGGAAGCTGGTATTTTGCTGAAAAATACCCTGAACTATTCTCTGCGGCTATTCCTATGGCAAGTGCATATCAAATAAAACAGAAAATCGATATTCCCTTATATGTTATCCATGGAAAAAAAGATGCCCTTTTTGATATCACCCGTACTGAAAAATGGGTAACAGCCACTAAAGAAAAAGGTACAGATCTAACCTTCGTTATCGAAGATCAACTATCACATTTTGAAGCTTGTAACTATGTAGATGCCCTAAAAAAAGCAGGCGAATGGTTGCAAAATAAATGGAAACAGCAATGAAAATTTTACACCTAGATATAAATCATCCGTTAATCATTGAACAATTTGAAGCTTTAGGTTTTCAAAATGACGAGGATTATACCTCATCAAAAGAAGAAATTACTAAAAAAATACATCAATATGACGGTATAATTATCCGTAGTCGTTTTTCTTTAGATGAAGCTTTTCTTGAAAAAGCAACAAACTTAAAATTCATCGGAAGATTAGGGGCTGGCCTAGAAAACATAGCGGTCAATTATGCCAAATCTAGAGCTATTTTCTTAGCAGCCGCACCAGAAGGAAATTGCAACGCCGTTGGCGAGCATGCCTTAGGTATGTTACTCACACTATTTAACAAACTACATACCGCTCATCAAGAAATAAGAGCTGGTAAATGGGATAGAGAAGGCAATCGCGGACTTGAACTTGAAGCTAAGGTCGTTGGTATAATAGGCTACGGAAATATGGGCAAAGCCTTTGCAAAAAAATTAAAAGGCTTTGATGTTGACGAAGTTATTTGTTATGATATTGAAGGCGGTGTAGAAGATGAAAACGCGCGCCAAGTGGGCATAATGGAATTTCAACAACGCGCTGAAGTGGTCAGTTTGCATGTGCCGCAAACTGAATCTACCTTAGGGATGATCAACACAGCATTTATCGAAGAATTTCAACATCCGTTTTGGTTGATAAACACGGCACGCGGCAAATGCGTTGTTAGCGAAGATCTAGTTACAGCCTTAAAATCTCGAAAAATACTAGGTGCTGGCCTCGATGTATTGGAATATGAAAAATCATCATTCGAACATATGTTTAATGAAAATAGTATGCCTGATGCATTTCAATTTTTGATTAAAGCCGAAAATGTATTATTATCGCCACATGTTGCTGGGTGGACGGTCGAGAGTAAAATTAAATTGGCACAAACAGTTGTAGACAAAATCAAAGCAAAGTTTTGTTAACTTTAAGGGTGAAAAAAACCATTTTCATTTTTTCAGCTTTTATTGTCGCCTTGCTAGCTTTATTTAAAATCAGCAAGTATTCTTATGCTTCTGGCGATGCGTCTATTGAAACTATTATTGCGGTGATTGCATTAATATTTTTAACCATTGGTTTCTACATCAATAAAAGAACTTCGAAAAGAAGAACCACCTCAACCGACAGCATTATTAATACTAAAAACATAGAAAAACTTGGTATTAGCAAAAGAGAATATGAAGTTCTCGTAGAAATTTCTAAAGGGTCTTCCAATAAAGAAATTGCTGATAAATTATTTGTTACCGAAAGCACCATCAAAACTCATGTTTCAAATGTATTCGTAAAACTTGATTCAAAAAGAAGAACACAAGCCATAAAAAAAGCTCAAGAATTGCAAATTATTAGCATATAATACCCTTATAAGGCAAATTATGAGACATTTGGTACTTTAGTATGAATACGTTTTAGGGTTCAAAATATACTTTTGAGCAATAACTTAAAACTTAAAATCATGAAAAAAACAGTATTTCGATTCGGCTTATTTGGGGCAATCACCATTTGCGTATTATTCCTTCTAGGGTGGTTTGCAGGTAAAGATCTGGGGTATTCAGCTCAAGAAATTATTGGCTATGCATCAATGATAGTATCCTTAGGCTTTGTTTACTTCGGAATAAAACACTTCAGAGATATTGAAAATAATGGTCAAGTTAGTTTTAAGAAAGCTTTGACTATTGGGGTTCTGATAAGTTTAATAACTGCTTTGGCTTTTGGAATAATTGATATTATTTACATCGAATTTCTTAATCCAGATTTTACAACTGACTACTACAATCATATTGTTGAAGATTTAAAAGTTACATTGCCAAAAGAGGAGCTAGCTACAAGGTTGGCTGAAATTGAAGCTGAGAAAGAAACGTTTTCTAATCCGATATTTTCATTCTTATTAATGGCAATGACCGTTTTTATTATCGGATTCATTATTTCACTAATTTCATCATTAATATTACAACGTAATGACGCATCGTTATGAATTACAAGGCAAACTCACCCGAAGACTATATAAAACAGCTTCCTGAAGATAGGCAGCCGGTTGTTTCAAAACTCCTAGAAATAATTTCAAAAAATCTTCCTGAAGGCTTTCATGAACAAATGAGTTATGGCATGCCAGGTTTTGTGGTTCCGCATAGCATATATCCTGATGGCTATCATTGTGATCAAAAGCTTCCTTTACCCTTTATAAACTTAGCATCTCAAAAGAATTTTATCGCATTGTATCATTCCGGTATTTATGCAGACACCAAATTACATGATTGGTTTGTTGACGAATATCCCAAATATGTAAAGACGAAATTAGATATGGGTAAAAGCTGCATTCGTTTTAAGAAGATAGAAACTGTACCCTATGAGTTGATTGGTGAATTATGCAAAAAAATGACCGTTGACGAGTGGATTGCCATTTATGAAAAGAATGTGAAGTCGAAATAGCTTCTATTTACGAATTTAAATATTTGAACAAAAAATCAAAAGATTCTCGCCTTTACTGAAATGACCCGAATCTTTGGTGCAGCAAAAGCTCGAGAATTATAAAATAGCATTATTGATGAAAAAAAGAGTTACAGGCCTTGGTGGTTTCTTCTTTAAAACAGAAGATCCTGATGCAATGAAAGCATGGTATAAAGAACGATTGGGAATACCAACCGATCAATATGGTTGGACATTTTGGTGGAAAGATAAAGAAGGTAATGATTGTTCTACACAATGGAGCCCTATGAACGAAGACACCAAATACTTCGAGCCGAGTAAGAAACAGTTTATGATGAATTTTAGAGTGGAAAATTTAGTTGGGCTACTAGAAGTACTCAAACAAGAAGGCGTTACTGTTGTAGGGGAAATAGAAGAATTTGAATATGGTAAATTTGGTTGGATTCTAGACCCTGAAGGAAATAAACTTGAACTTTGGGAACCTATAGATAAGGCGTTTCTCTGATATATAAATATTTGTTACATTTAGCAGTAATATTAACAACCAAAAACAAGTAACATGTCAGAAGACAATAAAAATCTAGACGATATGGCAGATGATGCCATGGACAGCGCCAAAGAAGGAGCTGAAAATCTTAGCGACAAAGCCGGAGACGCACTTGATAGCGCCAAAGATACCGCTAAAGATATAGGTGAAAAGGCGGGGGAAAAATTTGATGATGCTAAAGAAGCGACCAAAGAATTTGCTGAAGATGCCAAAGAAGCAGCGAGTGATTTTGCAGATGACGCTAAGAAAACAGCGAATGAGTTTTCAGAAAGTGCAAAAGAAGTTTTTGGAGGTAGTGAAAACAAAAAGATGCTTGCAGGTATCTTAGCAATTATACTAGGTTTTTTAGGTATACATAAGTTTATCTTAGGGTATCAAAAAGAAGGAATTATTATGCTTGTTTTAGGAATTTTAGGTTTCTTTACTTGCGGAATTACATCAATGATTTCTTGGATTGTTGGGCTAGTGGAAGGCATTATGTACCTTACTAAATCAGATGAAGAATTCTATCAAACCTACCAAGAAGGCAGAAAACCTTGGTTCTAAATAAGTAAAAAGTCAGATTTTTTAGGTCTGGCTTTTTTATTTCAATTTATTATCGTAATATTGCAATATATAAATACGTTATGGGAATTACCAAAACACAAATATTCAATAAAAAACAAAACGAATTGGCCACAATTTTTAAGGTTTTGTCTAACCCTGCGCGTATAGCTATACTGCAATATATAAGTAGTCAAGCAGCCTGCATTTGCAATGATATTGTAGAAGAAATAGGACTTGCCCAACCTACCATTTCCCAACATTTAAAAGAATTGAAGAGTATTGATTTAATACAAGGTGAAATTGATGGCAAGAAAGTCTGCTATTGTATCAACCTAAAAAAATGGAAGTCCATTCAAGATCTTTTGAACAAGTTCTTTGATAAAACCAAGTTTAACTGCTGCTAAGAACACACCTCATAACAGCGAATTAAAAATATAAAGACATGAAAACAAATGAATTTTTATCCCTTTTAAATGAGCATTCAAACAAAACCCTACAGTTTGAATATAAGTCAGGCAAATTTGTCAGATCTAACTATCACATCACCGAAATCAAAAACGTTACTATTGATTCTATTGATTGTGGCGCGAAACCTGATTTCTGGAAAGAAACTATAATTCAACTTTGGGAAGACCCTACCGAAACAGATACGGAAGCAAATATGACTTCGTCAAAAGCTATGGCAATTCTTAACAAGGTAGATGCAATAAAACCTATGGAAAGAGAAGTAGAAATTAAATTCGAATACAGCAATCCGAACTTTCATATGGCACAATTGTTCGTAAACGATTTTGAAGTAACCGCATCACAAATTATTGTGAAGCTAGGTACTGAACAAACTGATTGTAAGGCAAAAGATACTTGCTTTGCGCCTGCTAAAGTGATGGAAACTGAAAATTCTTGCTCACCAGAAAGTGGTTGTTGCTAGTTATTAATCACAATAATTATAGGTATGGATATTTTATACTACTTAGCCACCTTATCCCTCATTCTGTTTATGGTACTCGCTACTTATGATGGCTTCTACCTACATATCTGGAAATACAGGCTTTTTGACAGAGCAGAAAGTAAATTTGAACATAAAACACATACCGTTAGAGCAATTTTATTTCCGCTAATCGTTTGGCTTTTATGTATTGAAGAAACTAGTTTCTGGGCTTTTGCAACAGGCCTTGCTCTTGTTATCATAGACATTGTCGTTTTAGGCATCGACGCATATCACGAGAAAGAAAGTCGAAGTTTTATGGGTGGTCTTCCGACTTGGGAATATATTGTTCACCTTTTTGCGAACGCATTTCATTTTTCAGCCATTATTCTAGTCCTAGCCATACGACTTGATATTTCTGAAGGAGTTTTGGCTTTTGCTGAGCTTGCCCCGTTATCAACTGCGGGAAGCTTATTTCAATGGGTTAGCGTTAATATTATTCCTGGTGCTATCATTTTAGCTTTTCTACATCTCATTTTAATGCTAGAAAAGCCGAAGAAAATTTGGTTGAATTACAGCGTGAAAGTAACTTGTTGTTAATATGAAAACAGAGAATAAGCTAAGAGCGATGACCGCTGCTGATTGGCCAGCCGTTTCGGCTATTTACGCTGAAGGTATTGCCACAGGGTTCGCTACTTTTGAGACGAAGACTCCAGATTATGAGGCTTGGAATAAAGCTCATATGCAAAGCTGTAGAATAGTCGCAGTACAAAAAGAAAAGATTTTAGGCTGGGCAGCTTTATCACCCGTATCAAGTAGATGCGTTTATGGTGGCGTTGCGGAAGTAAGCGTCTATATTGCAAAGACTAGCCGTGGATTAGGACTTGGCAAACAATTAATGCAAACTTTGATTAAAGAAAGCGAAGCCAAAGGTATTTGGACTTTACAGTCAGGTGTTTTTCCTGAAAACGAAGGAAGCATTGAATTGCACAAAAAAGTAGGTTTTAGATATATTGGCAAACGAGAACGTATTGGCCAATCAAATGGTGTTTGGAAAGATAATTTGCTTTTTGAAAAAAGAAGTCAAAAAATAGGATTATAAGAATGATTAAAGAAGAATTACTGCCCAAAATAAAGGCAACTATACAAGGTTTAGAGCTATCAAGTATTTCCGATACCAGAATTTCAACTTTACAGCCATTTATTGATTATTTGAAAAATAAGATATCAAAAAATCAAGCCATAAACCTCAATTTTATTTGCACACACAATTCTCGCAGAAGCCATTTATCGCAAGTATGGGCTCAGACCTTGGCAGAACATATCGGAATCAAAAATGTCAATTGTTATTCTGGGGGTACTGAAGCTACCGCTATGTTTCCAGCAGCGGTTAAGACCTTACAAACGATGGGATTTGAAATTAATATGATTTCAGAAACTAAGAACCCTATTTATGCCATTAAATACGCGCATAACACCCCCGCAATTATCGGCTTTTCTAAAACTTTTGATCATAGTTTCAATCCAAAATCAAATTTTGGAGCTATCATGACCTGTTCTTCCGCAGATCAAGCTTGTCCGCTAGTGTCAGGTGCTGATGGTCGATTTCCTATTACCTATGAAGACCCGAAAGCTTTTGATCATACACCACAGCAAGCAGAAAAATACTTCGAACGAAGTATTCAGATAGCAACAGAACTGCTTTATGTGATGCAGAAAAGTAAAGTAAAAGATAAATGATTTCTAAAAGCTCAATTAGTTTCGTCTGAAAAAAAATTATTCAATAACTAATTTATCTTCATAATCTAAAGGAAGTAAATCTCCTATTCTCATGTTTGCCATATAACCTCCAAATTTCAATTGCAAGTATGGCTTATAACTTCCATATTGATCAATATAAACAGAAGCCTTTTCAATGGGTTTACCGGTCTTTTTATCATGAACGTTTCCTGAAATTGCTTGTGAAAAAATTGTTTGAAAAGACAGGAAAATGAAGCTAAGAAAAAAATACTTCGTGTGTAAGATTTATATAAATATACAAAATCTTACAAGTCGTTTTGATATGCTTCGGCAAACTTACGTTCTAACTCCGCTTGAAACTCCTCCATTACAGGCTTTACTGTACTCTCAGGTAGATCTGCGATTTTGATATACATCAAGCCATCTACAGAATTATTAAATAGCGGATCAACATTGAATGCAACCACTTTAGCGTTCTGTTTGATATACTTTTTAATCAGAACAGGAAGACGCAAATTACCTGGTTCAACTTCTTCGATAAGTCTATCAAATTTATTCAAATCGGCCTGGGTTTCGTCAAAAATAAAATCCTTGTCCGCATCTTTGAGTTTTACTTTAAATTCTTTTTTTGGATGGATGTATTGCGCCACATAAGGATCCCAATAATTCGATTTCATAAATTCAATCATCAAAGACTTTGAAAAATTCGAAAACTGATTACTAATACTTACACCACCGATTAAATACTTATGTTCTGGGTGTCTTAATGTAGTGTGCACAATGCCTTTCCATAACAAAAATAAGGGCATCGGTTTTTGTTGATATTCTTTGACAATATATGCCCTGCCCATTTCTATAGACTGCTGCATCATTCTAAAAAGTTCAGGTTCGAAGCGGAATAAATCTTGTAAATAGAAACCATCAATGCCGTACTTTGCAAAAATCTCTGACCCTAAGCCCATTCGATACGCCCCGGCAATAGCCTTAGCTTCGTTATCCCAAAGAAACATGTGATGATAGTAGGCATCAAATTTATCAATATCGGTAGAATTGTTCGTGCCCTCTCCTATTTCTCTAAACGTAATCTCTCGTTGTCGACCAATCTCTTTGAGAATAAAAGGCATTTCTTTGGCAGGCGCCAAATAAACTTCATAATTTTTACTTTGAAGCATTCTCCTATCTTTCTCAATCAACTTTTCAATCTCGCCCTCAATAACTTCAGTACGAACAGCGGTAACTATTTTTCGTGGTTGCTTAGAAAGTTTTAAGGTTGTGGGTATTTGATCAATCAAACGCTCTTTTTCATAGGCATTAGAGAGCATGTATGTTTTCTTTCGAAGTAGTTCTCCAAAATCTTCAAAACTTGCTTGTTCTTTTTGAGCTTTAACAGAGATGGGCTGGCCAATACGAACTTTAATAGGCCTATTTCGTTGTGAATAAATCTCTGATGGTATTTTTGCAGTACGAAAAATGTCATTAATTTTTGCCAACCGATAGAAGAATTTACTATTTCGTGCATGAAAATAAATAGGTACAACAGGCACCTCTGCTTTGCGAATTAACTTCAGAGCTGCCTCTTCCCATGGCTTATCGACGATTAATTTTCCGTCTTTATGAGTAGACACTTCCCCAGCCGGAAAAATTCCTAAAGGGTGACCGTCTCTTAAATGCTGTAGTGCTCTTTTAAAACCAGCAATACTACTTTTAACATCTTTTCTATTCTCAAAAGGATTAACAGGAATTATGTGGGGCTCAATTGGAGCCATACGTTGCAACAAAAAGTTGGTCATCATCTTATAATCCGTCCGTTTTGCAAACAAAAGTCTAAAAAGAAGAATTCCGTCAATGGCTCCTAAAGGGTGATTTGAAACTGTAATATAGGCACCATCTTTGGGTAAGCGACGAAAATCCTCTTCAGGAATTTCAAAGTCTATCTCATAATGATCAAGACATGCTTGCGCGTATGCACCTGCATCAAGATGTTTTATACTATCGTAGAATTTGTTAATGCTTGATAATCTAGTAACCTTCATTAAAAACCAACTAATAAAAGTACCAACAAAGCCGTATTTATCGATATTTATGGCTCGGGCCAATTCTTTAGCGGTTACTAAACCCATTCAAATCTAATTTAGGTAGCAGTAAATATAGTAGAAAATACCTGTTTCAGGGCTACACTTTAACATTTTCAAAGACCACAAAAAGTTAAGAGGCTAGCTTGCTTAAGTATTGAATTACTTAATAACAAATTGCACCGTCTCATGACCTCTTTGTTCTAAGAGAACCTCGTGGCCGTTTAAAAGAGAGCTAATTGCTTTTGCGTCAAAATGTCGAATGGTATACAACGACACATCTTCTTGATAAACTACTTTAAACCTACTTTTCAAGTTGTTTAATAGTTCGTCAAGCCTTCCAAATTTATTATCTACACAGACTGAGAAACTAATCGCAGAATTTTGAATCAAGTCGACTTTCATCTTGTATTCATGAAACATTTTGAAAAGTTCACTTATGCTATCTTCAACGATAAATGAAAAGTCTAAAGAAGAAAGCTTCATCAACACTTGGTTCTTTTTAACAATAAAACAAGGTACTTTGGGTTCGATGCCCACACCTTTGCCAACGATGGTTCCTTTATTTTTTGGATGAATAAAAGATTTAACATGCAAGGGTATCTCCTTTCGCTGCAAGGGTTGAAGCGTTTTTGGGTGAATTACTGAAGCACCGTAAAATGCTAATTCAATAGCTTCACGATATGATATGTTGTTTAATAATTGTGTTTCTTTAAAATATCTCGGATCAGCATTCAATACGCCAGGCACATCTTTCCAAATCGTTACAGAACTTGCATTAAGGCAATAGGCCAAAATAGCGGCTGTATAATCAGATCCTTCTCTACCGAGTGTTGTAGTGAAGTTGTTTGTATCACTTCCTAAAAAGCCCTGCGTGATATACAATACTTTGCGATCTACATTTTTTAAAACCTGAGCTTGGGTAGTGTCCCAATCAACCGTAGTATCACGATAACTTGCATCAGTTTTAATCAAATTACGCACGTCAATCCAATTATTTTTAACGCCAACTTCTTTTAGATATTCACTAACAATAGTTGTAGAAACCAATTCTCCATAGCCTACTACTTGGTCATAGACAAAATTATAGTTCGGTGATTTGTTCCATACTAAAAAACCATCTATTTCGTCAAAAAGCGTTTTGATCTTTTTATAAATAGGATGCTGTTGATTTGCAAATAAGTCTTGTAAAATAGCCTGATGATAGTCTATTACTTCTTGCACCGAAGAAGCTATAGCCGTTTTGTTTTCGAAATAGGCGTCTACAATGGCTTCCATAGCATTGGTCATCTTTCCCATGGCAGAAACCACTACCAAAGTATTATCATGGCCTACTTCTTGTAAAACCTTAACTACATTTTTTACGCCATTTGCATCTTTCACCGATGCACCACCAAATTTGAATATTCGCATTAAAATAATTTTATTTTATCCCTATAAAAAGAGGAATGACTATACTTTTTTTTCTTTCCTTTTTCTCTCTTCTCTCTTCGCTCTTCGCTCTTTTCCTAAGAAAAACTCATTCTTCAATATGCTCTAAAAAAGCTTTCATACCTTGTTCATCTAATTGAACTACATCCCAATCACGCATGACACGCGCACCTTTCTTTTCATAGAAAGCAATTGCAGGTTCATTCCAATCAATTACTTCCCAACTGATGCGTTTAACACCTAAATCACTTCCGTATTTAACAACCGCTGATAAAAGAGCACTACCTAAACCCGTACCCCTCATTTTTTCTGTAACGATCAAATCTTCGAGGTGAATAACGGGGCCTTTCCAAGTAGAATACCGAGGATAAACCAAGGCCATACCCCCTACACCATTAACAGTATCAGCCACAAAACATTGAAACAATTGTTCTGAACCAAATCCATCTTTAACCAAATCATCAACGGTTACCTCAACGGCATTGGCTTCCTTTTCAAAGGCAGCTAATTCTTGAATCAGTTGCAATACCTGACCCATATCTTCCGTTCTAGCTTTACGAATATCAAATTTCATTATGAACTCATTTAAATTTTTCTTTTACCTGCGAATATCACATTTTGAGACCATACCTCTCCATTTTTGAATACCGTAGCGATGCTATGCAATTGAAAAATGGCTTCATCTGATCTCAAAGGCCAATATTCTCGGTTCCAAACAAAAGTTTAAATCAGTCCAATTGTTACAAATAAAACACAAAGTTATAAATTTAAAAAATCAAATAATAACTAAAACGATGTAGTGTAACAAAATATCGGATATTTGTACTCAAAACACACAACCATTTACAATGACTAAAAAAAAACAAACCTTAGGAGAATTCATTATTGAAAACCAATCGTCTTTTCAATATTCTTCTGGGGAGCTCTCTAAATTAATTAATGCCATACGTTTGGCAGCCAAAGTGGTTAATCACGAAGTAAATAAAGCGGGATTGGTAGATGTGATCGGTGCTGCTGGCGACACCAACATTCAAGGCGAAGATCAGCAGAAATTAGATGTATTTGCGAACGACAAATTTATTCAAACCTTAAGAAATAGAGAAATTGTTTGTGGTATAGCTTCTGAGGAAGAAGATGATTTTATTAGTATCAACAGCAACGATGAAAACCATCAGAATAAATATATCGTACTTATTGATCCTCTTGATGGTTCGTCAAACATTGATGTCAACGTATCTGTTGGTACCATTTTTTCAATATATCGAAGAGTCACCCCAGTAGGTACACCCGTGACTTTAGAAGATTTTCTTCAACCCGGTAATCAGCAGGTAGCTGCAGGTTATGTCGTATACGGAACTTCGACGATGTTAGTTTATACGACAGGTGATGGTGTTAATGGTTTTACTTTAAACCCAGCCATCGGCACGTTTTATCTTTCGCACCCCAATATGCAATTTCCTGAAACTGGTAAAATTTATTCTGTCAACGAAGGTAATTATGTGCACTTTCACCAAGGTGTTAAAGACTATATCAAATACTGTCAACAAGAAGGAGATGATCGCCCATACACTTCAAGATATATTGGTTCTTTAGTTTCTGATTTTCATAGAAATATGATTAAGGGTGGCATTTACATGTACCCGAAAAGTAGTGTTTCAGCTAGTGGAAAACTGCGATTGCTATACGAATGCAACCCAATGGCTTTTATTGCAGAACAAGCTAACGGAATTGCGATAGGCGGCAAAAATCGAATTATGGATATTCAACCCACCGAACTACATCAACGCGTTCCTTTTTTCTGCGGAAGCCGAAAAATGGTCGAAAAACTTCAAGAATTTTTAGAAAAATATCACTAATAAAATTAGAATCAAGATCGCTTTGCTAAAAAAACAAAGAATCAAGACTTAAAATGAAGCTCTTGTCTCTTGTCTCCAAAATAATAGATCAAAAAAGGGAGCTAACAAGCTCCCTTTTTCTATTTGGTTTTTTAAACCTTAACGATTCATGTTTTTTATCTCATCAATAAAATTATCTTCATCAACACCTGCGTGCACCAATTTTAGAGCCTTATCAACCACATAATTGACATTCGCCGTAGAAAAACCTAGTCCAACACATAAACGTTCTAACATTTTGATTTGACGGTCTCCTAATTCATCATCAGCATACACCATGCGCGATAAATCATATAAACGCTCTAACCGACGGTCATAACTACTGGGTGGATTCACAGGGTGTGATTGGTAATTTTTTAAAATTTCCTTATAATCCCCTTCTGAAATATCTAATTTTCTAGCAAGCCTATTCAAGAAGGCTTGTTCATCTTCTGTTATTATACCGTCACTCATGGCAACACGCACAATGGCTGCAAAATGGTCTTGATTTCTCTTTTGAAATCCACTATCAAAAAAATCTGCAATCGACATAGTTCTAATTTTTAACGAGGCAAATATAATTTTTTTAAAGTGGATATTTTATATTCCTATCAACTTTGTTTCATGTCCGAATTTGTAATTTAACTTCGATTTAAAAAAATAGCTTCTTGAACGCCTATTTTCGACACTTTTAAATGACCAAAGAACAACTATATAACCTCGCCGAATCATGGTTTCAAGAACAAAGCTGGAAACCTTTTACCTTCCAAAAACAAACTTGGAAGGCCTTTTTACAAGGCAAACACGGACTTTTGAATGCGCCAACAGGTAGCGGCAAAACATATGCCCTTTGGTTTCCAATTATCCTTGATTACATTAAAAAAAATCCGAACTATCAAACGAAACACAAACCGGGCTTAAAAGCAATTTGGATTACGCCGCTGCGTGCACTTTCTCATGAAATCAAACAATCCGCAGAACGGGTCGCGTTAGATCTGGGTACGCAAATGACAGTTGGCATACGATCAGGCGACACCACGACGAAGGAGCGAGCACAGCAAAAAAAACAAATGCCTGATTTGTTAATCACGACGCCAGAAAGTCTACATTTATTGCTTGCAACCAAAGGCTATCCTAAAATTTTTAAAGATTGTTCTGCTATTGTTGTAGACGAATGGCATGAACTTTTAGGCACCAAGCGTGGCGTTCAAATGGAACTCGGTTTATCACGCCTAAGAGCTATTTCAAAAAACCTACGAATTTGGGGCATATCTGCCACCATTGGTAATCTTGAGCAAGCACGTCAGGTTCTATTGGGTCCTGATTCAGAAGCTTTAGAAAAATCAGTATTAATCAAAGCAAACCTGAAAAAGAAGATTACGGTAAAAAGTATTATCCCAAAAGAAATGGAAACCTTCCCGTGGCGGGGTCATTTAGGGCTGCGGCTTTTAGAGCAAGTCGTACCCATTATAAACAATAGCAAAACGACCTTGCTTTTCACGAATACCAGAAGTCAATGTGAAATATGGTTTCAAAAGATTTTAGAGAAACACCCTGAGTATGCTGGTGAAATTGCCATGCACCACGGTAGTATTAATAAAGAAACTCGGGTTTGGGTAGAAAACGCGATTCGAAATGAAAGTTTAAAAGCCGTCGTATGTACTTCAAGTTTGGACTTAGGAGTAGATTTTGCACCCGTAGAAACAGTAGTACAAATCGGAGGGCCTAAGGGCATCGCTCGCTTTTTACAACGCGCTGGCAGAAGCGGACATCGACCTGGTAAAGAAAGTGTGATTTATTTTTTACCTACCCATGCGATAGAGCTAGTTGAAGCTTCTGCTTTACAAGAAGCCGTTAAGAAAAAGGCCGTCGAAGACCGAATGCCCTATTTAAACAGTTTTGATGTACTGCTACAATATTTAACCACTTTAGCTATTTCTGACGGATTTTATCCAAAAGAAATTTACAAAGAAATCAAACAAACCTTCTGCTATCAAGCGATTACAGAAGCACAATGGCAATGGCTTTTGAACTTTTTGGTCATGGGAAGCCAAAGTCTACAATCGTATGATGAATACAAAAAAGTTGAGGTAGAAGAAGACGGAAAGTTTAAGGTAAACAATAGAGGTGTCGCTATGCGGCATCGTTTTCAAATCGGAACTATTGTTGGCGATGCAAATTTAACCGTCCGCTATCAAAAAGGCGGTTATATCGGCACCATCGAAGAATTCTTTATTTCAAAACTAACGCGTGGTGATGTATTTACGTTTGCAGGCAGAAATCTAGAATTCATTCGTATTAAAGAAATGCAAGTGCATGTGCGGAATTCCAATAAAAAAACGAGCAAAGTGCCTGCTTGGGGTGGCGGTCGAATGACCCTTTCTGCTCAGATGTCAGAATTACTTCGAGAAGAATTGTATAAAGTAAGCCTCGATAAAAAAGAACAATCGCGAGAATTGAAATCGCTCGCGCATATTTTCAAACAGCAACGGGTAGATAGTATGGTGCCAAAACCTGATGAGTTCTTAATTGAAACCTTTAAAACTCGAGATGGCTATCATCATCTTTTTTATCCGTTTGAAGGGCGATTTGTTCATGAAGCGATGGGAAGTTTATTGGGCTATCGCATTAGCCTGCTGTCACCCATCACTTTTTCTTTGGCCTTTAATGACTACGGCTTTGAAATACTTTCTGATCAACAGATTGATATGCAACAGGTCATTGACAATGATTTATTTTCTACCGATTATATGTTGAGTGATTTACAAAAGAGTTTGAATTCAACAGAAATGTCGCGTCGTAAGTTTCGTGATATTGCGGTGATAAGCGGTATGGTTTTTACTGGCTACCCGAATAAGGGCATCAAAATGAAACACCTGCAAAGCGGTTCACAATTATTGTTTGATGTTTTCAGAGATTATGAAGATGATAATCTGTTGTACCAACAAGCCTTCACCGAAACTTTTGAGCATCAGTTGGAAGAAGGGCGTTTGCGTATTTCGCTAGAGCGTATTGCTACCCAAGAAATCGTTTGGAAAGCCTGTTCGAAACCTACTCCGTTTTCATTTCCGTTAATTACCGATCGCATGAGTCGTGAGAAATTATCTAGTGAGAAATTGGCAGATCGTATTAAACGGATGGCGGCGATATTGAGTAGAAAGTGATTGTGTTTTCAAACCTTTAATTAAATAAACGTTTGAAAACAGTTCTAAATGTTTAAATCGCTCTTTACTATGGGTGCTATTGCTTTTTAACAAAAATTGTAAGATTTTTATAGTATTCCGTATATACACTTGTTGGCAAACATTAGACAAAAATGACACGAATAATAATTTTAACGCTTATGCTATCATTCTTTGGATTTGGAAAAAGTAACGCCCAAAAAGACAAAAAACAATCTGAAAAAATCGAACAAGAAAAAGGAATTATAGGAAGATATTACGAAAATGAATTACCTGTAATAATGAAATTCGTAAATGAATTACCTGAAAAGAAAATAATGTCGGAATTGACTTTTCTGACTGTAATTTCTTGGAAATATGACGGAACTGAAAATAATGGAATGCCACTAACGGAAGTGAATAATCGAATGATAATTTTAGAAGACGCAATCGAAAGTTCTATGAATTCGACTGAATTATTTACTCACGTGTATAGCAGAACTGGAAATAATTTAAAAGAATTCGCATATTACAGCAAGAGCCAAAAAGATTTTATGGAAATATTAAATCAAACTTTGGAAAAGCACGATACTTATCCTATTGAAATCAATTTTTACGAGGACATAGAGTGGACTGACTTCAAAAATGTGATAAAGGATTTTAAAAAATAAAACGATTTGCCAACAACGTATAAAATTAATTGCTTGGTACGAGCCTGCTTACGAAAATCCTCGCGGATTTTCTATTCGGTTTGTATTTACTAAATTAGGTGCTTAAGCCACGCAACTAATCTTATACAAAACCGTTGGAACACATTTGAAAAACTAAATGATACAAGCAATACTTGAAATGTTGGCAACATTTAGACTTTTTCATGAGGATGATAAACATCAAAAACGAGTAAGTAAAAAGGAAAAGGAAGACGGGATTAAAAGACCAATTCAAAAATTTTTTATGCAACCAAGTCTATTATTGGGAATTGCCATTTTAGTAATTTCAACTATAAGTGCAATCCTTTTTTTTTCTTATCAACGTTCCTCTATTTTTCCTAAAAAAACGAAAATAGAATTGAAGGAGATGACCGAATGGATTGAAAAATGGCACGAAAAAAATGGACACTACCCTACCGATTTAAATCAAGTAATTGGAAATAGCCCAATGAAAAAAGGTTGGGAAAAAGATTCTTGGAATAGACCATATAAATATTCTAAAACGGACAATGGACAAGGATTCGTTATAATATCTGCTGGGTCAGATGGACAGTTTGATACGGATGATGATATTAAACTGAAATAAAAACGTG